>CDZB01040997.1_pt1 | contig 24537 bp, 18 predicted proteins | sample 554961 | NCBI WGS metagenome assembly CDZB01 (sample SAMEA3182106, study PRJEB8094) | gut metagenome | biome: human; feature: gut; material: Stool; isolation source: human stools | place: Canada | collected 2013-02-26
GACCTACGGCTTAGAAGGCCGTTGCTCTATCCAGCTGAGCTACTGAACCAACACTTTTACGGTTTGGCGGTGCAAATATACGCTTTAATATTTTTATTCCAAAAGAAATAATGTTTTTTTATTCGAAACTTCGGATGCTTTGTTGTTTATAAGCCGAATTAATTGGTTTATAAAGTCCGTCGATTTTATGGACTTTGAGCGACGAAGGAGCAACTTTAAGAACTAATTATAAGTCTGAACACGTTTCAGTGACTTTTCTGCACACTTTCATAGAAAGATTTATTTGCCGGAAAAAGAATAAAATTAAATCAGAACATCTTTTGATTTGTTTTTTTTAATCTTACCTTTGTTGAAAAGGAGTGAGTGGAGTTATGTAAAACACAGAATACGTGAATGTTTCATGCCTCTTGTTTGTAACTTATAATTAAATTTAACTTGACTGAAAGTTTTGTTTTATGTTTGTTAGCTCTTGGTATTCATGTATATAGTTAAATTATGAGTAACGATCGTGTTTACTGTTGTAATAAAGAGGCAACCTGTAATAATTATGAACGGAGTGAGTTGGTCTTTTTTGAACAGGTGAAATTTGAGAAAGGTTTTGTATGGGAAAAATGGAAAACTTCGGGCATTTGCTGGATATTTTTATTAAGTGGTGAAGCTGGTGTGTCTATTGAAGACGAGGTGGTATTCGTTGAGGCCGGAGAGATGTTTTTGTTGCCTGCTTTGAAAGGTAAATTGAAAGCTTTTACTCCACTTGAATTTTTGTACTTTATTTCTGACCGTCCCACTGAATATTGCTTGAAAACAGTTTCGGAGCTTGGATGTTTGGAGGGGAGGGGGAAATTATTGGAAATCTTACCTTTAAACCAGCTGCTGAAAGGATTTGTGGAAATGTTGACCATGTACCTGGAAGATGGGGTGGATTGCAGGTATTTGTTCGAAGAAAAACAGGAAGAACTATTTGTTTTGATGAAGTCTTGTTACTCTAAAGAACAATTGTCTTATTTTTTTATACCCTTTCTTTGCACAAAGAGGGAGATTTGAAAAAATTGATCGAAGATAATTGTTTACATGTGAAGTCTGTGGCAGAATTGGCTCAGATCTGTGGTTATTCGGTCAGTAGTTTCAAACGGGCATTCAAAGAAATCTTCGATGAACCGATATACCAATGGATATTGGGTAAAAAGGCCGATCGGCTTAAAGAACGTTTGAGTGGGGAGGAGGTAAACCTCAAAGAGATTATTTATGAATTTGGTTTTTCTTCACCGGCTCACTTTACAAAATTCTGTAAAAAATGGTTGGGAATGACCCCGACAAAATTTATAGAAGAACAAAAAATGACAGGAGAACACATTGATCTATAAGTTGAAAATGGGAAGTGATACTATTTGTTATATCAAATCTGATCTGAAGAATAAATTCTCTTATTTTAAGTTTGAAAAAGATACTGTTTTTCAAAGAAATAAGGTAGATAAAAATAATAATCTGGTTTTTATTCTTCATGGAGAAATGGAAGTGATCTATGGAGATTTGTATCCCAGGCTTATTTCCGATGGAAACATGATCTTGCTGACTCCCCTTTCCCGATGTGTATGTAAAGCCGTATCGACGGTCGAACTCATTATTTTTGGGTTCGGCACTTTGAATCATAGTTGTGATAAATATATCTTTCAAAATCTGACTCCTTTTTTCTCTTTGATAAAATATGAATTCCGGGAATTGGAGATTCGTGAATCACTCGACCGTTTTCTGCAATTAATGCAGAATTATGAACAAAATCAGGTTCCTATGGCTGATTTGGCTTCAAGAAAAATTCAGGAATTGTTTATTATTTTGCATGCTTACTATACTTCGGATGAATTGGCTATGCTTTTTTATCCTCTATTGGGGAAAAATATGGAGTTCAAAAAACTGGTCGTCGACTATTATCTACATGTAAAGAGTGCCGGTGAATTTGCAGAACTATGTGGATATAGCCAGGGAGTGTTTCAAAAGAAATTTAAAGATGTTTTCGGCGAGACGGTTTATCAGTGGATGCAGCGACAGAAAGCCGAATATATTAAACACCGTTTGATGACCAGTGAGGTAAACCTAAAGGAATTGGCTGACGAACTTAACTTTGCCTCATCCGTACATTTGAATAAATTTTGTAAAATTTGGTTCGGAATGACTCCTTCTGAAGTGAGACAAACCTTTATTCTGAAAAAAAATCTGCATTGAAATTGAATGTGTAAAAGATAATATTTTTTATATAAGTTAGAAATGGGACTGATCTCTTATATTTGTAACATCGGAAAGGGAGAACAGAGGATAAGATTACTGGTTTGATATCTTTCCTTTAGAATCCGCAAGGAGCGTCGCAATAGGAGATAATTCATACACTCATACATCCCTTATTTGTACATACACAACAACATGATTGTCGAACAGTAATCTTCCTTTTGTTCTTTTCTTTTTTATACTTCTTCGAATAAAGATCACAAATAGCGGAAAATTTATCTTTTGAATTATTAGATAGAATACTTGACCGATAAGTATTTCGGATTGATACCCGAATATTGAAATAATCGGGAGACGAATAAAAATAAAACCTGACTTTACGTCAGGTTTTCAAAGTTGTCCAACCAAGATTCGAACTTGGACAAACAGGACCAGAATCTGTTGTGCTGCCATTACACCATTGGACAGTATTTTGACGGCACAAAACTACGTCTTTTTTTTGTCTTCTCCCAAATAAATCTGAAAAAAATAGTGCCGAAAGACTGGCTTTCTGAGGGTGAGTCATACAAATCACTATATCGGTATAATAGAAGAGGCGGCCCGGTGAAATCGATCAAATAGCCATCCGAAATACCATTAGTAGGTAGTTTGCAATAATAATCCCTATTAATAGGGATTGTTGCCAATGGATTTGCCGTCTATTTTCGCACAATTATTTGATGTTTTTAGTGTTTATTTGTTAAAACTTGCTTTAGGGTGCTAATTATTAATTAATTTATGTGGGTTATGAAGTGTTTTTATATTGGGGTCTATTTTATGGTTGGCAATATTCTTTTCTCTAACGGGCAGACAATTTCCGGGATTGTGAAAGATTCTTCTGATGATACGCCTGTCGCGGGAGTAAATATCGTAATGCCTTCTCTAAAAAAAGGGACGGGGACAAATGCCCGGGGCGAATTCTTTTTTAAAAATGTTCCTGCCGGGGAATACGAACTTCATTTTTCGTTTGTGGGTATGAAAGATGTCATCAGGAAAGTGAAGGTCGAGGCAAACAAAGACCTGAAGCTGGAGGTTTATATGCAGATGGATATGAAATCCCTTGACCAGGTGGTCGTTGCAGCTAAAGGGGAGAGGAAAGAGATCCATGACGTGAAACGCCAGGGGACCCCGGTTGCCGTTATTGATGGGAAACAATTGGCAGGACGCGGGACTACGGTCATGGAGGTGTTGAATCACCAGACAGGGGTAAAACTACGGCAAACAGGTGGTGTCGGTAACCAAACAAAAGTTAATATCCGGGGATTGGAAGGAAACCGGGTTCAGATCTATATGGACGGTTATGCCCTGAATACCCCGGATGGTAGTTTTTCCATTAATGATATTCCTTTGCAATTCATCGACCGTATCGAGATATACAAGGGGATTGTTCCGCCTGAATTCGGGGGAGATGGGTTAGGAAGTGCGATTAATGTGGTGACGATAGATGCCGAACACGGATATTATGATTTGTCGTATAGCTACCAGTCTTACGGCGTGCATAATCCTACGGCTTGTATTTCTCATTATTTTGATAAAGCAAATATGGCTTTTACTTTTTTCGCGGGAGGGACCTTTGCCAGAAATGATTACACGATCACTTCTCCTTATGTCAATGATTTGAAAATCAAACGGGATCATGACCGGTTGAAAATGGGAGAATTCGGGGCGACGCTTAAGTTTCCGGATCATTACTTTGACAAGGCCGAATTGGAATTTGTCGGGTATTACAGTTATAAAGAAACCCAGGGTATACAAACGAATATCCGTCATGCCCGGACAAAAATCTGGACGGCCGGTGTAAATCCCAAGCTGGAGAAAAAACATTTTTTGTTCAGGAAGCTGGATTTGAAATTCAATGGGATGGTTACTTATACGCATACTGCTTTGATCGACACCTCGTCTTTCCTTTATGATTTTTATGGTGGCCGTGTTCCCAACACGTATGGCGGAGAAGTGGGATATGTCCCGAATTTGTCGGATGACGGGATGATGGATTATCGTTATAACCTGAACTTGCAATATCATTTGATCCCGGACAGAATGCTGGTCAATATGAATAATGATTTCCGTTACGTGAGCAATGAAACCCGGGACACCGTTGCCGACCGTTTTCTGAAAAAGGATTATAGCGGTTTGAAATCAAATATATCGGGAATGATCAGTTCCGTTGCTTTACAGAACAAGTGGTTTCAAGGACGTTTAACATCGGTGTTAACAGGACGGCATTATTATTATCGTTTAGGGGGAAAAACAGTGAACCTGGCTTATCCGGGGGATGCCGTTCCGGTAGAGACGCATAAATCCGATCAGTATTGGGGGTATAGTCTTGCTTTGAAATACGATTTATCTTCTCATTGGCTGGTGAAATTTGCCTTGGAACATAATTTCCGCCTTCCCCGTTACGAGGAGGCTTTGGGGGATCGTGTAACGACGCTGACAAGTACGGAACTAAAAGCCGAACAAGCTAATAATTATAATCTGGGTATCATGTTCGACCGTTACTATAATGCAAATTCCCGTTTACAATTCGAGTCGAACGGGTATATCATGCAAGTGAAGAACATGATGTATCTGACCTCTGTTGTGGGGTATTCCAAATACCAGAATCTGGGTGAGGCTCTGTTGTACGGAGTGGACGGTGAAATCAAATGGGATATTGACCGTAACTGGTTTGTATCATTTAATGCTACCTGGCAGAAATCTTTGGATTATTCGAAATATATAGCGGGAACAAACACCGAGAGTGAGACCTATAAAATGCAATTGCCTCATATCCCGATTCTCTTTTTCAACTGGATGCTGGATTACCGGAAGGATAATCCCTTTGGGGGTAAAGGACAGTATGCCAGGGCGTATTACGAGGGCGGCTACACGGATAAATACTATTATGGATATGAGCTTAGCCGCCATCAGGATTATAAGATACCTTCTGCTTGCCTGCACACGGTGGGGCTGGAGTACGGGATCATGAACCGGAAAGTTTTGTTTGGCGTGGAATGCCATAATCTGTTTGATACGGATGAGATGACTAATTTCAATTACCCGCTGGCGGGCCGGACAGTCATGGCGAAGCTTCGGTTCACGACGTTAAAATGGTAATGTGCCTGATCATTTTAATTTGAAGTATATAAATAAAGTAAATCACAATGAAAAACAATCTCTTTATTCTGGGGGCTTTTCTATGTACAGCCTTATTTGTAACGTCATGTACGGATGACAACAAAGATGATGATGAAAATGAGGGTAAAGCATCGATTATCGTAGGTATTAACATGCAACCGCAGGCGGACATGGGATATATCGTACCTATACAGGATATGAAGGCCGGAACGATGTCTTTCGCGAATGCGGTTGAAACCAAAATTACTCCTTATCTGATGTCTTATCGTGATTGGGTATTCTACGTGCCTGGAACTTCGGAGGGAACGATTGTAAAATACTCCCGGCAAGATGATGGAACTTTGAAAGTGGAAGGACGTTTGGAAGTGGCGACGGCTGCTCCCATGTGTGCTTCTATTGCTTTCGTTTCGGCCACGAAAGCTTATGCATCGGCTCCGAACGATAACAAGATCATTATATTTAACCCGACGACCATGGTAAAAACAGGGGAAATTAATGTTGCCAGGCCTGAATACGGACTTGACGGAAGTAGTACTCCGAACCCGCTGGGGTTGATCCTGCGGGATGGGAAACTCTATGTCGGATGTGGAGAATTTGACCAGATGCCTATTTGTAAAAGTGGTGCGCATGTCCTGATCATTGATGAGGCTACCGATACTCCGGAAAAGATCATTCATGACACGAGACTTTCCGCGGCATCTATTTTTGATTGCGGTATGTTTATAGATGAGAAAGGGGATCTTTATGTGACTTGTTGGGGATCTTATGGGTATGTTCCGGATCAGAAATTCGGATTATTACGGATTAAAAAGGGTGCGACGGAATTTGATCCGGACTACTGTTTTAACATGACTGACATGAACGTGGAAGGAGTTCAAGGGGGCAAATTGCAGTATTCTATTTCTAATTTTTATGCCGGGAATGGAGAATTGTACGTCCTGGCTTATTGTCCGGCATTTGCCAGTGCCAGTCCTGATTACATCAACGAAAAGACAAACTATTGTTTGAAAGCCGATTTGTATCATTGTACGATGAAAGCGTTGAATCTTCCTCGTACGAATGGATATAGTTGTGCTATAAATAAATACGGGGATGATATCCTTTTTGGTTTGGCAACGGAACAAAATGGAACGGGAATTTTCACCTATAATCGTAAAACAGATCAATGTAGTTCCGCTCCGGTTGTGAAAACGCAGGGAACCCTTATGGACATACTTGTGTTTGAATAATAATCTGTACTTTTCAAGTACCTGGGGCTTTCCACTTTTTATGAACCGGAAAGCCCTCTTTTTTAGGTGATATTTTGGTGTGAAACAACAAGAATTTAGGATTGATCCATATAAATAAAAAACCTGATGTGAAATCAGGTTTTCGAAGTTGTCCAACCAAGATTCGAACTTGGACAAACAGGACCAGAATCTGTTGTGCTGCCATTACACCATTGGACAGTGTTGTTTTTTATGACGGCACAAAAGTAATACTTTATTTAAATATCACAAAGAAAAACCGGTATATTTTATGATTTTTTGATATTCCATTCACTACCGTAAATGAAAGTGAGCATACTGAGATCGTCGGATAGTTCGTGTGATTTGATATGTGACTGAATATCATTGATTATCGAACGGATAAATTCGCGGGGGTGTAGTTCCTGATTTTGAGTCACTATCTCCAAAAGACGTTCCCGGGTATAAAATTCGTTCTTTTCATTTTCTGCATCCGTAACGCCGTCGGTATATAGTAATATACCCGAGCCGCTCACGAATCGGTAGGTGTACTCCTGATAATCATGATTTTTTAGGATACCTAAAGGAAGATCGGATTGCATTTCAAAGAAAGCTACTGTCCGATCCGGACTTGTCAGTACTGGAGGAGTGTGACCTGCATTGCAATATTTCATTACTCCGGTTCGGAGATCCAGCATTCCGATGAAGAAGGTCACAAACATATCGGCTTCATTCCTTTCAGCAATACTATTATTTAACGAATAAGCAATCTGTGACGGAGAATTGCTGCCTGAGGAAAGCGTACGTAGCAGACTGATGGTAGAGGCCATCAGAAGCGAAGCAGGAATCCCTTTTCCCGATACATCGCCGATAGCAAAAAAGAGGGTGTTCTCATGGATAAAGAAGTCGTATAAATCACCACCGACTTGACGGGCCGGATAGAGTACTGCATAAAGGTCTATTTCATGACCGGGAAAAGGAGGAAAATTTTTGGGAAGCATACTCATTTGAATATCATGTGCTATGCGTAGTTCACTTTCTATTTTCTCTTTAGCTGCTATAGTCGTTTCCAGGTTTTTCATATATTTTGAAAGCTTTTCCTGCATTTCACTGAAAGCATTATAAAGATCCAGCATTTCATCTTGGGTGTGGATGACCGGTAGAGTTATGTTGAAATTTCCCTCCGCAATGGAATGCGTGGAAGCTGCGAATATTTTTAAAGGTCTCGTAATTTTACGAACGGTTGTAGTACAGATAATCACCAGGAGAGCCAGAAATAATACCGAAGAAAGAATGATGATCCAAGTGAATCGGTGTAATTTGTCGAAAATATGAGAATAAGGAAACAAGGTAGCCATATTCCACTCTGTGCCGAGGATGGGAGTAAAATAGATGTAATATTTTACATGATTGTTGACAAATACTCCTTTCCCTTTTTGCCCCTGCATCATGAGATGCGCCAACTTTGAAGCATTGGTGTCCTGAAGGATTTCCGCTTCATGAAGGATATCTTTATCCAGATCCGTGAAAAAGTCGTTTCCCGGATGAAGTATATACCTTCCTTCCCGATTGACTATAATGCTATAACTGTCTTCATAGGGTTTGACCGAGTCGATCAGCTCGGTCAGCCAATTCAAAGAGAGGTCGACCGAAAAAATACCGATTACATTATTTTGGGGGTCCCGGAGCGGTACCGAATAGGTGGAGGTCAGAATATCGTTGGACGAAAGCTCGTGGTAAGGACGACTCCAGCGGGAGACATTCCTTTCTTTTGAGATCCGGTACCAATTTTTTTGATAGTAATCGTATTTCGGGTCGATTTGTGTGGTGACGACACTATCGCCACTCATGTATGAATAAGGAGCGAAATAATACCCTTTATCCGGAAAATAATAGGGTTCGAAAGCTATAGCACATCCGAAGATCTCATAATTGTTCAAAACGACCTGCCGGGTAATCGCATAAATCGAATCGGCATGAGTAACATAGGAAGGGATAATCCAGCTGAGATTTTCAGGGATCTTTTCTATCGTCCTCAATAAACGAGTCACTTTAAGATTGATTTTTTCCGCCGATTCGTCGATTTTCAGGTAAGCTTGGTGCTCGATAGCTCTGGAGGAATAGTGATAGAATAAGCAAAAACCGATTCCCCATAATAGAAATGCCGACGAAATAAGGTATATATTGAGTTTCGCTGCAAAGGAATGGTTGATCTGTTTAAACATATTTACCTTTCTTTTGCCTGCAAATATAATTATAATCATAACAAAAGCTGCCCGGAACAGAGCAGCTTTTGTTATTTAATTATTGTTTTTTAGACTTCTTTTAATGCTAAAAGAAATTTTATTATTTCGTGGCATTCTCCAAACGTTTCATCATCATAAAGATGAATAATGCAGAGATCAGACACAAAACGATGAGGATAGACCATAATGCCCATAATGGCATGTGACCCCAAAGCATACCGATGATAGAAACCAGATAGTTACCGACTGCAGTTGCTCCGAACCATAAACCCATCATCAAACCTTTGTATTTTGGAGGGGCTACTTTCGATACGAATGAAATACCCATAGGTGAAAGGAACAATTCGGCAAAGGTTAATACCAGGTAGGTATTGATCAAAACAGAAGGAGATACGAGTAAATCATTAGCTACAACAGTCGCTCCGTCAGGATTGGGAGTGGGAAGTCCCATAGAAGACAGAGCCATCACGGTAAATCCTAAAGCTGCGATAAACATACCGATACCGATTTTACGGGGTGCCGAAGGTTCGCTGCCTCGCTTGGCCAAAGCTCCGAATACAGCAAGAGATACAGGGGTTAAAGCAACAACGAAGAACGGATTGAAGTGCTGGAACATCTGAGGAAGAACTTCAATGAAAGAACCTGGTGCTAACGACAAATATTTGTAGACTAATATGCTGACAGAAATAACTGCGACAACTGCCGATATCAGTTTGGATTTCGCTTCTTTGGACTGGAACAGAGAGAACAAACTATAGATCAAAGTAATCACGAATACCAGGTTGAAAACATTAAAGCTCATACCTATAGCGCCATCGGCGGTTCTGGCCGTATAATCACGGGCAAAGAAAGTAAGGGTAAGGCCGTTTTGGTGGAAAGCCATCCAGAAGAAGATCACTACGGCGAATACCAGTACGAGAGCGGTAATGCGGGATCTGGTTTGTTCCGGAGTTAATTCGACAATATTTTCTTGTTTTCCGCTTGCTGCAGCTTGTTTGGTATTGATATCTGCATGTTTGAAGGTACTCTTGAATACCTGATAGATCAACATAGATACAATCAGAGATATACAAGCCACTGCGAAACCATAGTGGTAAGAAAGTGATAATTCGTCGATGTATTTATGAGCGAATGTTGCCAGATCTCCGTTGAATGCGGAAGCTTGTGACTGTGCGAAATGAGTCAGGGTGTCCAGGGAATTAGCTGCCATTTGCTGGCCTTTTTCCAGATATTCGTGGCAAAGTGCAGGTATATCACCTTGGTATTTAAGGCCTGCTTTCGCCATGAAATTTTCTGTGATTTTTGAAGCGGCTGTCGGAGCAAAAAGAGCACCGATATTGATCGCCATATAAAATAAACTGAATGCTGTGTCCCGTTTGTCTGAATATTTAGGATCGTCGTAAAGGTTTCCTACCATTACCTGGAGATTACCTTTGAATAATCCGGTACCTAATGCGATCAGGAAAAGAGCCCCGAACATAGCGGCAACTCCAAAAGCATCCCCTCCGGTAGGAATAGCAAGACAGGTATAACCGGCAAACATGACGATGATACCTGCTGTTACCATTTTACCATAACCGAATTTATCGGCCAGGATACCCCCTAAGATGGGTAAAAAATAAACTAAGGCTAAGAAACCCGCAAAAATGTTTGATGTAGCTGCTGAACTGAAGCCAAATTTTGCTTGCAGGAAAAGTGTAAAGATAGCAAGCATCGTGTAATACCCGAAACGTTCTCCTGTGTTTGCAAGAGCCAGGGCATACAATCCTTTAGGTTGGTTTTGAAACATAATATTATAAATTAAATTAGTAGGTTAAAAGCAAAAGTCCCCGGGGCAATGAATGCTTAGAGGACTTTGTTGTTTTAGAGCGTTGTTATTATTTTGTGACTCTTTCAAGCCATTTAACCATACCCAACATGACTCCCATGGACACGAGACATACAATAAAGAATACTGTCCAGCATTGCCAGATCGGCCATGCATTATACATGAGCGGGCCAATCCAAAGCAACAGGTTACCAAGAGCCGTAGCCGCCAACCACAGACCCTGACACAGACCTAGCATACTTTTAGGTGCTACTTTCGATACGAAAGACAGTCCCAGCGGAGAGATAAACAATTCAGCAACCGTCAGGAAGAAATAGGTTGCAATCAAAACCCACCAATGAGCTTTGTTTGCCATTTGTTCTGCAATGGGTAATAATTTGAAGTCGTTTGCGGAGGGATAACCCTTTATCAGAGAAAAAACGGCAAGGAACAAGAATGCCGTTCCTGCAATGAACATACCGATTGCAATTTTGCGGGGAGTTGAAATTTCTTTACCGCGTTTTGCTAATCCTCCGAAAATGGCCATGATGACAGGTGTCAGCGCAATTACGAAGAACGGATTGATCGCTTGCCATACTTCTGGTGCAACGGCCGACGAATCTACGAAATCACGGGCAAAGAATGATAAGGACATACCATTCTGGTGAAACGAGAACCAGAAAAAGATAACGATACCCAATACAGCGAACAGCGCATACATTCTTTGTTTGATTTCTTTCGCCATAGCAGCTTTTTCTTCTGGTGTGTAACTTACATTTTGAGCTGCAATTTTCTTTGCAGGAGTAGGAAATGTTTTTTGAGAGACGAAGAAAATAATGAGAGAAATCAGCATCGCGGCAACAGATGCAATGAATGAATAGTGGATACCTTCATTGAAAATCTGTAAATATTGAGCGCAAGAAACGGTCAAGTCAGCAATGGAACCTCCGGCTGAAGTTATTAATTGTTGCAAGTTCGCCAATGCTTCGGGAGCCATGGCAGCGGCGTTGTTAATATATTCATGGCAAAGTGCCGGAAGTTGTGCATTGTAAGTGAAACCGTTTACACCCAACCACCACTGGCGTAATACCGGTGCAATGAATGGAGCGATCAATCCACCCACATTAATAAATACATAAAAAATCTGGAATCCGGAGTCCCGTTTGTCTTTTGCGATTTTGAGGGCCTCCGGGCCTTTCTTGGCAGCTTCGGCTTCGAAATTATCATACATCTGGCCGACAATTGCCTGCAGATTTCCTTTGAACAAACCGTTTCCGAATGCAATCAGGAAAAGTGCAAAACAGGTAAGGGTCAGCAACCAGGTGGTGTTGGCTGCCGTAGCAAGAATTGGAATGGAAAGAATAATGTATCCGGTGGCCATTACAACAAGACCTGTTTTAATAGTTCCTTTGTAATTTTGAGTGCGGTCAGCAATCAGCCCTCCGACAAGACTTAAAATATATATGCCAGCATAAAAGAATGAGTAAATAGTACCACTGGCGGCTTCGCTTAAACCAAATTTAGAACACAGGAACAACACCAATACGGCATTCATGATATAGTAGCCGAAGCGTTCTCCCATATTACTCAGAGCTGCAGTGAGCAACCCCTTAGGATGATTTTTAAACATAGATAATGTATTTAAGTTAATATTAATCCACTTCGGTCGCAAATGTAAGAATATTTCCGTATTTTTCGTCTTTAAAACGATTGAGTTAATGTTATGGAAAAGTTAAATAAAGTTTTTCGAACGGCTCAGCTGGCTGCGATTGATAAATATACAATTGAGCATGAGCCGGTAAGCTCTTTGGATTTGATGGAACGGGCTGCCGGGATTTGGACAGATCGTTTTTTGAAAATTTTCACTGAAGTTGCAGGAGTGGTCGTGATTGCCGGGAATGGGAATAATGGTGGCGATGGATATGCGATTGCCAGATTATTGAATCGGCGGGGAGTGCCGGTCAGAGTATTCCGGATTGCCGGAACCCAGGATAGAAGTCCCGATTGTGAGGCGAATTATCGGCGTTGGTTGACCAGGGGAAAGGTGGAAGAATTAAAGCAGGCCGATGATTTGGTGTTACAGAAGGGAGAAATCGTGATCGATGCTATTTTCGGATCGGGGCTGAATCGTCCGGTAACCGGTTTGGCAGCCCGGATTATCAAGCAAATGAATGCTTCTGCTAACCGGGTGGTGGCTGTCGATATTCCTTCCGGGTTAGCGGGGGAGGATAATACCTGGAACGATCCCGAAACCATTGTTTGTGCAGAGTATACCTTTACTTTTCAGTTCCCGAAGTTAGCCTTTATGCTGGCGGAGAATGAAAAGTATGTCGGCCGGTGGGAAGTGCTGGATATCGGCTTACATCCTGAAATCATCGCTCGGCAACCGACCGATTGGTTTTATACGACAGAAGATACGGTAAAAGCGATTTTACCTCCTTCGCCGGTTTTTGCTCATAAAGGTACTAATGGGAAAGGACTGTTGATCGCCGGCAGTTATGGGATGATGGGGGCGGCTGTTTTGGGGGCTAAAGCGGCTGTACGCTCGGGTATCGGTTTGTTGTACTGTCATATTCCGGGTAAAGGAATCGAGGTGATACAGACGACTGTGCCGGAAGCGATTCCTGATCCGGATGAATCGGCCGAACGGTTTTCTGCCGTCTGTAAACTGAGAGATTACGATGCGATTGCTGTCGGACCTGCTATAGGGCAAGGACCGGAGACTGTCGGTGGATTGGAAAAATTATTACGTACCTGGAGAGGGACGACGATTCTGGATGCAGATGCGCTGAATATTATAGCGGAACACCGGGAGTTATTGGATTTACTCCATGAAGGCTGTATTCTTACTCCGCATATGAAAGAATTTGAAAGATTAGCAGGAAAAAGTGTAAATGATTTTGAGAGATTAAATAAATTAAGCATTTTTGCAAATCAATATCGGGTGCATATCGTGTTGAAAGGAGCTCATTCCGTTATCGCTACTCCGGATCGCCGGCTTTTCTTCAATATGAGTGGTAATCCGGGAATGGCTAAAGGCGGGGCGGGGGATGTTTTAACAGGAGTGCTGCTGGCTTTGGCTGCCAATAAATTGAATTTGTTGGATTTGCTCCGGATAGGAGTTTTTGCCCATGGGCTGGCCGGTGATTGTGTCGCGGAAAAAGAAGGCCGGAGAGGATGTTGTGCCGGAATGATAGCCGAGAGAATGGGAGAGGCCTGGAAAAGATTAGAAAAATAATAACAATTACTATGAAAAGAGTTTTTATTGTATCGTTAATGTTGGTGGTTTGTCTGGCTGCCGCAGCTCAAAAAAAGAAAGAACTGACTACGTTAGTGAACGTAAATTATACTTTACCTAAAGTAGCCTATGAAGTAGAGGTCATCTTGGAATGCGAACGTTTTGTTCCCGGACCCTATCAGAATTATGCCGAGAAAGAATTGGGAATCCGTCCTGAAGCGACACAAGTCTCCGAAAAATGGGCCATAAAAAAAATAAATGTTCTTCCACAGTATATTCCGGATGAAAAGGCGGTGTATTCTGTTTCTGCCAACGGGGATTATTGGCCGGTGACACTGAGCCTTAGTGCTGAAGGTTTTCTGGCAGGTATCGCTGCCGGTAAAGGGGAAGTTTTCAATGAAAAAAAAGAGATGAAGTATATCGCCGAGGCCTTGGGAGACGAAGAGAGGATCGATATCATGAAACTGAATACTTATAATCAGCTGAAAGAAGTGTTGGATACCAATTATACTTATCAGGAGGTGGACGGTGAGATGAAGAGAATTTGGGATCCGATCGTACATTATGCTGTTAAGACCGATGCTGACAATGTAAAAGAAGCAGTAAGTGAGATTTTCCGGATTCGCTCGGAAAGAGTAAAATTATTGGGAGCCGAAAATAATGTTCCTGATGGAAAATCTTTAGAGATCATATTGAAAGAATTCGATCGGATGGAAAAAAACTACCTGAGTCTTTTCTTAGGTAAAAGAGAAACTGTAAAGGTAAAACGGGTATTCCAGTGTATTCCGGAAAAGGCTAACGAACCGGTTGTCGCTTTCCGGTTTTCTGAACAAAACGGAGTGACAGATACGAAAAATGTTGCCGCTCAGGCTTATTTTCTGAAGATTGAAGAGGCTGTGGTTCCGGCTTCGTCACCGGTGAGTGGAGGAGGTGAAGCGGCTGCTGTTTATTATAGGGTACCTGCTACAGCTACGTTGAAGTTACTGAAAGGGAAAGAAGAAATAATGAGTTATCCTGCTATTGTTCCTCAATTGGGAGAAATTAAGAAATTTCCTGTGGATGTGATTAGTAGCGAAGGGTTGATGCTGGAATTTTATCCGCAGTTCGGATCCTTGAAAAGTATTCGGAAAAAATAATCGCTGATACAGGCTATCTGCATTAGTATTAGTACTTGAATTATGTCGTGGTGGAATAACTGGTATGTGAGTTTTTTGAGTTGGCGGGTACGCCATATCAAAGAAAGGAATTTTATCGTCATCCTGAGTCTTCTGGTTGGTATTATCACCGGACTGGCCGGGGTATTCCTGAAAAATTCCGTCCATTATACCCACCAGTTTCTGACCGAACGTTTGCAGATAGATAGCGGAAGTTTGTTGTTTTTTATTCTTCCTTTTATAGGGATTTGGTTGACCTCCCTGTTTGTTCGTTATTTTGTGAGGGAAGATATCAGTCATGGGGTGACAAAGGTATTATATGCGATTTCCCGGCGTAATAGTATGATCAAACCTCATAATAACTACTCCTCCATGATTGCCAGTACGATTACGATTGGCTTTGGCGGATCGGTGGGAACGGAAGCGACGATTGTACTGACCGGTGCTTCCATCGGTTCGAATATGGCCCGTTTTTTCCACATGAACTACAAGGTGATGACCTTGATGATCGGGTGTGGGGCAGCCGGGGCTATCGCCGGAATTTTCAAAGCTCCGATTGCCGGTATCGTATTTACCCTGGAGGTACTGATGCTGGATCTGACGATGGCTTCCTTGGTGCCTTTGATGATTGCTGCCATTTCATCTTACGTTATTGTATATTTTCTGATGGGCGAAGGGGTGGTCCTCGAATTCGCCGTACACGAACATTTTGCCTTGGCTAATGTGCCGTATTATATTATTCTGGGGATATTGTGTGGATTGGTTTCTGTATATTTTATCCGGACGAATATCCGAATCGAGAAATTTATTACCGGGATAAAGAACCAATTCAAAAGAATTTTGGTAGGAGGAGCATTATTGGGCTTGCTGATTTATATTTTTCCGCCTCTCTACGGTGAAGGATACTCTTCTTTGGAAGCTTTGCTGACCGATAATGCAGATGCACTGTTGAACAATACCTATTTTTTCGATTTCCGGAACTATGCATTCGTCGTTGTTTTGTATGTGATCGGTTTGGTATTTATCAAGGTAGTAGCTACAGCTTTCACCAACGGTAGTGGGGGGGTTGGAGGTGTTTTCGCTCCCAGTTTGTTCACTGGGGGAGTTACCGGATTCCTGATTGCTTACCTGATCAATATGACCGGAGTGATCACGGTTCCTGTCAGTTATTTTGTATTGGCAGGTATGGCCGGGGTGATGTCGGGTGTCATGAATTCTCCGTTGACAGCTATGTTCCTGATCGCTGAGATTACCAGTGGCTATAGTTTGCTGGTGCCCTTGATGATAACCTCGGTGACAGCCCATTTAACGGGGCGGGGAATGGAGCCTTACTCTATTTATGCACGTCGGCTGGCTATGAAAGGAGATCTGATTACCCATAATAAAGATAAAGCCGTGCTGACTTTGATGAAGCTGAATAAAGTCATCGAGACCGACTTACAGACGATATCCATAGAGGCTACTTTGGGGGATCTGGTGAAAAAAGTTTCCCGTTCCAGTAGAAATATTTTCCCGGTGATCGATGAAAACGAAGCATTGCTGGGGATTGTATTGCTGGACGATATCCGTAAGATCATGTTCAATCAGGATTTGTACAATGTCACCTTTGTCCGCGACTTTATGACAACTCCACCTACGATTGTCGATGTGACGGATTCGATGGACCTGGTTATGAAAAAATTTGAAGATACAGGAGCCTGGAATTTACCTGTGATCGAGGAAGGAAGATATATCGGGTTTGTTTCGAAAGCAAAGATATTCAACACTTACAGAAGGGTGCTTCAACATTTTTCCGACGAATAATAGAATCATATGGATCAGCATTCAAAATTGGGGTATCGGGAAGGACTCGTTTCCGTTATTCTGAATCTACTCTTGTTTGTTTTAAAATATTATGCCGGTATTGCATCGGCCTCGCTTGCTTTGATTGCCGATGCCTGGCATACCCTTTCGGATTCCCTGACTTCTTTGGTCGTAATTCTTGGAATTAAATTATCCTCGAAGAAACCGGATAAGGAGCATCCGTTCGGACACGGCCGCTGGGAACAAATCTCTGCATTGATTATCGCTATTCTGTTGGCTTTGGTCGGAGTAGAGTTTATGAAAGACGCTATCGCAAAATTGAGGGGACATGAGGCGGCTGATTTCGGCTGGTTGGCTTATCTGGCTACGGTTGCTTCGATTGTCTTAAAAGAAGGATTGGCCCGCTATGCTTTTTATATCGCCCGTAAAACCGGTAACGCTGCTGTAAAAGCGGACGGATGGCATCACCGGAGCGATGCTTTATCGTCACTGATGGTTTTGGCCGGACTTTTTCTCAGCCCCTATTTCTGGTGGATCGACAGTGTATTGGGTATGTTGATATCTTTCATGTTATTCTATGCCGCCTATGGGATTATTCGCGAAGCAGTAAATAAAATCTTAGGAGAAGAACCTTCGGAAGAAGTGATCGGGAAAGTAGAACAGATCGTGAAAGCTGAAATGGGAAATGTGGCTTATCCGCATCATTACCACATTCATCATTATGGGGACCATATCGAATTCACTTTTCATATCAAAGTGCCCGGGGAAGAGACCGTGGAGGAAGCTCATAGAAAAGCTACCCTTATCGAAATGCAGATAAAAACAGAATTGAAGATCGATGCGACTATCCATATCGAACCCTTGAAAATGTAACTTTATAAACCTTCGTATCGTTGTAAAACTAGATTATAAATCACCCGCTAACCAGTTCTGTCAGGAGAAGCAGGGGAGATTAGATGTGGAAATCGCAAATCTAAAATTGGGGGCTACTATTAATTTAGTTGTTTTATACTTGTATATTACCAAAAAAAACTTACTTTTGCGAAAATTTTATGGGAACGCTAAAAAAACTATATAGCTATGTATTGGACACTGGAACTTGCTTCAAAATTGGAAGATGCACCATGGCCTGCATCTAAAGATGAATTAATCGATTACGCAATTCGTTCGGGAGCGCCTATGGAAGTTATCGAAAATCTTCAGGATATAGAGGATGATGAAGAAATTTTCGAAAGTATTGAAGACATTTGGCCTGACTATCCCAGTAAAGATGATTTCTTCTTCAACGAGGACGAGTATTGATACAAAAGACGCTGGAATGAGCTGAAACAATGAATTACGAAATGAAAGACCACTGCTAAACGGTGGCCTTTCTCGTTTTTACCTGCGGCATATTCCGGCATAACTGCAGGTCCGGCATTTCTTTTCGTTATCGGTTTGGCAAAAAGGATGTTCCGGGGAGAATAATTCTTCCAGTAACTGCCGGAGATGATCCGAAAATTCCTGCTGATAATACCGGAAATTTTGTATCAGCTCTTTATCACATTTTAACCGGAAATCATAATCTTTCCCGAATAACAGTTTGGTACTGTAAATTCCAGGGATCAGAGGCTGTTCGCTGGGATGAACATGATCGTACATCAGGCAATACACCATGGTCTGAAAAGCTGCTTTATTCCGGGTAGGATTTGCCGGATCGAAAACCGAAGCGATAGTTTTGAAAGCCGTCGTATCGGCTCCTGTTTTGTAGTCTATTACCCGGATGCCTTGATCGGTACGGTCTATGCGATCGATGAAACCTCCGACGAAAACTGTCTTTTCCTGGCCTTCGATACCGATTTTTACAGGCATGTGAAAACGGTTCTCCATAGCCAGCAACCGGAAAGGACATATTTTTTTATCGTAAGAAAACATCTCCCGGAGGTATTTTTTGATTACTCCCAGGATCAGTTCGTTGCTGCCGCTATCGATCAGCCTGGAAATTTTCGGGTCGTATACTTTTAGATAAGAACGGCGGATGTGTTCTTCGACCAGAGATCCGTTAGCCAGAATGGTATCGATGGCCGCTTTCGTGATTTCGCCTCCAGGTATCGTGGCATACAGTGATTCGGAGCATTCGTGAAAGATATTTCCCAAAAGACGGTGGTCCAGTTCTTCGGCCAGTTCTTCTTTCTCTTTTATTTGTGCTATGTATTTGAAATAAAATTTCAGGGAACATTCCATATAAGTGTTTAGGGCCGAAGGAGAGATCGTCTGATCCTCCGATCGGGTATACCGCTCCAGAATATGGAGTATCGGCGGGGGTTTACCGATTCTGATTTCTTTGGGATTTTGGGTAGAAATCGGGTTTTGGAAATTCCTTTCCACTACGGTAAGTCCCGATTCATATTTGATTTGATAGAGAAAACGACTCATTTCCCCTCCGTTCATCCCTTTTACGCCTGAAGTATATAAAATATGAATGTCTTTGGAACGTTGTAAAAGCCGGTAAAAGTAATAGGCGAAAACAGCGTCCTGGTGTTCGGGGGTGGGCAAACGGAAACCGAATCGGAGGTTATAAGGAATAAACGAAGCGGGAAGTGTGGTCTTGGGTAAAATACCTTCGTTGGCCGAAAGGATGATCAGATGATTGAAATCCAGCATACGGGTTTCCATTAATCCCATCAGTTGTAAGCCTTCCAGAGGTTCTCCCGAAAAAGGAATACTGAGATTACCGATCACTTTATTGATGATTTGCATATAAAGTTTGTTCTCCGGCTCGATGCCTTCTTCTTCGAATGTATTTTGCAGGTTTTGGATTTGGGTATATACCGTAAAGACAAATTCTTTTTCGATAGGATCGGCTTCTTCTTTCAATACCGACCGGGTCAGCAAATTCAGGATTTTCAGTAGATATACAGGTATCTTTTCGTGCTGATCGGAGGAAAAAATAGCTCGGGTGAGCTCATGAAAGTGTAAACTTTTTTCTATAACATAGACGATGTTCTTTTGATTGATATAGTTGGTGATTTGCTGAATCTCTTCAGGACATAGGTCTTTGATTAATTTATGATTCAGCAGAGCGATGACCGGTTTGTAATAGTAGTAGGTGGTGTCGCCTTCCTGCCTGGCATAATTTTTTAAATCGCATAACATAGAAATGAGGGCCGCCACCGAAGTGTTGCGTGCCGGATACCCCATCGTAACATTGATTTTTGAGAAATACTCCGGAATCGAATGCATCACGGGAATCAGCATCTGTTCTTCACATAACACGATGGCTGTCTGTCGCGGATTCTCTTCCCGGAGACTTTCGGTCAAGGCAGGAAGAAGCTTGGCCTGACCGATCGTCGAGGGGACAGCCAGGTATTCGATGGTTTTGCCGTTGTATCTGAAGTTATTGAAATGTTCGATATCCAATTCGTTCGGAAACAGCTTTAGATTCTCCCGGATATAATGGCCTGCTTCCTGATGTTCATCAGCGGTATAATAAATATCGTAATCCCAGTAGAAACGGGCTATTCCCGAATCTTGCCAAAACGAAAAGATCTTTTTTTCACATAAGTTCAAAGCGTTGAAACCCGTGATTAATATATGTTCAGGATGGGCATAGGTTTCTATATGTTCGCAAAAATACCGTTCGTTCATTCCTTCATAGCAGATTCCGGTTTCAGCCAGGTGAGTTTTGAAATGAGTATAGGTGGCATATAATTTATCCCACACTTTTAGGAATTCTTGTTGTTCCCGGCTGAATTTTTCCGGATTGAAGCTCTTCCAGAATCGGTGTATGGCCTTGATTTGTTCTTCGGTCAGATACGGAAAGTTCAAATCCAATTCTTTGAGTGCTATCAGATTAGAAAAAAGATCTTTGGCATCTACCAGGTATTTGTCGATATCGTCGAAATCAGCCAGTAGCATATTTCCCCAAAAATAGAAATCTTCGAATTTCTCGGAAGAGCCTGATACGGCCGTATAAGATTTGTAGAGTTTGATAATTAAAGAAAGTGTTTCGGCTTTTTTCAGTCCCGAATGCTTTTCGATGTATTCTGTCAAGGTCAGGATCTCCGGCATCCACACCGGACGGTCGATTTGGCGGGAGAGTTCTTCGGCCAAAAAGAGACCGGCTCTTTTATTAGGAAAAATAATAGTCAGATCGGCGAAATCCGTACCGTATTTCCGGATAATATCCTTTGCCAGTAACTGAAGAAAAGAAGCCATATATCGAATTAAAAGTTAAAGAGTTATTTGGGCTTATTGTATTTTGTTGTTATTTTTGTTGAATAGTCGGTAGGGACTACTGGTATCGGCAAATTTACAATTTATAATGATTAAAACAGCGAAAATAGGATAAACCTGAAAGTAAATAGATATGTTGAAAGATTTATTATTGAGAAATCGTAGTTATCGGCGGTTTGAGCAAGAGGTACGGATTTCAGAGGAAGAATTGACAGAATTGGTCGGTTTGACTTGTTTGTGTGCTTCCGCCCGGAATGCACAAGCCTTGAAATATGTAATTGTTCATGAGGAGGAAAAGTGTGCGGAGGTTTTTCCACAGCTGGCTTGGGCGGGATATCTGAAAGATTGGGACGGACCTGAAGAAGGAGAACGTCCGGCTGCTTACCTGATCCAGTTGTTAGATACCCGGATTGTTGAAAATTGTTTGTGTGATGACGGTATTCAGGCCCAGACGATTTTATTGGGAGCGGTAGAAAAGGGGTGGGGAGGATGTATAATCAAGGCTTTCCGGAATGAAGATTTACGTCGTCTGTTTCACTTACCCGAAGAGCTGAAAATCAACTACGTGATTGCTTTGGGAAAACCGAAAGAAAAGGTGGTGCTGGAACAAATGAAAGGGGAGGATTATCGGTATTGGAGGGATGCTGATGGTGTCCATCATGTACCTAAACGGGAAGCCGGTAGTTTGATTTATAAGATTGAAGTATGAAAATACTGTGTGCAGAATATAACGACGCCGGAGAGGTGGCTGTCGTACCGGTGGGGGATGATGTGCTGTTAAGGAATAACGGGGATTTTTATATACCGGATTATACACAACAGGTGAGCGGTGTGCCTCAGTTGGTTGTCAGAATTTGTAAGTTGGGAAAAAGTGTGGGAGAACGGTTTGCCGGCCGTTATTTTGAAGAGATCGGAGTCGGAGTCCGGTTTTATGCCGATTCGCTGGAGGAACAGCTGATTGCAAAAAAATTACCCGGGATCATGGCAGCCTCTTTTGACAGCTCTTGTGCTATCAGTGCTTTGATGGGTATAGAGGAAACCAGAGAGGCAAACTATGAAATGAAGGTGAACGGTGAAGTCGTTACTTCCGGGAATAAACAGCATTTACCGGTGGGCATTGAAAAATTGATTGCTTTTGCGTCTGAGTTTCATACGTTGAAAATCGGTGATTATCTGTTTTGCGGACACCCCTTCCGTTTCCGGGGACTCAGACCGGGCGATAAAGTGCAAATGACATTGGATGGAAAGATGATGCTGGATTTTAGAATTAAATAAATAACCATAATTATGAAAAAAAGATTTGTTGTATTAGGATTACTTCTGCTCTGTTTGGGTGGAAAGGCTCAGGATGCTTATGTACCGTCTCCTGAAAATCTGGAAGCCCGGAAAGAATTTCAGGATAGTAAATTCGGTATTTTTTTACATTGGGGGTTGTATAGTATGTTGGCTCAGGGAGAATGGGTGATGACGAACCAGAACCTGGACCACATGGAATACCGCAAGTTGGCTTCTGCTTTTTATCCTTCCCGTTTCGATGCGGCTGAATGGGTGGCTGCAATAAAAGCGGCCGGAGCGAAATATATTTGTTTTACTACCCGGCATCATGAGGGGTTTTCTATGTTCGATTCCCGGTTTACGGATTATAACATCGTCAAGGCGACACCTTTCGGCAGGGATGTTTTGAAGGAATTGGCAGAAGAATGTCATAAACAAGGGATAAAATTGCATCTCTATTATTCTCATCTGGATTGGGACCGGGACGATTATTATCCGTTGGGGCGGACCGGACGTGGTACGGGACGTACGACCCATGGAGAATGGAAAACGTATTATCAGTTTATGAACGATCAGATTACTGAGTTGCTGACCAATTACGGACCGATCGGTGCCATCTGGTTCGACGGTTGGTGGGATCATGATCAGGATCCCGGATTCGATTGGCAGTTGCCTGAACAATATGCCATGATCCATCGGTTACAACCGGCTTGTCTGATCGGTAATAACCATCATCAGGTACCTTTTGCCGGTGAAGATATTCAGATTTTTGAACGGGATTTGCCCGGAGAGAATAATGCCGGTTTGTCCGGACAGGACATCAGCCGTTTGCCGTTAGAGACTTGCGAGACGATGAATGGCATGTGGGGGTATAAAATTGTAGACCAGAATTATAAATCGGTGAAAACCTTGATCCATTATCTGGTGAAAGCTGCCGGTAGAAATGCAAACCTCCTGATGAATATCGGACCGCAGCCTAACGGGGAATTGCCTGCTGCTGCACTCGAAAGACTGAAAGCAATCGGAGAGTGGACGAAGCAATATGGAGAGACGATTTATGGAACACGGGGGGGAGATATCAGTCCCAGAGATTGGGGGGTAACGACCCGCAAAGGAGATAAGCTGTATGTACATATTCTGAATTTGCCTGATAAAGGATTGTTTTTGCCTTTGACGACGGGGAAAGTGAAAAGTGCTGTCGTATTTAAAGACCGGAAACCGGTGAAGTTCTCACAAGATAAGAATGGGGTAGTTTTGGAGTTGGCTGAAGTGCCTGCCGAGCTGGATTACGTGATCGAATTGACCATAAAATAATAGACAGATAGTTGTATGCGACGTCAGGATTTTAAAATAGAGGTTTGTACTAATTCTGTGGAGAGTGTGAGGGCTGCTCTTGCAGGTGGGGCGGACCGGATAGAGCTTTGTGCCGGAATGCCGGAGGGAGGAACGACTCCTTCGTATGGTGAGATTTGTTTAGTAAGAGAGTTGATGCCCGCAGGGATGCATGTGATCGTGCGTCCACGAGGGGGCGATTTCCTATACCGGGAGGATGAACTTGAAGTGATGTACAGGGATATAGAAATGGCACGAAAACTGGGTGTCGATGGAGTCGTTTTGGGTTGTCTGACCCGTGAAGGAGAAGTGGACGAAGGCGTTATGAGAAAATTAATGGCTGCTTGCGGAGAAATGTCGGTGACGTTTCACCGGGCTTTCGATATGTGCCGTGATCCTTTTCAGGCTTTGCAGACGATCGAAAAGCTCGGGTGTGCACGAATTCTGACTTCCGGACAAAGTAATTCTGCTGAAACCGGAGTGCCTTTGCTGAAAGAATTGGTGGCCCGGGCCCGGAACGTAATTATTATGCCCGGGTGCGGGGTCAATGCGGCTAATGTGCGGAAGATTGCCGAAAGCACCGGTGCCTTCGAATTCCATCTTTCTGCCCGTATCCGCCTCGGGAGCGATATGGTTTATCGCAATCCGGCCGTTTCAATGGGAGGTACGGTGCAAGTGGATGAGTACGGACGTGAGGTAAGTAGTAGCGAGAAGGTGGAGGAAGTGATCCGGAGGCTGGTGTACTGACGACTTGAAGGCCTGAGATAATGTAGGTTTGTTCTGTTACTTATTCGTCTGCGGTGTTCGTGTTCGGAGACCCGGTCGCTTCTGTCGGTCATCTGGCTTTTTCTTTCACTGACCG
>CDZB01022779.1_pt1 | contig 24524 bp, 28 predicted proteins | sample 554961 | NCBI WGS metagenome assembly CDZB01 (sample SAMEA3182106, study PRJEB8094) | gut metagenome | biome: human; feature: gut; material: Stool; isolation source: human stools | place: Canada | collected 2013-02-26
AGCTGTTCGACGGGCTCGTGCGTGGGGCCGTCCTCGCCGACGCCGATGGAGTCGTGCGTGAGGATATAGACGACGGGCTGGTGCATGAGCGCGGAAAGGCGCATGGCATGCTTCATATAATCGGAGAAGATGAAGAAGGTCGCGCAGTACGCCCGCAGGCCGCCGTGCAGCTGCATGCCGTTGGTGATCGCCGCCATCGCGTGCTCGCGGATGCCGAAGTGCATGTTCGAGCCGCTCCTGTCCTCCGCGGTGAAGTCGCCGCGCTTTTTCATGTTGGATTTGTTGGAGGGGGCGAGGTCGGCCGAGCCGCCGATGAGGTTGGGGATCCTGTCCGCCAACTTATTGAGCACGGCGAAACTCGTGTTGCGGGTGGCGTCGGGCTTTGCGAACTCGAACAGTTCCGCGTCGTTTTTGAGGTCGGGCAGCTCCCCGCTCATATATTTTTTATACAGTGCGGCAAGATCGGGGTACTCCGCTTCGTACTGCTTGAACATTCTCTTCCATTTGCCCTGGCGGGAAGCGCCTTTGCGCGCGATCGCGCCGCAATGTTCGGCGACTTCGTCGGGGATCTCGAAGGGCGCGCACGTCCAACCGAGGTTTTCCTTCGTTTTGGCGAGGTTGTCCGCGCCGAGGGGTGCGCCGTGGCATTCGTGCGAGCCTGCGAGGGGAGACCCGAACCCGATGACTGTTTTGCAGATGATTATGGACGGGCGCTCGGTATCCGCTTTCGCTTTTCTTATGGTGCGGCGCAGAAGATCGAGGTCGTTCGCGTCGTCAACTTTCAGCACCTGCCAGCCCTGCGCCTTGAAGCGCATCGCGACGTCTTCTTTGAACGTGATGTCCGTATCGCCTTCGATGGTGATGTCGTTGTCGTCGTAGAAGAGGATGAGTTTGCCGAGTTTATGCGTCCCCGCAAACGAGCAGGCTTCGTAGGAGATGCCTTCTTCGAGGCAGCCGTCTCCGCAGAGCGCGTAGGTGTAGTGGTCTACGACGGGGAAGCCTTCGCGGTTGAACGTGGCGGCGAGGTGCGCCTCGGCGACCGCCATGCCCACGGCGTTTGCGATGCCCTGGCCGAGGGGGCCCGTCGTCGTTTCGACGCCGGGCGTGTGGCCGTATTCGGGGTGGCCGGGCGTCTTATATCCGAGCTGACGGAAGTTCATCAGGTCTTCTTTGGAAATGTCGTAACCGAACAGATAGAGCAGGGAATAATCGAGCATCGAGCCGTGCCCTGCGGAGAGGATGAACCTGTCCCTGTCGTCCCACTTGGGGTCTTTGGGATTGAATTTGAGAAAATCCGCGAAAATGGTGTAGCCGATCGGCGCGCTGCCGAGGGGCAGGCCGGGATGCCCGGAATTGGCCTTCTGGATCGCCTCCGCCGAGAGGATCCTGATCGCGTTTACCGTTTGCTGACGAACGTCCATAGTTTTTTGATCTCCTTATATGAATTAAAATTTATTTTGCAAGATATTTTTCGAGGTTTTCCGTATTCAGAAAATCGTATTTGCCGAGCAGGGAAAGCAGCGCTTTTGCGATTTGCCTGCACCCGCCCGTTTTGTTGCTTTCGAAGTTGATCGGCATGATCGGTTCGTGCAGGCTCATCCGCACCAGCGCCCAGCCGTCGCCCGCATCCTTGCCGAATACGATGCGCACCCCTTCGAAATTGTCGGGCGCAAGAGACAGCCCGTCCATCGCGGGGGCGCGCGTCTTGATGTCCTCGATCGCGCCGTTCCCGAGCGTTTTGAAGTCCGCGCCCTCCGCAAAGGTCAGACGCACTTCCGCCGCCTCGGCGGGTTCGGGCAGATCTTTGATGAGTTCGGAAATGTCTTTGCCTTCGTTTGAAAGTTTCGCAAGGCTTATGAGGATGCGCGTTACGAGATACGCGCCGTCGTCGAGGAAGTAATTTTCTTTGAGCGCCGCGTGCCCGCTCGTCTCGATGGCGAGAGGGGAATATATCCCTTCCGCGTTCAGCCGCTTGGATTCGTCTATCACGTTTTTGTAGCCGCGTTTAAACCTGCGGTGCACGCCGCCATGGTTTTTGATGAATTCCGCAAGCCCGTCGCTCGTCACCGAATCGGTCACGATCACGCCCGGCTTTTCCGAAAGGAGTATTGCGGAAATGAGAGCGATGAGACGGTTGCGGTTGATCTCTTCGCCTTGGGAATCGACGGCGCCCGCGCGGTCGACGTCGGTATCGAAGATGATGCCGAAGTCCGCTTTCACTTTTTTCACCTGTTCGGAAATCGAGCGCATCGCGTCCTTGTTTTCGGGATTGGGGATATGGTTGGGGAATCTGCCGTCGGGCTCCAAGAATTGGCTGCCTTCCGTATCCGCGCCGAGGGGCTTTAAGACCTTGTCCACATAAAAGCCGCCCGCGCCGTTGCCCGCGTCCACGATGATCTTTTTGCCGGACAGGGGCTTTTCTCTTCCCGTCTTTCCCTGCACGAATTTTACGAGGCTTCCGGCGTACGCATCGATGTAATTTATCTCTCTCACGCTTCCGTTTTTGTCGGGGGTGAGCGCTTTTCCCTCCGCCGCGAACGACAATATTTCGGAAATGTCTTTTCCTTCCAGCCCGCCTTCCTGCGTAAAGAATTTCAATCCGTTTTTATTGAAAGGAAGGTGGCTTGCCGTGATCATGACGGAAGCGTCCGCGCCGTACTTTTCTTCTTTCAACAGCATAAACATGGAAGGCGTGGAGGACAGCCCCGTGAACAGGGCGTCGCACCCGCTTTCCGCGATCGCTTTGAGGACGGCATCCGACAGCCTTTTTGCCGAAAGGCGCGAATCGTGCCCGACCGCCACGGTCAGCGATTTTTTGTTCAGTTTGTCCGAAAGGCGGTAAAGGAAAGCCTTTACGATGCTTTCCACCGCCTCGTCGGTAAGGTCAACGTGTTCGCCCGCCACGCCCTCGAGCGCGGTGCCGCGCACGTCCGAACCGCTCTTGAATGCCTGCCAGTCTTTTGCCTGCATTGTTTCCTCCGTCCGCTCTTATTTCCTTTCTATTATATAGTAAAACGCGTTCCATTTCAAGCGCTTTTTGAAAAAACCATGCAATTTTTTGTAAAAACGCTCAAAAAAAACGATATAATGCGAAATACTCCCAAACGCGCCGCCCGCAAACTAATTTGTATCATTCGGTTTACAAATAATCGCAGGTATGATATAATGGATTCAATCAAAAACGGATGAACAAAGAGGGCTTTATGCAAAAATTTATCGTATCGACCGATTCTACGGCCGACTTGTATGCAGACTACGTCAGGGAGCACGACGTCCGGCTTGCGCCGCTCACGTTCACGATCGAAAAGGGCGGGGCCATGACCGAATACCTCGACGCGTTCACGGACTATTCGCAGTACGTCGATTTCTTTCAGCAGCTGCGCGAGAAAGCGATGCCGAAAACGTCCATGCTCAATTACGAGAGCCATTACAATCATTTTAAAAAAATGGCGGAAGAGGGCGCGAAAGACGTGCTGCACTTCACGATCTCCACAGGCCTCGCTTCCACCATCAACGTGGCGCGCCAGGCGGCGGCGGACGTGAAAAAGGAGTACCCCGAATTCAACCTCAAAGCCGTCGATTCGCTCGCCGCAACGATCGGGCAGGGCGAACTCGTATACGAAGCGGTGCGCCTGCGCGATGCGGGCAAGACTCTCGACGAGGCTTACGAAGCGGTGTCGCAGATCCCTCTGCATCTTCAATACGTCATCGCGGCGAACGATCTGTTCTATCTCAAACGCGGCGGCAGGGTCTCGGCCGCGGCGGCGGTCGTAGGGTCGGCGCTCGGCGTCAAGCCGATCCTTTCTTTCACGCGTGACGGAAAATTGACCGTGATAGACAAAGTGCGCGGCATGAAAAAAGTAATCGCTTACGCTTTGGATAAAATGGATCGGTTCAACCCCGTCGAAGAAGGGCGGGTCATCCACGTCGTGCATTCAGACGCGGAAAAAGACGCGCAGGAACTTGCCGACAAGATCGAAGAACGCTGGAACTTCCGCCCCGAAATTTCCATTTTGGGGCCCGTGATCGGGGCGCACGTCGGCCCGGGCGCCGTGGCGGTGCTTTGGAAGAGCAGGGAAGAGCGTCAAGACTGAAACAAAATATCCCGCGCGCCGCATTCACGGCGCGCTTTGCATACGGAGAAAAAACATGAAGAAACTTGTTGCGCTTTTTTCGGCTTTGCTGCTTTCCCTGGCGCTCGCCGCCTTTATAGGTTGCGAAGAGGAAAAGGGAAGCGCCCTGGAAGGCTCGGTTACGGTCGTGCTCGACAAGGGCGAAGGCGCGGAAAACAGATATACCGAGTTTACGCTCGACCTTGCCGAAGCGGGGCTTACGACGGCGGATCATGCGATCGACGTGCTCGAAGCGCTCAAAGAACGCGAGGGGCTGTATTACAGCGGCACGTACACGAGTTCGTTCGGCGCGTACCTTACGGAGATCGGCACGGAAACTCCTGCCGAAAACCCCTCTTACGAGGGCGAAACGGTGCAGACGCCGATCCTGAAAGCGGAGGGGAGCAGTTATATCGCGCTGTACACGTCCGACATCGACGAGGGCAACCCCGACGCCGATTCGTACGGCGGAACGATCGAATACGAGGGCGTAAGCGTCTATTACGCGATGCTTGGCGTATCGTCTTTGAGCCTTTCGGGCGGCGCGGTATATTATTTCATGCTCTCTTCATACTGATATGAAAGGAGAAGGAAGGGGCGGCGAGGCGCGCGCGCCGCTGTTCACGGCAAAAGAGATCTCCGTTTCCGCGCTGATGACGGCGCTCCTCATAGGCGGGCAATATGCCCTTTCTTCGGTGGCGGGGGTGGAGATCGTTACGGTGATGTTGCTCGTTTTCTGCTGTACGTTCGGAAGGCGCGCCGGCGTTCTGACGGCGACGGCGTTTTCCGTGCTGCGCGGCATCGTGTTCGGGTTCATGCCGTACGTTATCGTGCTGTACCTCGTTTATTTCAATGCGTTCGCGCTCTTTTTCGGCTCGTTCGCGGGGCGCGGGCGCGGTTTGCCGCAATTTGTCGTCATCGTCTTTGCCGCCGTGGCGTTTACGGCGTGCTTTACGCTTTTGGACGATCTGCTTTACCCCCTTTGGGCGGGGCTGCGGGGCAGGGTGTGGAAGTCATACTTTTTGTTCTCCCTGCCCGTCATGGCGGCGCAATGCGTATGCGCCGCGGCGACGGTCTCGCTCCTGTTTTACCCGCTCGAAAAAATCCTGTCCGCGGCGAAGGGCGGCCGCCGCGCGCTTTTCGTAAAAAATAAAACCGCGGGCGCGCCCCTGAAAGGCGGCGCAACGCCCCTCGCGGACGAGGTAAAAAAGACATGAAAGATTTTGTCATTTCCAGCGATTCCACATGCGACCTTTACAGCGATTACGTAAAGGAACACGATATCCGCATCGTGCCTTTGACTTATACTATGGAAAAGGGCGGGCGGCTTACCGAAAGCAAAGATGCCTTTACCGATTATTCGCAGTACGTCGATTTTTACAGGCAGCTCAGAGAGGGCGGCTTTTCGCGCACGTCCATGCTCAATTACGACCACCACTTCCTGCATTTTCAGAAACTTGCGGAAGAGGGCGCGGAAAACATCCTGCATTTCAGTCTTTCGGGCGGGCTTTCCGCAACGGCGCAGGCTGCAAAGGACGCCGCGGCGGACGTCATGGAAGAGTACCCGGATTGTAAGATCTATGCGGTGGATTCCTACGCCGCGACCATCGGGCAGGGCGCTCTCGTAAAAGAGGCGGTGCGCCTGCGCGCGGAGGGCAAAAGCGCACAAGAGGCGTATGATGCGGTCAAAAACATGCCGTTCCACATCCAGTATGTCATCATCGCGAACGATCTTTACTATCTCAAAAAGGGCGGCAGGGTCTCCGCGTTTGCCGCGGCGGCGGGTACGGTGCTGAAAATCAAACCCGTCCTTTCCTTTACGAACGAAGGAAAACTGACCGTCGTGGAAAAGTGCAAGGGCATGAAAAAAGCGTTCGCCTACGCGCTCGAAAAGATGAAGCGTTTCCCGCCCGTAGAGGAAAACCGCATGATCTGGATCGTGCACACCGACGCGGAACAGGAAGCGGAAGAATTGCGCGGCATGGTGGAACAGGCGTGGGGATTCCGCCCCGACGTGACGATCATGGGCCCGGTCATCGGCTCGCACGTCGGCCCGGGATCGGTTTCCATGATCTGGAAGAGCAAAGAAGAGCGGCAGGACTGATTTTTTCGGTTTTCTTGCCGAAGAGGTCGGAAAATACATTTACACGCGCGAAGAAATGTGGTATACTTAAATAAGTATATCACATTTTTGTTTTGCGCGAGGGCGCACCGGAGAATTTTATGGCTAAAGAGAATCAGTTCGTCAATCAGATCGCGGACATCGAAACGGACTTCCCCCGTTGGTACACCGATGTGGTCACAAAGACCAAACTCGTCGATTACGGCCCCGTCAAGGGCACGATGGTCATCCGCCCGTACGGCTATGCGATCTGGGAAAATATTCAGAAAGAATTGGACGCGCGCATCAAGGCGACGGGGCATCAGAACGCCTATTTCCCGCTGCTCATCCCTTACAGCTATATGACGCGCGAAGCCGAACACGTCGAAGGGTTCGCGCCGGAAGTTGCGGTCGTCACCGTGGGCGGCGGCGAAAAACTCGCCGAGCCTTTGGTCATCCGCCCGACCAGCGAGACCATTTTCGGCGAAATGTATTCCAAATGGCTGCAATCGTACCGCGACCTTCCCATCCTCATCAATCAGTGGGCGAACGTCATGCGCTGGGAAAAGACGACGCGCCCCTTCCTGCGCACGAGCGAGTTTTTGTGGCAGGAAGGCCACACCGCGCACGCCACGGAAGAAGAGGCGATGGAAGAGACGATGAAGATGCTCGGCGTCTATAAAGAGTTCGCCGAGAACTGCCTGGCCATTCCCGTATTTACGGGCAGAAAGACGGAAAAGGAAAAGTTTGCGGGCGCGGTCGCCACGTTCGGCATGGAAGCGATGATGCACGACGGCAAAAGCTTACAGGCGGGCACCTCCCATTATTTGGGTCAGAATTTCGCGAAGGCGTTCGACATTCAGTTTTTGGATAAAGACGGCACGCACAAATATGCGTACACGACTTCGTGGGGCGTTTCCACGCGGCTCATCGGCGCGCTCATCATGGCGCACGGCGACCAGCGCGGACTGGTCTTGCCTCCCGTCGTCGCGCCCGTGCAGGCGATCATCGTGCCGATCGCGGCAAAAAAAGAGGGCGTTCTGGAAGCGGCCGCGGAGCTGAAAGCAAAACTTGTCGCCGCGGGCGTGCGCGCCGATTGCGATACCACCGACAACAGCCCCGGCTGGAAGTTCAACGAGTGGGAAATGAAGGGCGTGCCCGTACGCATCGAGATCGGCCCGCGCGACATCGAAGCGGGCAAAATGGTGCTTGTGCGCAGAGATACGCACGAAAAGACGGAAGCGCCTCTTGCCGATGCGGCGGATGCAGTCAAAAAACTGCTCGCGGAGGTACAGCAAAACCTCTTCGACATGGCAAAAAAGCGCAAAGAAGAGCGCATCGTGACGGCGGAAACGGTAGAGGAACTCCTCAAAGGCGTGGAAGGCGGAAACTTCGTCAAGGCGGGTTGGTGCGGCTGCCGCGAGTGCGAGGATAAGATCAAAGAGCAGACCGCGGCGACCGCGCGCGTGATCGTCGAGGGCGAACATGCCGAAAAATGCGTCTGCTGCGGAAAAGAGGCGAAAGAGGTCGTGCTGTTCGCGCGAGCGTATTGATCCGCACCGCGTCTTTTGCGGGGAACAGGGCGGTCGGCGAGATACGAAAAGCAAGCGGAAGTGCGCATGAAAGTCGCGCTTGAGGATCAAAAAGGACAGGTAAAGCCTGTCCTTTTTTGCTTGAGCGGATAAATTCATCGAGCGGCAATCGAAACAACCTTTTCCGCAATTTTTCGGGGTGTAAAAAAATATTTAAAAAAAATCAAAAAATTTTTTTCGTATTCTCAAAACCTGATACAGGCATTTGTTATAATGTGGGAAAATGAGAAAAGATTATGCAGGGGAAAATGTACGATATCAGGCAAGACTTGATAAAATTGGAAACAGCGGTTGCAACTTACAAACGATTAAACGGTATGCAGGATTTTGAAGATGAAGTCATTGCGAATGCGCTGCTATTCAATACGGCCCGCGGAGCGTTTTTCGGGATCGGCGGAACAGAAAAGAACCGCGCCATGAAGAGATCGTAAACGAAATTTTGGTGGTAAGTTCAAAAAAGAGAGCCGAGGAAATTTTTCGCAGGATGAAAAGTTATCTTTTCGAATATATGGATGCACAGGCGGTAGATGAAATAATGCGTGTATATTTTGAATTGGTAAATGCGTCAAACAGTTATATACGCATCAAACCCGGTTTGCCGAGCGACGATGAAGATTAAAGGAGAAATCGGTCGGCTGCCTGTTTTCAGGCAGCCGACCGATTTTACGTTTTCAGAACTTTGATTTTTGCATGCCCGCTCCGCGATTGCGCAAAATATTTGCGCGGCCGTCAGCCGATATCGTCCGTTCCGTCCGTCGTGGAAACGTCGTACCGTATTTTGTCGTTTTTGGACAGAAGTTCTTTCGTGAATTCGTTGTACCATTCGGGCTTTACGACGATGACGGTATAGCGGTCGTTCTTGAAATAGATGACCAGCTTGTTCGTCTTTGTGAAAAGGTGTATCGATTCCATTTCGGATATCTTATAACTGCTCTTGATGATGCCGAACCATAAAATCAACTCCTTGTCCGTGATCTGATAGGCGGAGCGGATGAGTATGGAGGGGAGGATCACCAGGAGCAGGGCGCACACCAACAGCACCAGAACGTGCGTTATGCCGAGCGATACGGTCGCAAACCCCGCGCGGATGATCCTGAATACGGTCAACGCGATGCCGCCCGCCGCAAGGACGATCCCGGCGATCATTAGCACGAATATCAGTTTCGAAAATTTGAATTTATAGCTTTTCATGGCAGTCCCCGTACGATATCGGCGGATGCGCGAGAAAAAACCGCGCGCCCGGCGTTCGGATATATCTGTTTGAATTGTACCACAAACGCGAACAAAATGCAAGGGGGTTTCCCGTGTTTGATGCTTTTTTATCCGCGGAGAGCGCAAAAGGGCGGATGTTTTCGTTTTGCGACAGATGTATATAAGTTTTTTTTATCCGTATATACTGTCATTTTGCTTGTAAAATGTCGGCAAAAGGTGTAAAATAACTTCGGGTTTGAGAAAGGTGAAAGTGAGGTGTATCCAGTGTTCGACCCTTCGGTGCAGCTTCTCGCGCTGAGCGATGAACTGCGGGAAAAAGTATTTCCGAAAAACGTCATAAAAATCGGATCGTTCGCCGTCAACGACAGCGTTATTTCGGGTTTTATCGTCGTGTTCGCCCTTTTGGTCGTCGCGCTCATCCTGCGTCTGACCATTATCAGGAAATGGAAAACGACGCCTACGGGCGGGCAGATGTTCCTCGAATGGCTCGTCAGTTTTTTCGATAAGAGCGCGGACGAAATGACGGAAAAGTACAGCGGGCTGATGGGGCCTTACACATTGGGCGCGGCGGCGTATATCTGCTGCGGCGTGCTCATCGAACTGTTCGGCCTGCGCCCCGTCATCGCGGACGTGTGCGCGTGCCTTTCCCTCGCGCTGTGTTCTTTCATTTTTATCCATACGCTGGGTTTTGCGAAAAACAAACAACGGCGGCTGTGGCATTATCTGAACCCGATCAACATCATCACCGACCTTGCCGTGCCCGTGTCCATGACGTTCCGTCTGTTCGGCAGCATTTTGAGCGGCATGGTCATTATGGATCTCATATATATTATCGTGGAAGGGATATGGTATCTCGGTTTTCCGGTCATCATTCCGGCGATTTTGTCGCCGATATTCACTTTATTCCACGCGCTGATTCAGGCGTACGTGTTTGCGTCGCTCTCTTTGACGTTCGTGTCGGAAGCGATCGAAACGGTACCCAAAAAGCAGAAAAAAAAGCGTAAACGGCAAAAACAGCCCGAGGGCGAAACCGCGTGACGCTTTACGATACGACTAAACCTTATTACGGAGGTAGACAATGGAACTTTTAGTAACAATGATGGTCAACTTGCTTGTAGATATGGGCCCGGCGATCGGCGCGGGGCTTGCCGCGCTGACGGGCCTCGGCGCGGGCATCGGCATGGGCATCGCGACGGGCAAAGCGGTGGAAGCGACGGCTCGTCAGCCGGAAGCGGTCGGCAAGATCAGGACGATGCTCCTTTTGGGTCTCGCGTTTGCGGAAACGACTGCCATTTACGGCTTGCTGATCAGTATACTGTTGATATTCATGTAAAAAATAATTTTTGTGTCAAAGGTGCGCAATGTTTGAATTCACTTCGGATAGTATGCTTTTGTCCGCGTTTTCGGATATGCTCGACGAAATGGGCATCACATGGTCAAGCATTCTTCTCCATTTAATAGCGCTGGTCATTCTCACGGTGGGGCTGTATCTTCTTTTGTTCAAGCCGGTCAAAAAAATGATCCGCGAACGGCAGGAAAAGGTCAAAAAGATCGAAAAGGAGAACGCCGAACTGAACGAAGAGGTCAAGGCGCTCAAAAACAGTTCGGAAAAAGTCCTTGCCGACGCGAAAAAGGAAGCCGCCGCCATTCACGAGAGCGTCGTCAAAGTAGCCAACCAAAAGGCGAGCGACATCGTGGGCGAGGCCAAGGCGAAGGCAAAGGCCATGATCGACCGTACCGAGACGGAGATGGACGAAGAGCGCAAAAAATTACAGGCGGACGTCGAAAAGCAGATCGCGGACGTCTCTTTGGTCGTTGCCGAAAAAGTCATCGGCAGAGATATTTCCAAGGCGGACAACCATCGCCTGATCGAAGAGAGTCTCAAAGAGTGGAGCGAAAAGGAAAATGGCTAAAGAACAGCTCGTTGCCAAAGTTGTCGTATCCGAAAAACCGGACGACGACATCCTCCGCATGGTCGCCGAATTCGTAAAAAAGCGGGGATGTTATAAGACGGAATATATAATCGACCCCGACATCCTCGGCGGCATCGTCATCCGCATCGGCGACAAGGTGTACGACGGTTCTGTGCGGAGCCGTCTTGAAACGATACGCCAATCCATTTAAAGAGAGCAATATTATGTTAGATTTGAACGATATCGGCCGCGGCCTGAAGGAAAAGATCTCCCGCGTTTCCGGCGACAATTCGCAGCGTTCCACGGGCAGGATCGTCTATTCGGGCGACGGCATCATAAAAATAGCGGGGCTATCCGACGTACAGTACAACGAATTGCTCGACGTGCGGGGCGGCTACCATGCGCTCGCGCTCAATCTGGAGCACGACAGCGTCGGTGCCGTCCTTTTTTCGGGCGAAGACAGGGTTCGGTTCGGCGATTACGTCTATTCTACGGGCAAAGCGGTGGAAATGAAAGTCGGCGAAGAGATGCTCGGCAGGATCGTCGATCCTCTGGGCGAAGCGCTCGACGGTCTGGGCGAGATCGTTACGGGCAAATCCCGTCCCGTCGAATTTCCCGCGCCCGCCATTATGGACAGGGGCAAAGTGGATAAACCTCTGCAGACGGGGATACTTGCGATCGACAGCATGATCCCGATCGGAAGGGGGCAAAGGGAACTCATCATCGGCGACAGGCAGACGGGTAAGACCGCGATCGCCGTGGATACCATTCTGAACCAGAAAGGTGAGAACGTCATCTGCATTTACGTTTCCATCGGGCAGAAAGCGTCTTCGCTGGCAAAAACGGTCAATACGCTCCGCTCGGGCGGCGCGATGGATTACACCTGCGTGGTCTGCTCGACGGCGGACGACGCCGTGCCCCTCCAGTATATCGCCCCGTACAGCGGATGCGCCCTGGCGGAATATTTTATGTATCAGGGCAAGGATGTTCTGATCGTATACGACGATCTTTCCAAACACGCGGTCGCGTACCGTGCGATGAGCCTTCTTTTGAAGCGCCCCGCAGGGCGCGAGGCATACCCCGGCGACGTGTTTTACCTGCATTCCCGTCTTTTGGAGCGTGCGGCAAAACTTTCCGAAGAAAAGGGCGGCGGTTCCATAACGGCGCTTCCCATCGTCGAAACGCTCGCGGGCGATATTTCCGCATACATCCCGACCAACGTCATTTCCATCACGGACGGACAGATCTATCTCGAAAGCGAATTGTTCAACAGCGGCGTGCGCCCCGCCGTCAACGTGGGGCTTTCCGTCTCCCGTGTGGGCGGCAGCGCGCAGAGAAAGGCGATCCGCCAGGTCTCGGGGCAGCTTCGCATCAACCTCGCGCAGTACAGGGAGCTTGCGATTTTCATGCAGTTCGGTTCCGATCTCGACAGCCAGACGCAAAAAACGCTGTCGCGCGGGGCAAAGCTGACCGATACGCTGAAGCAGCGGCAGTATCTGAATTATTCCGTAAAAGAAATGATCGTGCTGCTCGTCGTTTCGCAGAGCGATCTCATCGACGGCGTTCCCGCCAAAAAGGTGACGGAATTCAACGACGGGCTGCTGGATTATTTGCGGATCAACCGTTCGGATCTGCTCGGGCGTATCGACCCGGATGCCGCTCTCTCCGACGAACTGAAAGCGGATATCCTTGCCGCCGCGGGCGAATACATGAATATGACCCTCGGAGACGAAGGGGGGAGCGCCGATGTCTGATACCGCTGAAATCAAGCACCGCATCAAGAGCGTGAGCGACACGCACCAGATCACCAAGGCGATGGAGCTTATTTCCGTTTCGAAAATGCGCAAGGCGATGGAAAAACAGGCGGTCAACACGGCGTATTTCAACAGCGTGCGTTCGACGATCAAAGACATCATGCGTCACAGCACGGATATCCGGCATAAATATCTCGTGCATCGGCCGAACGACCGCACGGCATATATCGTCATAGCGGGCGACAAGGGGCTTGCGGGCGCGTTCAACAGCAACGTGCTCAATCTTGCATGGGAACACATGCAGACCAGGCCGGTGCATTACGTCGTCACGATCGGGCAGATGGCAAGGGCGTTTTTCGAAGGGAAGCATCAGCCGGTAGACCTCGAATTCACCCATGCGGTGACCAATCCGACCCTGCACGACGCCCGCGGCATCATGCGCGACATCCTCGACCTTTACGACAGGAATCTCATGGACGAGGTGGTCGTCGTTTTTACGCATATGTATTCCACGACGGTGCAAAAACCCGAACTCGTCCGCCTTTTGCCGATCGTCGAATCGGATATCCCGGGAGATGTCGAATCGTCGTTCACGGGTGAGATCCTGTACGATCCTTCCCCGAACGAAGTACTCAACGTGCTCGTTCCGCAGTATCTGGTCGGCATGATCTATTCGGTGCTCATCCACTCATTCGCGAGCGAACATGCCTCGCGGATGCTCGCGATGTCAAACGCGAACAAAAATGCGGATAAAATGCTCGAATCGCTCAACCTCGAATACAACCGTTCCCGCCAGAGCGCGATCACGACGGAATTGCTCGATCTCGCTTCGGGCAGGTTTTCGCAGAGCCGATAAAGGGCGCGCATACAGGTGACAAATATGGTAAATCCAGGAAAAATATATCAGATCATAGGCCCGGTCGTGGATGTGCGTTTTGAAGGCGCGCTCCCGCCCGTCTATGAAAAACTTGTCGTGGAGGGGCGGGATGTCTCCCTCGAAGTGCTCGCGCACGTGCAGAAGGGCGTCGTCCGCTGTATCTCCATGAACGCGACGGAAGGGCTTTCCCGCGGGCTGACCGTCCTCGATACGGGCGCGCAGATCAGCGTCCCCGTCGGGGAAGGCGTGCTCGGCAGGGTTATGAACGTTCTCGGCGAGCCGATCGACAACAAGGGCGAGATCGAGACGGACGCGCATTGGAACATTCACCGCAAGCCGCCCGCTTTCTACGATCAGAGCCCTTCGACGGAAGTCTTTGAAACGGGCATCAAGGTCATAGACCTCATCGCGCCGTACAGCAAGGGCGGCAAGATCGGCCTGTTCGGCGGTGCGGGCGTCGGCAAAACCGTGCTCATCATGGAGCTTATCCACAATATCGCCAAAGAACACGGCGGTTATTCCATCTTCACGGGCGTCGGCGAGCGTTCGCGCGAAGGCAACGACATGATCGCGGATATGGAAGGCTCGGGCGTCATCAAAAACACGGCTTTGGTCTACGGGCAGATGAACGAACCGCCCGGAAGCCGTATGCGTACCGCGTTCACGGGGCTCACCCTCGCAGAATATTTCCGCGACGTAAGGCATCAGGACGTGCTGCTGTTCATCGATAACATTTACCGTTATATCCAGGCGGGCAGCGAGGTTTCGGCGCTGCTCGGGCGTATGCCCTCGGCGGTCGGATATCAGCCTACGCTCGCGACGGAAATGGGCCTTTTGGAAGAGCGCATCGCCTCCACGCGGCGCGGTTCCATCACCTCCATTCAGGCGGTGTACGTTCCCGCGGACGACATCACCGACCCCGCGCCGGCGGCGATTTTCTCCCACCTCGACGCGACGACCGTGCTTTCCCGTAAAGTCGTGGAAACGGGTATTTATCCCGCAGTCGATCCGCTCGAATCGAACTCTCGCATCCTCGATCCGCAGATCGTGGGACAGGAGCATTACGACGTGGCAAACCGCGTCATTTCCACTTTGCAAAGGTACAAGGAATTGCAGGACATCATCGCGATCCTCGGCATGGAAGAGCTTTCCGAAGAGGATAAACAGGCGGTGTTCCGCGCGCGGAAAATTCAAAAGTTCATGTCGCAGCCTTTCTTCGTTTCCAAGATCTATACGGGGCTGGAAGGGCGTTACGTGCCTTTGCAGGCGACGATCGAGAGTTTCAAGACCATTCTTTCGGGCGAGGTCGACGATCTCCCCGAAAACGCCTTCTTCAACGTCGGCGATATCGACGAGGCGAAACAGAAGGCAAAGACCATGCGCGCGGATCAGTAATTTTTTGCGCGCCGAAAGATCCGCCTTGCGGCAAGGGAGGGCGAAATGAATAAATTTTATCTGGAGATCATCACGCCCGAAAAGGTCTTTTTCCGCGGCGAGGCGGAGAGCGTGAACATTCCGTCGATCGGCGGCGCATGCACGATCATGGCGGGGCATCAGCCCATGGTTTTTGCCACCGAACCCGGCACGATCCGAATCACGGCGGACGGCGAAACGCGGGAAGCGTTCATGAGCGAAGGTTTCATCGAAGTGCGCCCCGACGAGACGATCGCCTTTGCCCAGGCGGTCGAATGGCCGGAAGACATCGACGAGCGCCGCGCGGAAGAGGCGAGGGAACGCGCGGAAGAGATGGTGCGCCGCAACCGCAGCGCCGCCGAATATCAGCTCAACCGTCTCGCTCTGCAAAGGGCGTTCGCGCGCCTTCGCGTAAAACATCGCGGCAATAAAGAATAGCGCGCGGTCATCTGCCGCAACCGGTACGCGTTGCCGTTATTGTGATTCCGGCAGAGATTTTATTATAAAAACAAATAATCATCCACGTGCTTTGCACGTGGATGATTATTATCATTCGTAAAATATCGTTTCGGGCGGCGTTTTTGTTCGCAAAAAATTTGTATATAAAAATGATGCGTCAAATGCTTGCCGTCGGAGCGGTCGCGCGTTATAATATTAGTATGATATTGGACTTTTTCGGAGGGCGGGTATGTGCGGGAAAGAGCTCAACGCACTGGTGAATGCATATTGCAGGCTGCGCGACAGGCAGACGGCCGTTTACGCCGGATGCGCAAAAAAGCACGGCCTGACGGTCAACGAATTGTTTGTATTGGACATCCTTTGGTTCGCACCCGGAAAGGGCTGTACGCAAAGAGAGATCTGCGACCGCCTTTCCGCCAACAAACAGACGGTCGCGGCGATCGCGGGCAGGTTTTTGAAAAAGGGGTACATTGTTTTTGAGGAGGTCGCCGAGGACAGGCGCAACAAACGCATCCGATTTACGCAAAAAGGGAAGGATTACGCCGAATCTGTCATTCCGCCCGCCGCCGACGCGGAAAACCGCGCCATGTCGGGGTTGGGACTGACGAACGCGGCGGAACTTGTGCGGCTGACGGAAGTTTTTACGGGATTTATGGAAAAAGAATTTGCGGAAAAGGCGGGTGAAAGAAAATGATACTCAATACCGGCGCGCGGACGGATACCGTGCAATATTTTTCGGATTGGCTTTTCAGGCGCTTCAAAGAAGGGTACGTCTGCGCGCGCAATCCGCTCTTCCCGAATAAAGTAATCCGCTACGAGCTTTCGCCCGAAAAGATAGACGCTGTGCTGTTTTGTTCCAAAAACTATGCGCCCGCACTGTCTCGCCTGCATGAAATAACGGACAAATACCGCACCTATTTTCACTATACCGTTACCGCCTACGGCAAAGACGTCGAGCCGGGCGTGCCTTCCGTGGACGAAAGCATAAAAACACTCGCGGAACTTTCCCGCGCGGTGGGCAGGCAGAGGGTCGCCTGGCGGTACGATCCCGTATTGCTCACGCAAAAATACACGGTGGAGCGGCATCTGGAAACGTTTGCGTATATGGCGGAAAAACTTGCGCCGCATATAGACAGGTGCATTTTCAGCTTTGTGGAGATGTATAAAAAACTGGAAACGAACATGCCCGAACTGATCCCGCTGACCGAGCGCGACCGTGAAACTCTCGCCAAAGGGTTGGGCGCCGTTGCGCAAAAATACGGCATATATCTGCAGACGTGCGGAACGGACTGCGATTATTCCCGTTACGGCATTCACGTTTCGGGCTGTGCCACGCTGGAGATCCTCGGCGGGGCGAACGGCTGTGAATTCAAAGATATAAAGCACAAGGGGATGCGCGCGGGCTGCCACTGTATCGAAAGCCGCGACATTGGCGCTTACGATACCTGTCTGAACGGATGCAGATACTGCTATGCCAACAAGAGCCCGCAGAAAGCGCGGAAAAATTACCGCCTGCACGACCCCGCGTCGCCTCTTTTGCTTGGGCATCTCGAAAAAGACGACGTGTTGATTTGCGGCGATCAAAGGAGTTTTTTGCGTTCTTCCGCCCGGCAGGCGTCGATATTCGACGGCGGCGCGCTCTGACGCGGCGTCGAGGCGCTTTAAAATCGGCTGCGTTATGCGCTTTTTGCGCCGCGCTTGACATGGCGGCGGGAAAGTACTATACTTTTTTCGAAGTTTCAAAAAGGAGAAAGGGAAATGCCGGGAATCAAATTGTTGCTCGCGTCGATCTCGGTCGGCGTTTGCGGAGTCATCGTCGCGCTGTGCGGGGGAACGGAGTTTTCGGTCGTGCTCGGCTGCGTCGCTGTCATTCTTATCGTCGCGGCTTTTTTGGTGCGCGTACGAGGAGAGGCATACGATCGGAAGGGAAAGCCGTATTCGGAAGAATTGCCCGAAAAACCCGCGGAGGAGAAGATCGAACCCAAAGAGGATGAGCCCGAGTCCCGAAGCAAAAACGGATAAAACAAAAAAGTCCCCCTGCAGAACCGATGAAAATCGGCGCGGCAGGGGGATTCTTTATGCGTCGCTTCAGATATATTTAACTTGGCTGATTTTGTTGGGTATCGGGCGGCGCGAAGGCGCTCCGTCCTTGGCATAGCCGATCGCGGCGGCGCCGACGGGCGCGAAGCCTTCGGGCAGTTGCAGAAGCTGCCTGAATTCCGGCTTGTCGCGCAGCGCGTTGACGATGCCGCAAACGTAAAGACTGCCGAGGCCGAGGTCTGTTGCCGCCAGCAGCATGTTTTCGATCATGCACGCGGAGTTCGCAAAGGCGACGTTCGTGACTTCCCTGACGGCGACAATGATGAGAGCGGGCGCTCCGTGTATCGGGTCGGCGGTCTCGTCCCGCATTTCTTTCCTCGACATTTTCAAAAATTCGGAAAGCGCGTCTTTGCTTGCGACGCAGCGGATGCACAGGCTGTCGTAAGCGCGCATCCCGACGGGCGCGCAGAGCGCCGCCGTCACGATCTTTCCGAGCGCGGCGTCCTCCACGGGCGTGCTTTCAAAATCGCGCACCGATCTTCTCGCTTCGATGCAGTCGAAAGTTTTCATATGTTTTCTCCTTGCCCTTTTTTATAGATGTTTCCGCCGCGGCAGTCGATCGCGACCACGCAGGGGAAATCTTCGATTTCGAAGCGGTACACCGCCTCGCTCAAAAGGTCGGCAAAGGCGACGAGTTCGCTCTTTTTTACGGCGTTGCCGTAAAGCGCACCCGCCCCGCCGATCGCCGCAAAATATACGGCATGGTTTTTCACGATGGATCTTTCCACTTCGTCGCTGCGTTCGCCCTTGCCGATCATGCCCTTCAGCCCGAGATCGAGCAGCCGCGGCGCAAAGGCGTCCATGCGCGCGCTCGTGGTGGGGCCGCAGCTGCCGCAGGCCTTGCCTTCGGGCGCGGGGCAGGGGCCCGCATAATAGATGGTTTCCCCTTTGAGATCGAAGGGCGGTTTTTCGCCCCTGTCGAGGAATTCGCAGATGCGCTTGTGCGCGCAGTCTCTCCCCGTCAAGATCGTGCCCGAAAGCAGAACGCTGTCGCCCGCTTTCAGCGAGGATATATCCTCATCCGCCAAAGGAAGGGTTATTTTTTTCATCTTGTTTGCCTCCGCTGTTTGTTTTCGATGCGCGTTTTGAGTTCGCGCCTGACCTTTTCGAGGTCGGCGTCGCACAAGAGTGGCATGACTTCCGCAAGTTCATCGGGCGGAAGATCCCACCACTTGAAGCGGAGCAGAAGTTCGATCAGTTCGTCGTCAAACCGCTTTTTGATGAAGCGCGCGGGGTTGCCGCCGACGACGCTGTACGGCTCTACGTCCTTGGTCACAACCGAATGCGCCGCGACGATCGCGCCGTCTCCGATCTTCACTCCCGGCATCACGACGCAGTTCCTGCCGAACCATACGTCGTTGCCGATCATGGTGTCGCCTTTGTGCGGAAGCTGCGAAAGGTGTACGGGCGCGATCTCCGCCCATGCCTCGCTCATTACGTTGAAAGGGTAGGTGGTCGCGCTGCAAAGCCTGTGGTTCGCCGCGCCCATTATGAACTGCGTTCCGCTCGCGATCTGGCAGAATTTTCCGATGATGAGTTTGTCGCCGAATACGGGGTAGTTGAACAAAACGTTGTTCTTTTCGAAGCCCGTCGGGTCTTTATCGTCGTCGTAATAGGTATAGTCGCCGACGCTGATGTTGGGCGCTTTGATGACGTTTTTGATGAAACAACTCGTCCCGTACTCGTTGGGGAATACGGCGTTCGGGTCGGGGAATTTGCGTGTGTTTTTCAAAAAACGGCCTCCTTTTCAAGTACTATGCGAGGCATAATGCGGTAAAAAACGGATTTTCGGGTCAGATGACCGCTTTTGCGCAGCGCACGCAGTGACATTGGATATTGACCGCCACGGGCAGCCCCGCGATGTGCGTGGGGGCGATCTCGCAGGAAACGCCGATGGCGGTGACCTTTCCGCCGAAGCCCTGCGGGCCGATGCCGAGTGCGTTGATTTTTTCCAGCGCCGCCCGCTCTATTTCGGCCACGTCTTTGCGCGGGTTTTTCGAACCGACTTCGCGGGTCAGGGCCTTTTTCGCGAGAAAGGCGGAGGTATCGAACGTCCCGCCGATGCCCACGCCCACATACACGGGCGGGCAGGGTTTGCTCCCCGCGAGCGCCACCGTCTCGACGATGGCGTCGATCACGCCGTTTACGCCTTTGGCGGGGGTGAGCATGTAAATGCGCGACATGTTTTCGCTCCCGAACCCTTTGGGCAAAAAGGTGAGCGAAATTTTATCTCCCGCGACGATTTCCGTGTGTACGGCGGCGGGAGTGTTGTCGCCCGTGTTCACCCGCGTGAGCGGGTCGCATATGCTCTTGCGGAAGTAAAAATCCTCGTAGGCCCTGCGCACGCCGTCGTTCACCGCGGCGGAAAAGAGTTTGCCCTCGATGTGAACGTCCTGCCCGATCTCTGCGAGGATGACGGCGTAACCGGTATCCTGGCATACGGCCATATTTTCTTTCGCGGCGACTTCGGCGTTATCCAGTATGGCGGAAAGGGCGAACTTCGCCCCCTCCCCCGATTCCGCTTTTTCCGCCCGTTCGAGTGCGGCCTTGCAGGAGGGGATCAGGTTCAGGCATGCCTCCTTCGCGAGGTTATAAACCGCGTCTTCTATTTCTTTTGATGCAACGATCCTCATGCGCATACCTCCCGGGCGGGAACGCTGCCCGTCCTTTTCCTATGAATAATGATATTATAGCAAAAAATTTGAAAAAGGAAAAGATTTTTATTTACTTAAAAGGCGATTTCCGATATAATATTTGTCATGGAAAACAAAAACATAAACGATCGGCGGCAGGACGGGCAGGGCGCGCCCGGGCAAAAACAGAGCGGCTGGCTCAAATACCCGCGCAAAGCGATGAGCGGCGTCGTATATTCGGCGACCATCGTCATCATGCTCGCGGTCAGCCTGCTGTTCTCGTTCACGCTCACCGCCGTCGTCTCCTCCACGGGGATCAAACTCGAAACTTTAAAAAAACAGGATTGGTATAAATACCTCTCTTACGGGCTGTATCAGGCCGCGTACATCGCGGTCGTGCTCCTGTTCGCCTTTTTGTACCGCCAAAAGCCGGGCGACTATGGTTACCGCAAAACGCACCCGAAGTATTTTGTCATCGCGCTGCTCGCCGCGTTCGGGCTTCTGTTCAGCCTGAACTGGGTCAACGGGCAGTTCATAAAACTGTTTGAACTGATCGGTTATACCGCTCCCGAAAGCTCTCTGCCTTCCCTCGAAGGGGGCGGTATCGTCGGCGTGCTCATCGTGGTGGCTGTTCTTCCCGCGATCCTCGAAGAGACCATCTTCCGCGGGATCATTCTGGACGGCATCAAAGATGTCGGCACGGTCGCGGCATGCCTTTTGGGCGGCCTGCTCTTTTCGATATTTCATCAAAACCCCGCCCAGACCGCCTATCAGTTCATCTGCGGCGCGGTGTTCACCCTCGTGGCGATACGCGCGGATTCGATTTTACCCGCTGTCCTGATGCATTTCGTCAACAACGCGATCATCATTTTTGACGCGAAGTACGGTTTTTTGACCAACATGAACGGCACGGCGTACCTGATCGTGTGCCTCGTGTCGGCGGTGGCACTCGTCGGCTCGCTCGTCTACCTCATCTTTTTCGACAAAAAGACCAACCGCAAAAAGGAAGGCCCGATCAAGCCGTTCATCTATTCCGCCCTCGTCGGCATCGTCGTCACGGGCATCATGTGGATATCCGCGCTCGTCACGGGTATCGCGGGGTGAGATATGCAGAAGATCAACGTCGTCTGCGTCGGTAAACTGAAAGAGAAATTTTTTTCGGACGCGGTCGCGGAATACCTCAAACGCCTGTCGCGCTTCGCGGCGGTCTCCGTGCGCGAACTGCCCGAGCGGCGCACCCTTAAAGAGGAAGCGGAAAACATCTTGAAGGAAATGCGCGGCGCGTGCGTCGTTCTCGCCGTGGAGGGCAAAAAACTTTCCAGCGAAGCGTTTGCCGAAAAGATGAAGGGTTTTGCCGACGCGGGAAGGGAAGTGACGTTCGTCATCGGTTCATCCTGCGGGCTGGACGAAAGCGTCAAAAAGAGGGCGGATCTTCTGCTTTCCTTTTCAGACATGACTTTCCCGCACCAGCTCATGCGCGTCGTTTTGTGCGAACAGATCTACCGCGCTTTCATGATCAACGGCGGCGGGGAGTATCACAAATAAAAGCGGGTTTTCCGTGCGGGCGTTGCGGGAGACCGATGTCCGCGCGGGCTTTCCGCCTCGCGGTACAAGGGGCAAACGCCTTGTTTTCGCCGTATAATACAATATGGATGCGGTCGAAAAGGTATATCGCTTTTACGAAAGCTGCCGCCACGAAAAATTCGTGTACGGCAAAAGCGCGCGGGGGCTGCCGCTCGTCGGCTTTTTTATCGGCAGAAGAGAATACCCCGTCACGCTCTTTCAATACGCCATACACGCGCGGGAGTGGGTCACGGCCCTCCTCGCGCTCGAACACGTAAAGCGGGGGCTTTCCCGCGGTGGCGCGTATATCCTGCCCCTTGCCAATCCCGACGGCGCGGCGCTTTCTCTGCGCGAAGAGGGTTTTTCCCTTTGGAAGGCGAATGCGGAAGGGGTGGATCTGAACGTCAATTTCCCCGCGCTCTGGGGAACGGGCAGGGCGAACGTCTTTTTGCCCGCGCCCGAAAATTATGCGGGGGCGTTTCCGCTCTGCGCACCCGAATCGCGCGCGCTCGCCCGCTTTACCCGCGCGGTTACGCCGGACGCCGCGGTAAGTTATCATACGAAGGGCGGCGAAATTTACTGGGAGTTCGGGCAGAGGGGCGAAGCGCTTTTGCGCGACGGCAAGATCGCCGCGGCGCTCGCGGAAGAAACGGGGTATGCGGCAAAAATGATTTCGGGCAGCGCGGGCGGCTATAAAGATTGGTGCATACGGGCGCTGCGTATTCCCTCTTTTACGATAGAGGCGGGGAGCGACGCGCTTTCGCACCCGCTGGGGGAGGCGTGCCTTCCCGATATCGTACGGGAAAATATCGGCGTGCCGGAACGGCTCGCCGAGGAGCTTTTAAAATGGAAGACAAAATAAAATTCATGCGCGCGGCGATCGCGCGGGCGAAAAAGGGGCAAAAACAAGGCGAAGTGCCCGTCGGCGCGGTGGTCGTTTCGGACGGCAAAGTCATCGCTTCGGGCTATAACCGCAGGACAAAGACGCAGACGGCGATCTCCCATGCGGAAATTTACGCGATAGACCGCGCCTGCAAAAGACTGGGCAGTTGGCGCATTCCCGAATGCGACCTGTACGTCACCCTCGAGCCCTGCCCGATGTGCATGGGCGCGGCGCTCAACGCCCGCATCCGCAAAATTTATTTCGGCGCGTATGAACAGAAGGGCCGTTCCATGACGGAAGAGCTTGCGGGGAGCAACCTGCTCAACCACACGGTCGAGGTGGAAGGGGGCGTGCTCGAAGAGGAATGTTCCGCGCTTTTGAGCGGTTTCTTCCGCGAAATGCGGGGGCGCGCGAAGGCCGATAAAGAATAGCTTCCGGGACGGGGAGACCCGCCGGAAAAATTATCGTGCGGAAATTTGCCGGGCGGGTCATATTTTGTTTGACTATTCGGCGCAAATTCCGTAAAATAGAGTGGTAAACTCCCGTCGAGGCAAATCGCGGGGTTTCGTCGCGTTCGGAAAGGTGAACGTTTCGGGGCGCGGCCGGGGGGAGCGGCAAAGCGAAAAAGTTTTGCGCGGCTTTTACAACAAAAAGCCGTTATCGGTATCTGTCAAAAAAGGTGCGCACGCGTTCGGCGGGGCGCGCCGTATGTATAGCGTTTTTCGGAGGTACACATGATAACACACGGCAACGAGATCAAAATTTTTGCGGGCAATTCCAACCGCCCTTTGGCGGAAGCGATCGCAAAGAAGCTCAACACCGAGCTCGGCGGGGCGGAAGTCGGCAGGTTTTCCGACGGGGAAACGGCTGTGCACATCGACGAGACCGTCCGCGGCAGGGATCTGTTTATTATTCAGTCCACGTCCGCGCCCGTCAACGACAATCTGATGGAACTGCTCATCCTCATCGATGCGGCGCGCCGCGCGAGTGCGGGGCGCATCACGGCGGTTATGCCTTACTTCGGCTATGCCCGTCAGGACAGGAAAGCGCGTTCGCGCGATCCCATCACGGCAAAGCTCGTTGCCGACCTTATCACCGCGGCAGGGGCGGACAGGGTGCTTACCATGGATCTGCACGCCGCCCAGATACAGGGATTTTTCAATATCCCGCTCGATCACCTGCTCGGCGGGCCTACCTTATATAATTATTTCAAATCCAAGAAGATCGTGGACGAAAACTTCGTCGTCGTATCGCCCGACATCGGTTCGGTCACCCGCGCGCGCAACGTCGCCATGAAGCTCAACTGCCAGATGGCGATCATCGACAAGCGCCGCCCCAAAGCGAACGTGATGGAAGTCATGAACATCATCGGCGACATCGAGGGCAAAAAATGCCTGATGATCGACGACATGATCGATACTGCCGGCACGATCTGCCAGGGCGCGCAGGCGCTCATGGATCACGGCGCGAAGGAAGTGTATGCGGGATGCACGCACGCCGTATTCAGCGGCCCCGCCATGGAGCGGCTGGAAAAAGCGCCGATCAAAGAACTCGTCGTACTCAACACGATCGACCTCCCCCCCGAAAAAAGGCTGGACAAGATTACGGTCATCTCCGTTGCAGACATTTTTGCCGCGGCGATCGAAAACGTCTATCTCGACAAACCGATGTCGAAGATTTACGACTAAATCATTCACGAAAACCTCGGCGAGCTGACGCCTGCGGTTTTCCGTGAGTTTTAGGGCGACACCGTTGTTCGCCGCCAATGGTCGGCTCGGCAACGGTTTCTCCGCTCTTTGCGCCCTTTTCAGGGGCACACATATTTTGCAAGGGCGCAAATTCACCCTCTTCCCGTAAAGCAAAGCGTTGCCAAATAGGGGTGCGCTGCGGAAAATTGCGATTTCCCTTGCGC
>CDZB01012556.1_pt1 | contig 24305 bp, 25 predicted proteins | sample 554961 | NCBI WGS metagenome assembly CDZB01 (sample SAMEA3182106, study PRJEB8094) | gut metagenome | biome: human; feature: gut; material: Stool; isolation source: human stools | place: Canada | collected 2013-02-26
CGTTCCCATCCTAATAGGTCACATAGTGCAGCGTCATAACGAACCACGTCAAGATGGCCAAAGCAACTTGCGCCACACCACACACCTGCAAACAATCCCAATATCAGCTGGATCGGTTTGTAACCACGGTTGGAACCTTGAAGAGGTACACCACTTTGCATAACATGCTCTTCAAAATGGCATTTCTCAAGCATTTTGAAGAACAGGGAAAGACCACCAAAAGGTGTTATTTCCTTATTTACGAACTTTATGTCACAGTTTCGCATCGGAGTATATTCTTTTTTCGTGGTAAAGTTAGTAAATATTTATGAATCAAGCATATACAAAGCTGCTTTTCTAATGGCGGTCATTAGAAAAAGCTTCTTGTCATTTTCTAATGACCGATTTGGGTTTATTATACATCGTAATCTCATCGTAGATTTTCAATAGATTTTCTACGATAGCCTGCTTATCGTGACGAACCAATGCAACCTCTCTTGCAGCTTTACCCATAGAGATATTCTCTTCCTGGTTTTCTATCAATCGCTTGATATAATAAGCAGCCATATATGGATCTGTTACGGGATAAAGAAAACCAGTCTTGTTATGCTCTACCATAGAATCGGTACCACCAACCCTGCTTGCTACAACAGGAATGCCTACGAGCTGAGCTTCACCAACAGAATTCGGACTATTTTCTATGTAAGAGGAATGGAAATACAAAGTACTATTAACCAAGGCATCACATAATTGTTCTGCGGAAACCACTCCCTTAAGATTAACATTCAGATTCTCATGCTTCAATCCTGTATGCTTCTCCATAAATTCCGGCTGTACATTGCCGTAAACATTCCATTCGAAGTCCATTCCGATTTCGTTCTTCAGTATGTTGGCAACCTTTAGAATGACATCATATCCCTTATAAGTAGGGAATGAAATCGTTGTACTGATAACAGGGCGGTCTTTGGGCATTTGGCGGTCTTTCTTCTCATAGAAGACATTACGAAGGATCTCTCCGCCATAATGATACATTGCTTCGGGGTTCAATATAGCCAACGCCTGTCTGTCCCAATCTGTTCGACCTATCACGTGAGGTACAGCTTTCAGTATGGCTTTCTCACGGTGAACGCTGCGATGCCAATAAGCCAAGTATTGATAGTTGTGATACTTGCCTTTCAGCCCCTTTCCACTCATATAATACTGCCATTTAGAAACCGACGGTGGAAGGTATATATATATATAGAGAGAGAGGAGTCCCTGAATATGAAGTACAGTCGGAATATCACCAGTTACTCTCGCTGCGAGGTCTTGATACAACTCCGATCCAAAAACATGAACAACATCAGGTTTGAAGTCTTCTATGATGTTTCTGAACTTTTCCTCATAGTAAGGCCAAAGAATTTCGTCGCGAGTGACGTCATTGATTTTCCACAAGTCGATGATTTTGTCTTTCTTCGACTTCGTGTGATTCGGCACAGGATAGTACGTCACACCATTTTGAATAACCTTTTGTGGCTCACCATCCTTACAGAATGCAATAGCTAAGGTTATATCATTAGTTTTCATCAACTCCTTCTGCACGGAAGCAACCCAGCCTCCACCATTATATCCACCTCCACGACTATTATTTGGAACATACAGTCCGGAGTTACCTATCCATAAAATTCTCATTTTCCACTTTCATTTTAGTTGTATTAAGATGTACATTCTCAAACCCAAGAGAATCCACAATTCCTTTTCTTGTTAAACCCTTGATAGACTTTATCAGTGAGTCATATTGTTGTGAATCTAAAGTCGTTACTCCCCATTTGTTAGAAATCGGCACCGCAAACATGGATAACAGCATTGCGAATATTGCAGTCCAAAAACTATATTTGGTGTATTTTAAAGCTTTATCTTCTGTTAACTTGAAATTATTATGCACTAAATCTAAGAGAGACCCTGTCGGATATATCGAATTACCCAAGAAATGTCCTATAGCACGACTCAAAGATTCAGAAACACGTTGACCTGTCAAGACTTTACGTCTTAATTCATCACGTACTTCTATTTTTTCATCATCCAATTTAATCCTATAATTTTGAACTTCATATCCACCTTCTATTTTTATAGCTAACATAGTTTCTTCTTGTGAGCAAAACAAAGCATTTCTTTCATCATTTATGATATAAACAAAACCTTCTTTTTCAAGTTTATCTATAAAAGATAACACAGAGATAATTTTAATAAGCTCTTCCCTAAGCATCATTTCATTCAAGGTTTCTTTTGTTAAAACTATCACATTATTCATATCCTGTTTTACCAATAAGAGTGAAAGACTTTTTATACCATATACCTTAGCAGATAGGGAATAGATATCAGAGATACAATCTCTTTTACTTATCTCCTTCAACAATATTTTTTCTTTATCCGAAAATCTTACCATGGTTATCGTTTCTTCTTCTTTTCTTTCAAAGTGCCAACCCTTTTCTGATAGTTTTCTTGCCCTAATTGCTTGGTTAAGTGTTCATTACTATTTGCCATTTTAGCAAGTTGGGCTTTAAGACGCTCTATTTCTTCTTGAGCAATCTCCAATTTTAAATCTTTGTCATGGGTTTCTTGAATAACTTTCTCAACTTGCTCTTGAAATTTATATCCCTTGTGCTTTATGTCACAAACTGTTTGAGCATATTCTGCATTTTCTCCTGAAAATGTCAGCAATTTATCAACTTCATCTTTTAATTCATAGCGCATCGCTATAATATTTTTATCCTTAAAATCAAGTCCGACCTCTATCATTTTCTTGGTTTCTTCCCAAGAATTTTCGGCAATGTAGGATAAAAATGGATTATTAAACAAACTTAATATATCTACTGAGTTTTTATCCATAACCCCACTTTCTATCATATAAGCAATCAAGGCCGCCGGTGAGCATAGAACTTTAGCTCCCAATTCCATACTACATGCACAATGATACACTCTTGTCGAATTTGTCAACACATAATATTTATTTGACAATAAGACATTCTTGTTAAGTTTATCTCCATTTCGCTTATTTTCTTCTTCATTCATCTGTTTTACAGTTAAGTAAAACAATGTGTCAGTACGCGCAATTGACTCATTCTGGACAGGATCCCTAAATTTAGCCTTTGGAGTATTCTTTGTCGCCTCTAAAACTTTCTCAAATAATTGTTCTTTTTGTACTACATCAACTTTGTCATACAAAAAATTATCAAACGAGACTTTTTCCCCTATTTCATGTTTTAGCACATCTCTTGTATAAGATAAACCATGTTTAGAATTGTAAAAATTGTAAAGATATGTTGACCAAGTTAAAGATTTATTATCTTTTTTCGAAAAATAATAGTCCTCCAAAAAAATATTAAGGAGTTGAGGTACAACCCAATCCTCATCTGTATTTGAAATTATTTCAGAAACAAATGCATATCTTTTGGATGCAGCTGCAGCATGATTATAAACTTCCGTTATTACTTCTTCTGGTACATAAAGTTTACATCCACAAGAAACCAGTTGTTTTATTAATGTTCGATATTGCTTGCTATATCTACCTTTTTGAACTAAAGCATACAAAACGAAATCTGTATCTAAAACAAAAGCTTTAGAGCCAATTACAGATTGCTTAAAGTTGCTTAGTTGTGGATCTATTCCTATTATCTGAGAAGTAACAAAAGTCTTTGCCAAAGTTTCCATCGTGTCTTTTTGTTCTTGACTCGGTTTATCCAACATCATTCCTATAGCATACAAAATGGCTTCGGTTACTCTTTTATCTCCTATATCCTTGCCAGCAATCTCCTCTACTCTCGGCAACTTTTCTATTTCCAGCTTATTATCTATTCCAAAGAAAGCATAGCCAGAAGTTTCATAATAGTAATCTATGCAATCTTTTATGTTGCGTTTAACAATTCCGTCACTCTTAAAACGAATCTTGCAAATATCCTTAACCGTCCCAAACAAATCAGATATCAATCTTTCAAACTGTTGGTGAATGCGTGAAGCTTCTGCTTCTGCTTCTTTTTTAGTATTTTCGGTTATCAGAATTTTACCATCTTGATCAAGACTTATAAATTTCTTATTCACCAATATAGATAAAGCTCTTGAAATTCGACCTTCATCTATAGGCATATTAGGTCTTGTACGCTTAAAATAATTAAGTGCATCATTTTTACAAGTAATATCACCAGTAAAAATATGAGTCAGCAACTCTTTTTGAAATGAAGCATCACGAGTTGCCTTTTTATCAGGAAGTTTTCCAAACAACAAGTTTGTTTTTATCAAATTGGATTCGATAGCCTCGTCAGTCTTCCATTCTATATGATTCATTGCATTATTATTTGTTTAAAAATTTAGCAAGCCAATTCAAAAGTTTATACATCAATAGCCAATCATATCGCTTATACATTTTAGCATAATGCTTTTTCCCGTATTCGGGATAAAGTTCTCGCTCCTCTAAGAAGGTACGATATACACACATCTTACGCCAAAAGCCTCCTTTAGAGAAATCTAAATAAGCGAAATAGTCTTCCATAACATTCTTACGTGGGCGACTTGCCTCAGCAAAGTTACGATTAAAAAGCAAGGTTGGTGTCTTTAACGAATACACCTTTGCACAAGATAATTGTCTAATCAACAGTTCAGCATCTTCAAATCTGCGAATCCGTTCATCATACATATTCTTGAGAAAGAATGACCGACGAAATGCAGAACTACCATTGCCTGGCAAAATCCTGCTAAAGAAACATTCTTTTAGCGGATTCTTAATATATCCTTTTAAAGGATGGTATGCCAAGATTTTATTATCACCCGTTAATATATATTTATTGGCATCAAAAATGTCGATATTTGGATGAGCAAGAATAGCTTTGGCAAAACTTTTCAAAGCATTTGGTAACAACTCATCATCTGCATCCAAAAAAACAATCCAATCTCCTTTAGCCGCTTTTGCTCCTGTGTTTCTGGCAGCACCAGGTCCACCATTTTTTTGACTAACAAGTCTTACTCTTGTATCATTTATCTTTTTTACTTGTTCTACACTATTGTCCGTAGATCCATCATCTACCACAACAATCTCAAATTCACAGTCTTTTTGCCGTAAAACACTATGCAAAGACTGTTCAATTGTTTTTTCCTTATTGTATAAGGGGATTACGACAGAAATCAAAGGATTATTCTTCATGTGTTTGATTTAATTTAACTTTCAAGAAATTCATGCTTTTCTGCCTTAGAACCGCTAGCTTTTGGTTGACTTCATCCCAATTTATGGATTCCATGTTCGAAATCTGATTACCCTTGATGATTCTGTCCATCAAGACCAACTGAGACAGCAAGGAAATATATCGATCATTACCTCCACTTGGATTCATTACGATGTAGAAAGGCTTGTTAAATATGATTGAGAAAACCATACCATGGAAAGAGTCTGTAACGACATAATCCGCATCGCGGAATTCCGCAAACCAATCTTCAATGGTATCTTCTTTCTTTACTTTTCCACCTGCTTCTTTCACTACAATCGGCAAGCCTTTAGCCTCTGATAATTTTGATGCTACAGACATTACACTTTCACCAACAACCAAGGAATAAACAAAAATATGCTTGTCTTTTTTCGGAATATTATTACATACTTTTTCGTAATCTTCCCTGTTCAACAGCAACGTAGGATCAAGCACTAAGGAAACATCAATCCCAAAGTGATTCTTACACAAATCTACAGCAGAAGCCTCACGTACAGATATTGCATCAAAACGCTTGGCAAGCTTTGAGCAAGTTTTTTCCTGCTCTTTAGTATATTCCCACTCCTTACATCCAAAAGATGCTGCATACGATAGCTTCTTCACCTTGTCATCAGCAAAGTCCAGGAACATATTAGCCAAACGAGGTCCAAGATTGAAAGCAGGTCGCCACACCTGATCACTTCCGACGATATAGGTATCTATGCCATATTGTGCTGTCAACGAAGGAACAAAGTCCTTGACAGGTTCCGACTTAATATACTTCAGTACAAACTTGATGAAGTTTTCGTTGCCTATACGTCCCTTATATACAGGATACACAGGAAGGTTCTTGAACGAACGAGTTGTCAAAATCTGCTTGACTGTTCGCAAGAACCAACGAGTGCGGCTATAGCAAGTATCATGCTCGAACGTAAGAGGTTCATATCCTAGTTTGAGCAATACTTGTTGGAGAGCATAATTTTGAATAATGCCCCCATAATTCAACAAGAAGTGTTGGGTTAATATACCTATTTTCATAATTTTATTTTTGAGATAAAAGTTCTCAATATCTGAGACAAATTAAAATGACCATGATAGGCTAAACTGACAATATGTTTACGAAAACCGATGCCATAGTCCAATAAGTGTTCATGACTCAAGAAATATTTATTCCAATGACGTTTATCAAATAATCCTTTTAACAGAGTGATGTATGCAAGTGTGAAATAATATGTCTCCAATCGTGTACGAGTGGTTGCATAAATGAATTTGTTCTTTAATATCAGACTAACCCATAGGCATTCTTGATTATAGTACGAAGGAGACTCATTTACATAATTACTCGTTAATGCAGAAGTGTTTCTGCGCTCATAACCATAGTAGGCTTTAGCGATATAAGCTATCTTTCGTGCATAAGGAAGACACTGGCTTAAAAATATCAGATCTTCTCTCATTGTCAGTTCTTGTGGAAATGATGCATTTACTTTCATAAGCCAGTCTCTACGCATCATCTTATTCCATAAAGCACCATAAATTTTACCATTAAGAATGTCGTTCAAGACAGCAGCACCTTCTAATGCAGTAGGCTCTTGTTTTCGATATATTTCCCCATCATGTGTAAGTTCTTGATAATCACATATCACCATATCTGCATTTTCTTCAACCGCTTTATGGTACATGTCTGATATCATGTCTGACCCCACAACATCATCTGCATCAATATATAAGATATAGTCGCCATGCGCATTATCAAGACCTACTTGACGAGAAGTTGCCACACCAGAATGAACTTCATGAAATACTTTTATTCGCCCATCTTTACTTGCATACTCATCACAAATAGCAGGAGACTCATCGGTACTGCCATCATCAACCAAAATGATTTCAATATCATGGAAAGGTTGAGATAGAAGAGTATCTAAACTATGATGCAGATAAGATGAAGCGTTATAAAGCGGAACGATTATAGAAATGTTTTGCATCTTACTATTATCTTATCGCAGCTTATTAACTATGCTATCAAATGCCTTAAGCAAAAAAGGAATGTAAACCAATTTTAGCCTTATTAATCCTGCTTTAGTCTGTTTTACACCCAAACATTTCAATTCTTTGGCAAATTGATTAGCCTCCTTTGCCTTACCAAATTGAAGGGCATAAAAGAGTTTACCTGTCAGACAATAAATATGGCTTAACTTCAAACTTCTTTGACTATCAGCATCAGTCATCGCTTTAATGGACAAGAACGTATTGTCCAAGATTTCTTGATAACCTTCAAAATCATCAAAATGCTTTTCATAACTCTCAACACAACGAGAATGAGAATTAGCTCTTACAACAATAGAAAATAATGTTTTTTCCAAAGTATAGATTTTATAAGAATAACTTACTGGCAATAACATCTGAAAGTTCTGAGCATGGCGTCTATCAAATATATGCCTTGAAGGATTAACTTCATCAAAGCACCTCATTTTCACCATATGAGTGCCTGCAACAGCAATAGACTCCTTGCCTATAAAATATTCCTCAAAAAGATGGACTTTTTTATCAGTCCCATATTTATGTTCAGACACGACTTTCAACGAACATTCATCAACAAAAGACGCCTTGCATCTAACAATACCATAAGAATCATCAAGTGTCTCGAAAGCCTTTACCATCTCGGATATAGCAGTACCACAAGAATAATAGTCATCAGCATCAGGCCAAACCAAGAATTCACCTTCAACTTTAGGCAGAGCCTTATTAATGGCAGCAGCCTGACCTGCATTATCTTGATACAAATATAACAAGCTATAACCTTTTTGTTCAAATTTATTTATATAGCATTCTATTACATCATGTGTTTTATCTTGAGAACCATCATCTACAACTATCATTTCTATTGAAGGATAGTCCTGAGACAAAACAGAATCTAAAAGTCTATGGATTAACTTTGCCCCATTATAACATGGAGTAATTATACTAACCAATCCTTGTTTAATCATTGCCATCTATTGTTTTTATAATTTTTGCAGGTACTCCTGCTATGACAGCATTTTTAGGAAAACTATGTGTCACAACAGCATTAGCACCTATTATCACATTATCACCTATTGTTACACCAGGCATAATACACACCCCTTCACCAATCCAAACATTATCACCAATTACAACTGGCTTGCTTGACAATGGTCGCTTAGAGGGGGGGTAAGTAAATCGGAAGATGTAATACTTCCATGAAAATGGTCTAATATTGTAACTCTACTCGCCACTAAGACATTATTACCAATCTTAACTTCATTGACACAACCTATATGACAATAGTCATTGATAACCGCATCATTGCCTATGATAAGTTTTGGACTAAATCTCTGTTCGCCATACTCAGCTACAGCATCCATACGAAGATGAGGACCAAATGTACACCTATCCCCTATTGCAATAAAGCCCTTTCCAGATATTCTTGAATTCAAATAGGAAAATTGCGATTTTTCTCCTATAACCTTAAACCCATTTCTTGTTTTTTTGTAGAGAAGCCACTCTGCCTTGAGTTCTACACGCTTCCAAATTGAATATGCCTTCAATATCAAAAAATCATTTTTCATTTTCTCAAAACACTTTTGAAGATTTCCACTAACTGTTTTGCCGTATTCTCAGAACTATACTTACGAGCATAGGCAAGAGCTGCCTCTGACATTTGAAGTCTTAGCTCTGGATTTTCCTCCAACTCAACAAGAGCTTTTCTAATGCCTTCAACATCCCCAACTTTTACAAATTTAGCAAAACATGCATGACGCATTTCATCACTAAAATATGGATTATCAGTAATAATACAAGGCTTACCTAATGCAACAGCTTCACAAATAGACGTCAGACCTGATGGCAACTTGCGACCAGGTACAGGCTTTGTTATGATAATGACAGCCTTACAATTAGCAGTAACCCGGGCCATTTCTTGGTATCCCAAATTATTTCTTTCTAAAGTAAATGTATTAATACTAGTATATTTATGGTTGTATTTTGTGTACAATTCATCCGTTGGGAAATAGATATCAAAAGATATATTAGAATCTTTAGAAAACGCAGTTATTGCGGTTTCAAAATCCCTTGAATCACTTCCTGACATCAAATAATTACCGTTACATTGGGAATATTCTTTACGAATTTTATCAAAATAATCCATATCTGGTCCCCATTCCACAACAAACATTTTATCAGAAGGACATCCCTTGCTTAAACTAAGTTCTCTGAGTGTCTTTGTGAAAAACAAGAGAGCATCACATCCTCTAAAAAACAATTTTCTTCTTAAACGAGAAAGGAACTTCTTTGGCTCATCCTCAATAGGATTATGATGCCATACTACAATTTTTTTTCTAAAGAGACCTATTGCCTTTAAATAAATAAGCCATTCTAAACCCTGATAATAGGGTGAATATATTATATCATATTTATTACTTGTACAAAGTAATTTCCAAGTATAATACAGATATAATTTCTTAGAAGCCACCCCATACCTTTTTGTATCAGGAACAGAAATGCTGCATCCAAGTTTTTCAATTTCTACAACACTATACAAAAGCTCACCTCTAAATTTATTTTGTTTCACCCAAGAGAGGCGATCCGCAAGCGTGCCATATGCTACAGGCATATAATATAATATTCTAATTTTAGACATAGTTATTAATCTTTATAGATTACAATTTTTCTCTTGAAAGCACTCAAAAATATTGTTCATATTTGCACTTAGTCTTGATAAAAAATGTCCAATGATAAATCGCTATTTGATAACTTTTTCAAAATTCTACAAGCTATATATACTCCAACAGGCTTCAAACGTAAAGATGCTATATCATCACGTTCAAGCAACTGAAACGCATTTCGCCAATTTGGATTGATGTTTATATAATAGTCCTCTACTTCTTTATCGCTAAATGGCTGTGAACCTTCATAGTAGATTTGAAGATCTTCTGCAAAGTCACTATAACCATGTGTTACAAAAAGTTCTTTTGCATATTCCAAGTTATTCATTTGGACCTGAATAGAATAACCATCTCTTAACAGAAATAAATCAAAAAAATTAGCCACCCATTGCTCTGACTTAGGCTGTAAAAAATGATATCCTGTATCTGTCGTAAGGAGACCATGCCTATCAAGAATATGTTTTACAACATCTTTAGATGGTTCATGACGAAACAACAAGTCACAAGCTTTCTTTTGCCTTTCCAAGAAACTATCCTGGCGAAAACCTAATGTGCTAAAAGTGCAATCTGACTGATTAAGGAAATCTATATCAAGGCTTGATACTTTACCCAATGCATCAATTATCGGATTGACACATTCAACCCACTTTCTGTAATTCTCATTTCTACAACGTCTCATCAGATTGGTATACCCGACAAAAGCCAATAGATTAAGACAAGTTGGTGAAAGCGTAGGCAAAACCTGTATTGCCATATCAACAATATGCTGTTTTGTTGAATGTTCTTCAACATTCACGCGCTCAATAAGCAAATCAAGAAGATTTTCTTTATCACCACTATCGCCACTTTGAATATAACCAAGAGTAGCCCTACGTGTTGCGATTTGTATAGCAGGTTGATTAAACTTAGACAATTTTTCATTTGCAATATCTTGCAGACATTTCACTAAACCTTGTTTGAATTCTTGAAGACGAATCTCAGCAACGGTCTCAGCCTTTTGCTGATAGATTGTCAACTTATCTGCAACAACATTACTCACAATACTCATTACATCAGCTACGGAAACACCATTTGTAATGGTTATATTACCACCAGCTTGATTTATTGTGGAGTCATGCGTATTTCTAATCTGCTGTTCTTTGCTTGACATATTATTTACCTTTGATAGTTATGTCTCTACCAGATTGATTAATTGTAGAATTATGTACATTTGATATATTCTGCGAAAGTTTATCTTTTGTTTTTTTCTTCTTTAGAATGAAATTAAACACAAAAGTAAGTATAGCACATAAGGCTATAGCCCATGTGCACAAATCAACATGACTTTGAAGCCATTGATAGATTGTTTCCATATCAAAGATTTTATAATAAACCAAATTTCATTTTAATTTTCAACAGAGCCTTCTTCCTTAAATCTTCTTCTATCAGGAATTTATAACTTATTAGGCTTGTAAGGAAGACTGTTACGAAAATAGATAGGACAAAACGCCCCAATCCTTCTTCCAAATAGTAATGCAAAAGTAGGACTGGCAAACCAACAACTACAAACAACATTACGCAAGGTAATACGGTTTGTTTGAAATAATCCCAAGTTTTGAGTTGAGGAATATATGAGGTCATATAATATATGTTACACATCGTTCCCACAAATAAGGCAAAAGCATTATATGCAAATGGCACCCAGACAGGTGCTCCTAACTTATAAGCGGCATAAGTGATTGGTAGTACCAATATATAAATAGTTCCATTAGTGAGGCTTGTTTTTTTTATCCGACCTGTTGCATGTACTATATTCATAACAATACTGCCTAAGCATCCAATTACACTAAATAAAAGTACTAGATTAGTAAACACACAGGCATAATCTGGAACCATTCCCAACCAAAGATTCAAAACGAAATGTATCTCAGACATTAAAGGAATAGTCAAAAAGGTCATGAGTATAAAGCTTAATATCGTTCCCTCATGAGCAAGTTTTATCATTGCCTCATATTCACCATCAGCATATCGTTTGATAATTTGAGGCTTTATAGCCATAATCAAATTTGTAGAAAAGCCTCCAACAGCATTAGTCACCGTATTAGCTATACCAGCTGCTGCATTAAATGCTGCACCAAAAAAGAGGTTGATTAAAATTGTGATGCCTTCTCCTCTTGCCATCACAGCGACATTTCCCATTATATCCCATCCAGAAAAGGCAAATATCGGTTTTATTAAAGACTTATCCCATATAAAATGATAGTGGGTTTCAGGAAAATGACGTAAGCAATATATGCGATTCAAAACCATAATAAGCGTTGACACAAAAAAAGTCAAAAAGCCATAAAGAATTAATTTATCCATATTACCTATCAACAACAGATAAATAATCACCAGTTTCAATACGGTATTCAAAATGTCAAAATAGGCATAGATGTCCATTTTCTCATGCGCAACAATGGCTGAGCTATATGGAGTCTGTGTCACTCCCAACATAAGTGATATAATGCTAAACTGATAGACGCAGTTTGCTGCAAACATACGTCCTTCAGGGATGACCAATTTATAATTTACCATCCATAAGCCTACGGTTTCGAAAATGACAAACAGAATAATGGCTATAATTATATGGAGTGTCAATGTGGTAGAGAAGGTATCCTGCAAACGCTTCCGGTCTCCACGTCCCAACTCATAAGTTATAAAACGAGACGTGGCACCTATCATACATACTTGTATGACGCCAAACATGCCTATAACTCCTCCCACTACAGCATTGATACCATAATCTTCTACTCCTAATGTTTGCAATACGACTCGACCTGTCACCAAAGACAAAGCCAAGGATATAAACATACGAAGATAAAGGTATAACGTATTTTGGGCTATTCTTTTATTATTTGTTTGTGTATTTTGCGACATAACTCTAATATTTACCAAAGCATAATTTTGAAACAATAGGAAACGCACTAAACATCTTACGTATAAAGATGCAAGATATAGCTATTATGACCGTAGAAACTCCAATCAAAATCACTTCTATCAAGAACTGGCAACTATGCCCACGAAAGCAATAATCCCTAGAAAAACCAGTTAGCCAAGTCACCAAGAAATCTTGTCTGAATAAAAGGAAATAATGCAAAAAATATATTTCCAAACTGTACAAGCCACATTTTTTTAGCAAATTTGCCACAAAATAAGGCTTATCAAAAAACTCTTTATAATGCATAAACACATTATAAATAACTAATACAAGCATTAAACAACATACATTTTTAATGTACCACTGTACTTGATATATGTAAGGGATTAACGATAATAACAACATAACACTTGTTGCCAATTTACCAAAGAATAGCTTTTTTAAGAAACCTGTATCCATATTTTTATGGAATATATAACCCAAAACGAAATACAAATAATTTTCTAAAACTAAATTTACAGAAAACAGACCATTTAAAGAATTATACATATCTAAATGTTGCGCCCACCAATGTAGCAACATTGCAAATATAAGATGCCCCCCCATTTTGAGTTTTGGGAACAAAACTGTGACAGCATAATTTGCAACCGTAAACATTAGCACTATACAAAACAAAGCCCATGTAAACCAATATCCACTTTTGGTAGGTTCATATATATAATGTTTAAAATCAAGATGAAAATAGAAGATACAAAATGAGAACATTATTATCGTAGGAACCAACAATGTCTTTACTTTCTTCACACAAACACTCCATACCCCTCTCAGTGTATTTATTGATTCTGTTTTCAAACTAAAATATCCACTAATAAAAAAGAATAAAGGCATAAAAAAGAGCACTATCAATTTGCTTACTGGCGAATGATAAGCAGTGTTACTTAGCCCCATAACAATAAGATGCTGATAAACTACTGTCAAAATAGCAAATCCTCTTAAAGCATCCATATATCCAATACGATTCGACATTTTCATTATCTATTAAGATGTTCGTAAGTACTCGGCAAACTCCATATTACATAACTTACACTAAATAAGTTTGTGTAGAATAGATTCCACTACGCTTGCTTTTCTCCTTTTTCTTGATGTTTGCTGCAAACTCATTTATCTTATTGCATATCCACATATTAGCAGTGGTATTCTCGCTATAATATGTCTCTGCAAACATCACCTCAAGCACCAGGTCAATAACTTCCTCTACATGAGTAGTATCGAAGTAGTTCTTTACAGGGTCGTAATTGGTTGGTGCAGCGATTACCACGAAGTCGGCATCTTTATAAGCCGCCTTGCCTTCAAGAGTAGCAGTAAGGTTGAGCTCCTTTTCTGCCAAATATTTCTCTATATAATCGTCCTGTATCGGCGATATACGATTGTTAAGTTTCTCCACCTTTTCGGGGATTACATCTACTTCTGTAACATGATGGTGCTGAGACAGCAATGTTGCTATACTCAGACCTACGTAGCCAGTTCCGGCTACCGCTATTTTTATATCATTGAAATTGTTCATTGCTATTTTTATTTGAAGCTATTCACTTATTTGTATCTGAAGTTTGGGGTGAGATTAAAAAGGCAAATCATTTGTTTCTAAAAGCGGTGTTTCTGTCATTTTTTCCAGATTTTGCAAGATTGTATTTTCAGATTCTGTAATTCTGTAGTATTTATCTCTAATAACATTGTATAAACGATTAAGTTGTTGGTATTCATGTATGTCTATATTCTCAGAATAAGAAAATGATTCGAACTCAACACCTTTTTTGTTATACATTTTCAATGTGTAAGTTGATATATTCACTGAAAAATCATAACTTGAGCTAATCAGCAAAGAACATCCGTCAATTTTTGTTGAGAAGTCTCCGTCATAATCTTCCCAAATAAGTTTTTCACTTTGAGTTGCTTTGATCAGCATCTCTACCATTGATGTATATTGTGCAGGTGTCATTTTTTTATTAATTTAATTATACTTTCTAACTTAGATATAACTTTCCAATAAGGATTTGATTCGAGTTCTTTTAATTCAATTTTTGCAACATCATTTTCAGTTATATTGTTATTCTTTATTTGTTGCAAATAGCTTTCCATCAAAGATCCTGCAGCTTCATCAAGTTTTCTCAAAGATTCCTCATGACTAGAAGCTACGGAATTTGTTAATTTCATCAATCCTTCCAAATAATGGATATTAAATATTCTTGTACTTAGCTCTATTGATATTTTATTTGAGCGATCTTTAAAATAGACACACATCCATATTAAAGCTACAAATATAGGTATCAAAATTGTATATGGCAGGAACGATATCCATGAGATAAATATTTCTCTGTTTGATCTAAAATCACACAAAAACAAACTGTAAAAAACAAAAAACAATAATATTAGTATTCCAATCAAACACAATGAAATATAGTATTCGTATTTGATCGTTTCTTTTTCGTTTTCAAGAATTGTTGCATTCTCTTGTAGACTTTTAAAGGCTTCATCTATCTTGTTGGATATTTTCTGTTCGATTATTGTATCTGATTCAGCCTTAAATATGGTTCTTTCAATTTCATTATAAACAGATGTCAATCGTGCCAACTTGCCTTCCAGTTCTTCTATTAACTCTGTATCTTGAGTTTTCTTCTTGCGTTGTTTTACGATTTCTTCCTTTAAAGCCTGTCGTTCACTAACTATTCTGCTCATTTGGGTCTTTACATCCTCAAAGTTTATAAGCTGTGAAGTCTTTGCACTTGGTGCTATTTTTACATTAGGTAAAGCTTTTATCGATTCTAGACATTTTAGTGTCTCTTTAATTAGTATGCCATATTCTAATTTTTGTTTTTGAGTAACTTCGCCTTTGAAATTTTTATCAAAATCAATCCAATGGCTTTTAAGTTTACTTGGACTATACAAACAATCTATAGGAATACTATCAAGTTCATAATTATCCAAACGATTAAACGCAATGTCAAAGCGTTGCTCAATATGGTATTGAGACACATTGTTTGATTCATTTATCGCTACATATTTACTACTTTGCAAATAGCTTTTAATAAGCGACAAAGTTTCATGTATATCTTTCTTATTAATTATCATATATTAGCGTAGCATTTTCTTATTAAATTAAAGTAACTACCATTCAACATTTTCTGTCTCAGTCTTTCTCATTTCTTTCGCCATATATTCTAAAAGATCAGCAAGTATTGCGGTGTCATCAACCTGCTGGCAGAGCCTGCTTGCCTCCGGCTCAGGATACCTCTGCCGTATATCAGTCTTTAGAAGAAGTTTTACCACTTCCTTGTCAAATGCTTTATACCAGTCATTATATAGTTCGTTACTCATCTTTATAAATTTTAAATTCTATATGACATGGTAGTATACGACGACACCGCCATCATAAAGAGCGTTCGGAAGTAATGTTAGTACTCAATTTAGGGCATAGCCCTTTGTATAGGCACTTTTACAAGTGCCTACATATTGAGATGTTAAAAATTTTACTTGCTTATTAACTATTACATACATTTTACAAACATGTGATTTTCGGCTGCACTCGGCATAACTCAAACAAGTTTGGCTCTGCTCTCGTTAGAAACACAGGGACAGGTTTCTGTTTCATCACATACGAAATATCATACTTTTCCCGATTCCGGTCAATCTCTCCAATTGGCGAAGTGATGCTCTCATACCCTTCAATTCAATCAAAACCGCTCATATGACTGAGCCATCATGTCCAAGGTGTTGAGAAACTGGTAATAGTCCTCATGCTCCTCAAAAATGTTTTGATGATTTATACCACGCATCATCACGTGATATATACCCGTCCTGTTTTCATAAGTCACATAAAAATAACTTAATTCTTTTTGCTCCAAATAGACTCAATTTCAATCGTTTCATTTTGAGGTTCAAACTCCTTTTCAATCTTATCAATTTGGATGACCAAAGGCATTTCTGCCAACTGTCCAGCCACTACACATACACCTGTACTCAGTATCGGCAATGATTCTACCGACACCTTGTCCAGATAGGATATGGTATTGTTCACCTGTTCTATATCCTTCTCGTTAACCAATCTATGAATAAAGTAGTTATGCAGCTGAGAAATGATAGTAGAAGAAATGTCTGAAGGTCGCTGACTGGCAATAGTCAGGAAAACACCGAATTTTCTTCCCTCTTTTATTATTTCCTCAAACACCTCCAAACGATAGTCCTTCCATTCCTCGCTTTCGCGAGTAGATTGATACGAAAGGATATTATGAGCTTCATCAACGATGATGTTCAAGTACTTTTTGTCTTTCCTACTCTGTTTATGCTCATTATAGAGTTTGTTAGTTAATAGTAGCGGAATGCGTTTCTTGGTGTCGGTGTTCACATCCGATAAATCCATCACTACGATATTGGACTCACTCCAGAAATCACCAATATTAGAAGACGAGTTAAACACTCTGGTAATGTCCTTTTCTGATTGTCTCAGTTTATTAATGGCAGGTGCAATATGCTCATTCATAGCTCTATTTGCCAGTACATCATAAATCATGCGCATGTACATCACTGCAATAAACTTCTGAATAAAATTATCGGCAAAGTGGAACTTCTCCACTTGCTTATATATAGCTAAGTTCTGTATTTCATTAGGCAATTCCTGAAAATTTATAAATTTCTTCTTTCCAAACTCCGTCTTGTAATAATAATAGCAACTACTATTGTTATAGAAACCAAAGTCTGAACGTAACCCGAGGTCAACCCCATTGCTGTTCAGCCGCTTTGGAAGAATATCTTCTACATAGTCAATCAGTTGATCTCCTTTCAGTTTATCCGACATCATCAAAATATCAACAATCTGTCTGCGAAGGAATCTCTTGAACTTATCTTCATCGCTCGCAACATTCTTATAAAGCGAAATACACCGTTGAATAAATGGTCGCTGTGTCTTTTCAGTCGCATTTGAGAAAATACTCAGCAAATTGACATCCAGAAAGTCATCATCGTCCATAGGGATTTTGTCACCATCATCATTTCGAGTAGATAGCTTATAGACCTTCTTTCCTTCAGTAATAGCCTTCTCGCCTGAATACTCTCCATTAAAATCAAAAAACAGGAACCTGGCATTTTTCTCAAAAGCCTCACTGCCTTTGTAATGAACGAACAACTGACGATATAGCTTGGATAGTGTATACGATTTACCGCTACCTGTATTGCCAAATATACCAATATGACTGGAGAAAAGTTTACCTATGCCCAAAGATACGGGCACCAGGCTGTCATTAGCCAGATGACCTAGCTGGATAAACTCATCTTTGCTTGTGCCAAAGGTATGTATCATTCTGAACTCATCGCTCGATAGCAGATGACATTCGTTGTCAATCAAAGGTAACTCATTGACACCTCTTCTGAAACGAAAGTTTTCAATAAAGCCAATCAGTTTAACAACGAGAAATCTATTTATCTTATTCTCTGCTGAATAAACATTCGCCTTTTGCTCGTCATTCTCATATATAGATTCAGACTCCACTTTGCCGATAATCGGAGTGAAGCCTTTCAATATTTTCACGTAGCTTCCAACAGAAACATTTTTGATAAGCGAGCCTTTGTAGATAAGATGCGATGAATTCTTATTGCGATCCATTCGGATTCTAACCTCACGGCCATTTACCGAACTGACAATGCCAATACGGAACACAGAATCATGTATGTTTCTTTCCTGATTCGTCATATTACTCATGTATTTGGCTCTCTATGTATTTGAAAACCCCAGCTACGCTCTTCAAGTCAAACACTTCAATCGACTCCATCAAACGCTTATATTCATCCTCCATATTTGCTGCCCTAAAGGATGAAGGAGTTATTATCTTGATATTATTGTTTATACAGGCAGAATCAATCCAAAGATATTTCCGATAGTTTGCTTCCTCGACATCATTATAGGCAAATATTACAATCTGTAGAGTTGGATTATTATCAGCTGCTCGTTTGGTAATGGTCGCTATATGTTCATCTGCGAATGAAAAACCTGTCACGAAGAGCAGGGCATTTTCCTTTTCAAGTGCATTTGCATAAATTCGCATTAGCTCGTAAAAATGGAAATCCACTACTGTCTGCTCAAACTTGCGTTTGGTTGGGTTAACGATAACCAATTTGCTATAGGCATTTATAAACTCGTCATAGATAGATTCATCTATATCCTTCATTTCCTTGGCGTCTGCTATTAGCTGGTCATAGCTCTTGTCTTTTTTATTACCTTCTGAATCCACATACGTCGGCTCTACAAATTTATCGTCAGGAATCTTTTTCAGAGCTTCTTCAATGTCAAAATACCAAACATTGTTATTTCTAATACTATTAGCATCCCTTTGCTCCCAATTGATGGAGCCATGAACCTTCATCAAATTAAACACAGGCACTTCAGCCACATACTGGAAATGCAAACTCGTCTGGTTGATAGACCTCATAAAATTAGACTCATTATAAAGCATATCAACACTACCCTTAAAGCCATCATTCAGTTCAATGCCCAGCCCTGATGACGCATATTCTATCATCAAGTCAACATTAGTTGTAAAGAGATTAACCTGTTTACTCTGTATCTTCGACCTACGCTTGTTCAGGATGCCATTCCAAGCAGTTAGAAGACTTCTATAATTTTCCTTTGTCTCTATGCACAGAGGCTCACTGCTATAGCTAATAATCTTGTTTGGTGCAATTACAGTCACATAAAATTTCCTATATATCGATGCTTTAACTATCTTATAAACCCTGTCACTGCTCTTATCGTCTTCAGCCAAGCATGTCAACCAATTTTCTATAGAGCCAAGAGTAGCAAGATAGGGTCTGGATGCTCCAGAACCTATCATAAAGTTTATATTTGCAGACTGTATGAATTGTATTAGTTCTTTTATCTTCATAGATGTATTTTTACTAGGGATTGTCTATTTCTTCTTATTAGTATGCTTACCGTCACTTAAAACTTAAACTCCAATTCCCTCTGCCTCCTGTCGTGCACATAGCTCACCAAGGGCAATTCTCGTTCTGTATAGTTGATGGGCTCTCTTGGACTGGCTATCAGCAGATACTCTTCCTTTACTGAATTTTCATCCCTTACAAAAGAGTAGAAGCCACGTCTTGCTCTTTCAACAAACGAAGAAGCAAACAGCCTTATGGCCAGTTCTTCATCTCGCAGATACATAAAGCCTGGATCATTCTCATTTATCCGAACGATATTCTGCCGAATATCACCATTTTCAAGATATTCATATCCTGTAGTTATCAACCTGTTAACAGTATCATAATTCAGAATAGCCTCAGTAAAAGGTTTCATTTCAGCCACTTTTCGCTGAAGCTCCCTCAGTTTAGCTCTGTCACGAAACGACCTTGGTATCATTCCGCCCATCGAAGCAATATGGACTGGCTTCTGATTCACCAAACAATACCAGTCAATATCGTGCTCCCTTATCTCATGATTCGTAAGTTTCGACATAATCAGTCAAACATCGTGTGACAGTTTTCACACCAATCCACATTTTTCCAAGTCCGAGGTCTGAAAGCCTTGGTAAAGGATAGCTTCGACAGCACATTGCTGTTATTCAGTTGTTCTTCAGGATCTATTTTCTTCAGCACGCCTGTAGCCGCATAGTTCTCAGCACAATGCCCCACTCTGTTGCCACAGCGAGGATAGTTACTTCCATATTCATTCAACTCTCCAAGCCTATTTGTCAGTTCCCTATAGACCAGAGGATGAAAGTCAGTTGAAGCAGATTTTATCCTATGATGACCCACAGCTTGCATTGCGTAAAATTCAGCACCAACAGTTATTGCGGGGTAATCTTTTCTTCTCCCCGACTGCCCATGATACTCATTCAGACGTTTTCTGAAATCCACTTCATCATGCATACGAGCAATCTGAAGGAACACCTCATCATATAGCGTGTGGTTGTGCGACTGCTTCATAGTTTTTTTGTTTAAGTTCTTCTCTACACTCTACAAACGTCTTCATTTCCTCCTCCGCCATCGTATTCAGCTGCGTAAGCTTCTGCTCTATTTTGCGACACTTGACCTTGTTGTAGTGGAAGTCGATGTCATCAAGAAGGTCATAGCAGAGGGTTTCATGCATGTCGCCACCATAGTCTGCGGCTACGATGGCGATGGCTGCGAGCTTTCGGGCATCCTTTTGTAAGCACTCAATTGTTTCCAACCCCTTATAAACAGGGGCTGGAGAGCCATTGATTATTTTACTTTTGTTTATTTGAATTTATCGTGCAACAGCACAGGGGAGAAGCTTTTCGTAGTCTTTCTCACCCTCTATAAGTCTGCTGAATACATAAGCGAAATACTCCTTCACATTGAGACCTACATTCTTGCGTGTCTCAATGAGCGTATGGTATTTCAAGGCTGACTCTATGCCATCCTCACTATTGAAAAACAATGAGTTTTTTCTTTTCACCGTAAATGGACGTACTGCACGTTCTGCGAGTTTATCGTCTGGCGAAGCGTATCAATCGTAAGCTTAAGGCTACTTATCATAGTCTTAAGCTCAGTTATTGTATCAATAAATTCTTGTCTCTCCATATAAGGCTTACTTTATTCAAAATCTACAAGATACGTTTATTCCTTCATTTTTCCTTTTTGAAATATATTTTATAATAATTCTTTCCTACATAATCATCATATCCACGCTCTATACAAGAGCAATCGTTGTGAATGATTATATCGACATTTCCGTCAAGACATATAGTATGTATCCGTTTCAATGCCGTCTTTTGCTTTTCTATTGCCTTGAAAGACGATGTAAATTGGTCTTCTATCTTGATGTTAGTGTTCTGAATATACTGTTTCTTAAAAGCTTTGAAGTGCTCATTTATGTCATGATGTGGGAAAACTGCTTTTTCAACATCCTCCAACACGACATTTTCAGACTTTAAAGCTTCTACAGAACGCTGCAACATTTCCGACTTTTCCAATTTATTATATCCATCAAGACTGGAAATGAATTCTCTATGTAAAGTAAGGACAGCTGCTGTTTGATTGTAACTGTCGCTACGTGGCACAGCATGCAGAAAACTCTCTGTCCAATATTTAGCATCATTACCTTTATTTGCATTGTCAACAAGAAACATTATATAACCAGATGATTTATTAAGATTGAAAATTATACATCCTTTATCTAAATGCCTTAAGTCGGTTCCTATGCCACAATGAGGAATAATTGCATTACGTTCTTCTTTTGTATAAATATAGCTATGTTTGGTTTCTGTCTTCAACAAAGCAATAGCATCAGTTTCTTCATCTTCAACGAAACAGTGCTTTAACGTTAGCGTATAAAACTCTCCATTCTTTATATTTGGATGAATACTACAATCATACAAATAGCGGGCAAGAAACTTTGAGTTGTTTATTAAAGAATCATTATCCTCAAATATTCTGGATACGAATACATAGGAAGGATTTAATGTAAGCTCATCGATAGATTGAAAACAATAGGAAGAATTAAAACTGAAAGAATTCTTTATCAACAGCGTCAGCATTTCTTCTATGCCAGAAATGTCAGACAAAGATTCTGAACAATAGATTCCTTCACTATTGTTTTTATTACCAACACGATGTATTACCGTCTGGCAAATATTACCGATCCTAATATTCATATTCTATTTGTAATATTTACTTACTCTTTCAGGTATAAGACCGTCACCTTTAGTAAAGATATAATTCGTCTTAAAGTTCGTCAGATTTTTCCAATAATCATCTGTTGCGTGTTCGACCATTATTATTTGGAAATTTTTCTTGTTACCAAAATCATGAACTCTCGATATAAACTTGTCAAGCATGCTAAAAGCATCTCTGAGTTTATTGGCATCATCATCAGATATCTTACCATCCTTTGTCTTTTTTTGTCCACCATAGTACGGAATACTTGGTTGGTCTATAAACAAGAAACTTGGCACTGGAGAGTCTTCTTGTTGCAATATAAGATCATGTAATCCCAAAAAGAAGCATAAATGCAAGAACATATAATTAGACTTGCTACCAACATTACGAACATTACACTGAGAAATAGGATTATATAGGACTAAAGCCTGCCTACTTTCGTCATACTGAGGTTTACACTGAACATATCGTGATGTTATACTATGCTGGTTATTATAATACTCAAGTATTATTTCATTTAGTCTGTTTACACATTTTTTATTTTCAATACTTAACCGCTCATATGTTTCGCATATTTCTTCATACCTTTTTTGTAGCTTTTGAATGGCTTCATCACCTATATATTTATTCTCAGCAGGTTTTAGATATAGTAGTTCATTATACAGAGCTACAATAGACTCATACTTTGCAAAATCAAGTTTTTGAGATTTAATTCTCTTTAATGCTTCCTTCTCGGCACTTAGTTGTGTTTTTTGAGCCGTTAGTTCATCATAGCGCTGTTGGAAATCAGCAGGAAGTATACGTTTCTGATGGTTTGTATTGTTTTTTTTTATTGATTGCAATGATTTTGACAATTCATTTATAAGTATACGTGTCTCATCATACAACAATACTTGTTGGAACTGGTTTATAAGATAGTCTAAAGGTAATAAGGAGTCAACGGCTTGGTCTACCTGTTCATTATATTGTTTTATTTCATTTTCTATGAGACGTAGCCTGTATAGTTTCCAATTTGTAGTTTTTAATAATGTTTCTACTTCTTCCAATCTTACAACATCTTGATCTTCGTAGTATGACTTTTTAAATTTGTTCGCAGCGTCATATAGAACCTTCATATTGTATGATTGATTATTCTCAAAGTTAATATCATCAAGACCTAATGAATACGCTTTATTTATTATTATTGAAAGAGCCTCTTTATACCTTTGTTCTTCTTTCACACCTTTTTCCTTTAATTTCTTTTCTCGTGTTATCTTGGCCTCTAAAGTTAACTTTTCAATTTTTAATTGTTGTTCTCTTTCTTCATCCTTGCCAATCACAATATCTAAACACGGAGATATATTATCACGAATATCTTTTGACGCAAAATATTTCGAATCAAAATATGTATTCATTGCTGCTATGATATCTTCTGTAAGATAACAAAAAGGCAAAAAATTACGAAAGGACAACTTAAGTTTTTTGCGTTTTGATATATTTAATTCCTAGGGTGTCCAGTTCGTTGTACCATTTTTAGCTCACTTTCCTAAGCGTTTTGGTTCGTTCTGTAACCCAGTTTTTGGACAAGTGCTCGGTTGACCAAGTACTGATGTCCTTCAGTTTAACATTTACAATGCGCTCTTTGAAATTAATTGTTTTTGTAACGGATTCGTTCGAGACTTTTGGATATAACGGTATCGTCAGAACAAAAGACGTTACGCCGTACAGCTTGTTCGGCGACTTTTTGCTCTTATAGATGCCAAAAGTAGATTCAATAATGTCGGATGATACATTGATGCTCATGTTAGCAGTGAGAAGTGCTTCTTCCCGATTGAAGTATTCAAGCATCTTGATACCAGCATGTACCTGTCTGGAATGTGCATTTCCTAAGAC
>CDZB01024617.1_pt1 | contig 24006 bp, 18 predicted proteins | sample 554961 | NCBI WGS metagenome assembly CDZB01 (sample SAMEA3182106, study PRJEB8094) | gut metagenome | biome: human; feature: gut; material: Stool; isolation source: human stools | place: Canada | collected 2013-02-26
CCGCACCACCATGATGGTGCTGGCAGTGACCCTGCATAATATTCCGGAAGGAATGGCGGTTGGCGTGATGTACGCAGGATTCCTCGCGGGGAATACACAGATCACGGCGGCAAGCGCGCTTGTCCTGTCCCTTGGCATCGCCATTCAGAATTTCCCCGAGGGCGCGATCATCTCCATGCCGCTCCGGGCGGAGGGAGAGAGCAAGAGCAGGGCATTTCTCGGCGGCGTGCTCTCCGGCGTGGTGGAGCCTATCGGCGCGGTGCTGACGATTCTTGCGGCGCAGCTCGTGATCCCGGCGCTGCCGTATTTTCTGAGCTTCGCGGCGGGAGCCATGCTCTACGTCGTGGTGGAGGAGCTTATCCCAGAGATGTCACAGGGAAAGCACTCCAACATCGGCACGATTTTCTTTGCCATGGGCTTCAGCGTCATGATGACACTGGATGTGGCGTTGGGATAGCAGGACTATCCCACGTGATGCTGCAGCTATGCGGTACTATGAAGGATCGTCGATGTTTATAAGGAGCGATCGATTTACGTTATCAACCTCGCCATTGTAGAATTCGCAGATGGGTGGTAGTGGGATGTGTACAGAATATGCGGCTTCATTTCCAGCATCTTTTGCAATATTTTCAGCATCATCGGCGGTTTACTGTGCAAAAAATTCCTTTATAATAGTCCCATAAAAACCAGGAAGGTGCTGTGCTGTGCGAACTCTTATTTACGGCGGACATCTCATAGACCCGGCAAACAGGGTCGATGCCCATCTCAATATACTGATAGAAAACGGGCGTGTGGCATCTGTTACGGAGGATATGCCTAATGCGGATGAGCGCATTGACGCAACCGGCAAGGTCGTTTGTCCCGGTTTTATCGACATACATATGCATGAAGACCCCATTGAGAATGGTCGAATCTACGCAGATACAGACCGCTCGATCTTTCACTGCATGCTGCGCATGGGCGTGACCACGGCCCTCGGCGGCAACTGCGGTGACAACTGCTGCGATCCGGCAGATTATCTGGATATCGTTGATCAAAACGGAGCTGCTGTAAATGTAGGTATGCTCGCAGGACACACCTATTTTCGCCGGCGTGCCGGTGTAATGGATCGCTATTCTCCGGCGACAGCTGCTCAGCGCGAATTGATAAACACAGGGATAGATCGTGCGCTTATGCGCGGCTGTCTTGGCGTGTCGTATGGGATGCGATATTCTCCCGGCACGAACCGTGAGGAGATCATCGCCGCTGCGCGCCCGTGCTGCGGCAGCGGTAAAATGATTGCCGCGCATATTCGTTCTGACGCACAGGAGGTCTTTGCCGCCGGGAGAGAAATTCTTGATGTTGGCATGGAACTCGGCATCCCCGTACAGCTCTCCCATATAGGAAGCATGGCAGGGTTCGGTCAGATGGAGAGCTTTCTGCGCATGATCGACCGCTACCGTATGAATGGGCTTGACGTGAGCTGCGACTGCTATCCATACGATGCATTTTCAACCTCAATAGGCTCCGCCACTTATGACGACGGCTGGATGGAGCGTTATGGCTGTTCCTACGATGCTGTGGAGCTGTGTGAGGGAAAATATAAGGGGCAGCGCTGCACCGAGGCCATTTTCAACGAGGTGCGAAGTGCACATCCGGAATGTCTAACTGTGTGTTATGTCATGAGAGAGGATGATGTGGACCGTGCCTTTGCCCACCCAAATGTCATGCTGGCGAGCGACGGGATACTGTCACACGGTCAGGGACATCCCCGTGCCGCCGGGGCGTTTCCTCGGTTCCTTTCGCAGTATGCTCGTTGCGGAAAGCTCAGCCTATATGACGCGATAAGCCGAATGACCTCCATGCCGGCCGCTCGTCTCGGGCTTACATCCAAGGGATGCCTGCGCGTCGGCGCCGATGCCGACGCGGTGATATTCGACCCAGACAGCATCATGGACTGTGCGGATTTTCAGCATCCCGTCTGTGCGCCGACAGGAATAGACAGGGTTCTTATTGGCGGAGTTACCGCTGTAGAAAAAGGCCGTATCGTTCAAAACGATCTCGGCAGAAGTATAAGAAAATAAAGGAGGAGTACTTTTCATGCAGTACGGTTTCTGGTCAGTTGTTCCACCCATTCTCACGATTGTGTTGGCGCTGGTGACAAAAAATGTCTTTTTCTCGCTGCTCATCGGTATTTTCACGAGTTCCATGGTACTGTGCGGGGGAGCTCCTCTAACGGGCCTCAATGACGCCTTCTACAGTTTCATTCACACCTTTGAGAGCAGCGGGAATACAATCACGCTCATTTCCTTCCTGCTCATCGGCGCACTCATATACCTTATAGAGAAATCCGGCGGCGTGGAGGGGTTTACAGAGGTCATGCTGAAGAAGCGTGCGCTTATCAAGACAAAGCGCGGCGCGAATATTTTCACCTGGCTTCTTGGAATAATCATCTTTACTTCGGGGTCTCTCAGCTGTATGGTTACGGGATCCGTCTCCCGCCCGTTCAATGACGCGCTCAAGGTTCCCCATGAAAAGTCGGCGTTCATCGTCCACGCAACCTCAACGCCGTGGTGCGTCCTCTTTCCTCTCAGCGGCTGGCTTGCCGCCCTGGCGGGTTACCTCACCTCCGGCGGTGTTCCGGAAAACGAAGCTATCTCGGTTCTGCTCCGGTCGATCCCGCTTAATTTCTATTGTATCCTTGCCGTGTTTGGCACGCTCGCTGTCTCTTTATTCGGAATAAACATAGGACCGATGCGAAAAGCCGAAGAACGCGCAGAGAAAACGGGTGCGCTTGATAATCCCGGCCGTGGCGGCACACTCACCGAGGAGACGATGTCTCCCAGCAAGGCAAAGCCCCGCGTTCTGAATATGCTCCTGCCAATGGGGGTGCTTATTGCCACGATTCTTGCCGTACTCACCATCACCGGCAAGGGAAACCCCACGCAGGGCGCCGGTATGCAAAGCCTCCTCTGGGGCTGTATTCTCGCTGTTGTGACGATATGTATTCTGTGTGTAGCCCAAAAGCTGTTTTCTGTGGATGAAGTGATAAATGAGATGTTCAAAGGAATGGGCACCATGCTCCCGGTGGCGGGGATCTTGCTTTTCGGTTTTACAATGGGAAATCTCGTGAAGGACCTCGATACCGGAAACTACCTCACTTCCGTCTTTATGGGCGTTCTCAGCCCGGCACTCCTTCCCGCACTCAGCTTTCTTCTTTGTATGCTTCTCTCCTTTGCAACAGGAACCTCCATGGGGACTATGGCCATCATGTCGGTCATCTGCCTGCCCATGGCCATCAGCATGGGAATAAGTATCCCGCTTGTTGCCGGAGCGGTGTTTGGAGGAGCAATCTTTGGAGATCACGCCTCGCCGATATCCGATACGACGATCATGTCATGCGCCACCACTGGCTGCGATATTATTGATCATGTCAAGACGCAGATGCCTTATGTGCTTATATTTGCCGCAATTTCCCTTGTGCTGTATGTGGTGCTTGGCTTTGTGATGTGACAATAACCAGAATCTTTTAAATTGGTGCCGGGCGGAGATCCAGTTTCTTCGCCCGGTGCTTTTTGCATTGACTGAGAGATTATGAGGAAACAATAAAAAATCGTTGCGGCTCGATGGCCACAATCTGTTTGTAATATTTTAGCGAGCGTCTTTCCGCTTCCCTAACATCCCACTATTTGAATCTGCAAAGACTATTTGCTGTAATTCATCTCTCCCGTCCGTGTAATTAGGTAGCGGTCATCGACCGGGCCAATGTTTGCAAAGACAATTGACGTGGGTGCAGGGATATTCTATAATATCGCAGAATTTCAAAGCACACTTCATCCAAATTGGCATACCGTGAGGAGATAGGAGATAATCCTAAAGAGTTGTCCGCTGTTGTAAACAAAGCATTTGCGCCCCAAAAATGCCTCCACCGGATAAGCCGTGAAATGGGTGAAGTGATCGGTTAATCTGAGGCTCAAAATCTTAAAATCCCCAGTAAAATCAATGGTTTTCGCCCGCAAGGCAGAAAGCAGTAAGGTCAAAAAGCCGCCCGCCGCGCTCCGCAGTTCAGCAAGCGCTGATCGATCTATACCGAATATCAAAAAGCTCCATCCGTCCGGATGGAGCTTTTTTCATGCCTCCCTTGTGTAAAGGGAGGTGGCAAAACCGAAGATTTTGACGGAGGGATTGTCTCCTTCCGCAGACTACAATCCCTCAGTCTGCGGTTTTGCCGCTGCCAGCTCCCTCAACGAGGGAGCCTTTTTACGTCGATTCCCGCTCGAGGATGCACGGCGACGTTACATACGACTGCGTCCGCAGGTTCGGCTTGCGGATGCGCTGGAGGACAAAGCGCGCGGCGTTGACGCCCATATCGTACATATCAACCTCCACGGCGGTGACCGTCGGGTCCATGAGCATGGAAAACGGATAATTATCAAAGGTCAGCAGCGCCACGTCCTGCGGGATCTTCAGTCCCCGGCGGCGGATGTATTGCAGACAGTGCAGCGCAAGATGGTTGTTTGCGCAGAGCAGCACCTCCGGCCGCACGCGGCGGGAGAGCAGCTCGTCGAGCGCCGCGTCATCCAGATCGCACGGAGAGCTGCCGCAAACGACCTCCACGGCCAGCTCCTCCTCGTCCATCGCCTGGCGGATACCGGTCAGACGGCTGCGCGCGATGGCGTCGTCCTCGCGGCCCATGATGAACGCCATATGGCGGTAGCCCTTATCAAGCAGGTAGTTTGCGGCGATCTGCCCCGCCTGCTCGTGGTTCACGTCCATCCAGCAAACGCTGCTGCGCTGGTTCGGCTTGCCGATCACGAGATACGGAAAATCGACGCGCGTGAGGATCGCCGCGAGCTCTGCCGTGAGGATGTGCGCGTGGAGGATCAGCGCGTCCGCCTGCCGCTCCTGGATAATGTCGCGGATGACCTTGGGCGCTTCCTGCCGGGAAAGCGGCTTGAAAAGGAGCGAGTACCCCTTCTTTTCGAGATACGCGGCTGTGCCGGAGATGATCTCAAACATGTGCGGGTTTTCAAACGCAATGTTCCGGTAAAAGTCCGCAAGGAAGAACACTGTCCCGCTCGCCTGGCGCGCAAAGCTCTGCGCCCGCGCGTTCGGGCGGTAGCCGAGACGCTCGGCGGTCTCCCGGATGCGTTCCTTTGTATGCTCGGAAATGGTGCTGCTGTCGTTCAGCGCCTTGGAGACCGTGGCGATGGAGACACCCGCCTCGCGCGCCACATCATAGATCGTTACCGCCGTCGTTTTGTTCCTCCCATACCTCGTATTCCCATGCGCCGATTATGTCACGGTTTTCTCCCTTTTTCAAGAGAAGCGTCCCGCGCTTTTCGGCCTTGACCGGCTCGGCGCCAAGATTCATCGCAACGGTGATCTTCGTACCGTTCCAGACGCGGCTGTATCGGTAGACCCCGCCGCAGGCAAGCTCCGTATGGAAGCTGCCGTACCGCAGTGCCGGGTGCGTCTTTCGCAGCGCGATCATCCGGCGATACACCTCCTCGAGCGGAGAGCTCGCGTCCCACGCCATCGGGCGGCGGTATTCCGGCTCGCTCTCGCCGCAAAGCCCCTTCTCATCGCCGTAGAACACGCACGGCATGCCGGGGAACGTCATTTGCAGCAGCACCGCAAGCTCCATCCGCTCGGTTTTCCCGCCGCAGAGCGAGAGGAACCGGCTCACATCGTGGCTGTCGAGCAGGTTGAGCTGGGCGAAGAGGGCGTTTTCGTTATAGCGCAGCAGCAGGGTGGACACATTCGTATCGAAGGTCTCTGCGTCCACCGTCTGCTCGGCAAAAAACCGGCGGCAGTAGCGGCGGAAATCGTAGTTCATCGCGGAGTCGAGCATGTCGCCGCCGAGATAATGCGCGGCATTTTCCCATACCTCGCCGACGATGAGCGCATCGCTCTTCGCCGCCTTGACGGAAGCGCGGAACGCGCGCAGGAAACCGTCGTCCAGCTCGTTCGCCACATCCAGCCGCCAGCCGTCCACGTCAAACTTTCGCACCCAGTTCGCGCCGACGTCGCAGAAATACTGCCGGAGGAAGGGGTCGGCGGTGTTCGTTTTCGGCATATCGGCGACGTACGAAAAGCAGGTATAGCCGGGCAGCTCCCCGGCGGCGGGCAGGCGCGGCGTCTCCGGCAGCGCGTAGAAACAGGAATAGTACCGCGAAGCCCGCCCCTTTTCCAGCACGTCGCGGAAGAAGGGATGATCGCTGCTCACATGATTGAATACGCCGTCGAGAATGACCCGGATGCCGAGCGCGTGCGCGCGGCGGACAAGATCCCGGAGATCGTCCTCGGCGCCCATGTGCGGATCGATGCGATAATAATCCAGCGTATCGTACCGGTGGTACGATCTCGCCGCGAAGATCGGGTTCAGGTAAATGCAGTTGAAGCCCAGGGAGGCGATGTAGTCGAGATTTTCGGTCACGCCGCGCACCGTCCCGCCCCGGCAGGGCGGCGCGCCGTTGGGCGCCAGGCGCTTCCCCGCAGCGAAGCTGTCGGGGAAGATGTTGTATACCACGGCGTCCCGCGTCCACGCCGGAGCCGCGAACCGGTCGGCGCGGTGGTTGAACGGGAGCTGGAAATAGTCCGCGCGCGTGGGCGTGCCTGCCATTTCGTAGCAGTCGCCGTAGTAGAAGAGCGTTTCCACGCCGTTTTGGAGTTCAAAATAGTAGGCGATGCGCTCGAAGCGCGTTTCGAGCCGGATCTCGTACCAGTCAAAATACCGATCCGTCCGGAATTTCTCCATCGGCAGCGGGGCAAATTGCAGTTTGGGGGTCATCACGGCGCGGTCGGCATAGTAAAACCGAACGCTCTCCGCTTCGCCCTTTCCGGTGCGCAGGCGGAATATATAGTGCGTGTCGTCCAGCGCGAAGGCGTATTCGCTCATCGGCCGGTGAAATATCGTTGCAGGATTCATAGCTTATCCTTTCACGGAGCCGCCGACAACGCCGGCAACATAGTATTTCTGCACGCGGAGGAACAGCAGCACGACCGGGATCGCCACAATGACAGCGCCCGCGCAGAAAACGGTGTAGTATTCATAAATGTTCGTCTTGTCCACCATGGTGTAAAGGCCCTTGGCGACGGTGAAGTTATTATAATTGTCCTTCATAATGACCGAGACGAAAATGTAATCGACGATGGGGTTTATAAAGGCGTTGATGGCGGTTGTGGCGATGACGGGCTTGGAGTTCGGCAGGATGATCTTCCAGAACACCGTGCTGTTCGAGGCGCCGTCGAGGATCGCCGCTTCGTCCAGCGATTTGGGGATGGTGTCAAAATAGCCCTTGGCGATGTAGTAATTGAGCGCCGCGCCGCCGGAATAGACGAGGATCAGAGCAAGCAGCGTTTGATCCAGACCGATGGCCTTCATAAAGTGGTAAATGGCGATGATGCTCATAAAGCCGGGGAACATGCCCAGCACGAGCGAGGCGTTCATAAGAAACCGGCGCTTCGGGAAGCGCAGCCGGGAATAGACATACGCCACCATCAGCGTGAGCATCGTTGTGAGAGCGCAGCTGCACCCGGCGACGAGGAGCGTGTTGCCGAGCCAGCGCGGGAAGTCGAATAACCTCCGGTCGGTAAAGAGGCGGTTATAATTATCAAAGGTAAACGCCTTCGGCCAGAGATAGGGCGTATACGCGCCCTGCTCCGCCCGGAAGGACGAAACAATCAGCCAGAACACCGGCACGAGCCACAAAACGGCAAGGACCGCAAGAAGCGCGTTGAGCGCCACGGCCGAAACACGGCGGCGGATGCGTGCATTTTTCATTGGAACTGATCCTCCTTCGTTACGGCTCCGGTCCGGTTGTATACGATCAGCGAGCAGGTGCCCACCAGCAGGAAGATGAATATGCCGATGGTGGAGGCAAGCGAATAGTCGTTGCGGTTCACGGTCAGCTTATAGAGCCACGTAACGAGCAGGTCGGTCTTGCCAGCCTGGTAATAGCCCAGCGAGAACGGCCCGCCGGCGGTGAGAAGATAGATGACGTTGAAGTTATTGAAGTTCGTGACGAACGTCGTGATCGTCGCCGGGGCGGTGACGAAGAACATGTAGGGCAGCGTAATGGAAATGAATTTCCGCATGGGACCCGCGCCGTCGATCTCGGCACTCTCGTAGAGCTCCGCCGGGATGTTCATCAGCACGCCCGAGAAGGTGATCATGGAATACGGGATGCCGATCCACATATTGACCACGACCGCGACGATGCGCGCGAGCGTCGGGTCCAGAAGGAACGGCAGCGGCGTCTGGATAATGCCGAGCTTCATAAGAAGCACGTTCACCGCGCCTGCCGGTTCCAGCGCGCGGGAGATGAGCAGGAGACTTACAAACTGCGGTATGGCAATGGCGATGACGAAGCAGGTGCGCCAGACCTGCTTGAGCTTTACGAGCTTGCTGTTGATGGCGACCGCCAGCAGCATCCCGAAAAAGTAGTTGGTGAATGTGGCGAGGACCGCCCACACGAGCGTCCAGCCGAGCAGACCGAAAAACGTGCGCGTCTTGATCGCATTGCCGAGGAAGATGTCGGTCACGTTCGACATGCCGACCCACGTGAACAGGTTTCCGGGGGGCTGGTGGTCAGCATCAAAGTTCGTGAAGGCAATGAGGATCATAAAGACGATCGGCAGCACCGTGAAGAGGACCATTGTGAGCATCGGGAGCGCGAGCAGCGTCACATGGAATTTCTCGTGCCGCATGGCGCGGAGATCGTCCCGGAAGGAAGCGATCGCGCAGCCGTGCTCGGTGTTCTCCTGCGCGCGCCACGCGTCCCGGATGTTGGAATACCAGAGATAGAGAAACACGGCGCACACCGCGGTCGAGAGCACGCTGAAGAGCAAAATCAGCATGGAGTTATCGCCGGGGAAGCGCTGGAAGATCTGCAGCTCCTCGTTCCATACCTTGCGCTGCGTCTCCGTGCCGAGCGTTGCAAGCTTGGAGAGATACTGCATCGCAAAATCCCGGAAGAAGAAAATAAACCCGATCTCGCTGAGCAGATACGCCGCGCCGCGGACGAACTGCTTATACCGGATGCAGCCCGCGCCCATGATGAGAAACGACAGGCGCGTCCAAAGACCGCCTCTCGCCGCGGCATCCAGAAGTATGTGACGTTTTTCTCTGTGCATCGCGCACCTCCGCTATCCCTCGGTTTGGTCCGGAAAAACCGGAAGATGAAACCCGGAAAAGGGGCTGTTGCCAGCCCCTTTTATCCGTGCGTTACCGTCTTATATCAGGCTGCGGTCGCCTGCTCCACCAGCTGATCGAGCAGCATCTGCAGATCGGCGGTGGTATGCGCCTCGAGCTCGGCGCCGAACGCCTCCGCCGGGACCCAGAAGCCGCCGAGGACGAGCTGCGTCACGGCGTAGTTGCTCTGCTCGGCAAGAGCGCGCAGCGCGAGGTTGGACGCGACCGCGTCGCTCGCAAGCGCGGCAACGTTGGACGGGCCGTAGTTGAGCGCTTCATAGCGCTCGAGCTGCGACTGTTCGGAGGTCAGGAACTCCGCGAGCTCCATGGCGTCCACCGGGTAAGCCGTCTGGGAGTTGACGCCGTAGATCTTGCAGCCGAGGAAGGAGCCCATCTGCACCTGCTTGCCGTCGCAGGTAAAGGTCGGCAGCTTGCAGCAGCCGTAGTTTTCGCCGAGCTTTTCCTGGATCGCGGTGGCGACCCACGTGCCGGACACGCCGCAGGCGATGGAATCGCCGATGCCGCCGGAGAGGACGGAGTCGTCACCGGTCACGAACGCGGGGTCGTTGCAGAATTCACGGATTGCTTCGGCAGCGGCGAGACCGTTGGGGCTGTTGAAGTCCATGACCTGCTTGCCGTCCTCGATGGTCAGCGTGCAGCCGTTGCCAAGGAAGAAGGATGCAAGATACCAGCCGTTGGAGACGTCCATATGTACCTGCTTGCCGGCGGCGTTGGCCGCGGCGAGGATGCCATCGAGCGTTTTGAGGTCTTCCTCGGTGAAGACCGACTTGTCGTAGTACAGGAAGTAGCCGTTATCGGAGGTCATGGGATAACCGTAGAGCACGCCGTCGTAGGACGCGGCGTTGATCGAACCGGCGGTATTCGCCGCGACGATCGCGTCGGTGTTGCGGGTCACTTCATAGAGCGCATCCGCCTTCACGAGATCGATGAGCTGGTCATCGGCAAACACGAACACGTCCGCGGCGGCCGCGGGGTCTTCGAGATAGCGGCTCTTGCCGTCTACGGCGCCGACGGCGCCGAACTCAAACACGTATTCCTTTTCCGGGTGCGCAGCGGCAAAATCGTTGCAGAGCTTTTCCGTCAGCTCCAGCTCGACCTGATCGGCCCACACCTTGAGCGCGACGGTTTCCTTCTCTGCAGGTTTTTCCGCGACGGGCTGTTCCGCCGGGGTCTGCGGCGTTTCGGCCGGGGCGCTGCCGCAGCCGGTCAGCAGGGCAAGCATCATACATACTGCCATCAGCAGTGCAAGGATCTTCTTCATCGTTTCGGCTCCTTTATTGTTTTGTCACAAAAGGAACTCGCCTTTTGTTGAGCTCAGTATATATACCTGCCAAAAATCGGTCAACGAAAAAAAGCGAAAGCGTTTTCCTGCCGCACCGCAGAGCATAGCGAAAGCGCCATCCTTGCGGATGACGCTTTCGTAGCTTTGATAAAGAAGTTGTCGTCAGCCCCGGAGGATGTGGATGGCGAAGCCGCCGTATTCCCCGGCGAGATAAATGTTTTTGAGCTTCCCGGCGTCGTCGTGCGCCGCGGTCTCCCTCGCGGAAGGAAAAGCCCTTTTCTTTGAGCTCGGCAACGGCGCTTTCCAGATCCGGTGTCTGCATGGCGATGTGACCGTTTTTGCCGTGAAACGGCGCCTTCATGCACTCGAAATACGGCCCGGCGAACTCGGACTTCTGCCCGTGGCGCGGCGCGAGATTGAACATGCCGGCCAAAAGCTCCGCGAGCGCGAGCGCTTCTTCGGCGTTTTCGGTGTTGACGCCGACATGTGCGAGAGTAAACGTGTTTTTCATCGCCTTGCCTCCAACTTAATAAGGCGAGTGTCTTTTCATGCTCTAAATTACGTTCTTCTCAGAAGCACACTCTTGTCTTTTAATGCCTTTGTGCTAAAAGCCTTGCGTCTTTTATGCAAAGTCTGCAATTACAGCGTGAATGACTTTTCGTAGCTGGTATTCTTTTCCGGATAGTCGAGCCGATTATGCGTACCTCGGCTCTCCTTACGCAGCAACGCCGCGTTCAGAATTAAAAGAACCGCCTCTGCACTTTGTTTCGCGAAACTATCTAAACTCGTTTCTGGATTGTTATAAATTCCCTGCACGGCAGACAGCGCCGCATCAAGATCCGCCCCATTACGATAAATGCCCAAGGCTTCTGCACCAATTTTCTGCAGTTGGGGCATAATGCTGTTTCGAATCTCCTGATTTTCCTTGAAGCGTATGGGTTCTTCTGGTATTTTTCGGTCAAAATCAGCTGTATGAGCTATTCCTTCCGCGCAAAGCATTCCCGATATAGCCGCCTGACTTCCTGCATTACCCGCGCAGCGGCAGGCTCCATGCACACCGCCGCAGGCTTCGCCAACTGCAAACAGGCCTTTCACATTTGACTCATAATCACGGTTTACTTTTATGCCTCCTGAAAAGCTATGCGCCATAGAGCCAATTTCAAGCATCTGCTTATTAGGATCACACCCGCTGGTCATCAAGCGGTTATAAAACCAGGGGTATGATTTCAGTATGTCTTTGTCAATATGCCGAAGATCCAGATAAACTCCTCCGTGAGGGCCTCCTTTTCCCGCCTGGATTTGCTTCCACGCTTCGCGGTTAATGAGGGATTTGGACGCTCCCGCCTCGCCTTGCGGTCGAACTGCAAGCAGAAACCGTTCGCCATCGGCATTTTTGAGCTGTCCTCCTTCACCCAGCATGGCCGTAGGAGAGGGCTCTCCAAATGCGCCCGGAGGAGAAAGAATGACCAGCGGCTCAAATTCCAAAAATTCCATGTCAATCATTTCTGCGCCTGCCATTTTTGCCATGCCAAGGGTGTTTCCTTTAATATCTCCCGGATAGGTCGATTTTCCAAGCAAATTTCCGACGCCGCCCCATGCAGCAACCACAACCGGCGCATAAGCTTGCCACACTTTGTCGCCTTCTTTAACGGTGACTCCTTCAATCTTCCCGTCACGAGCGAGCAAATCCACAACCTGACAGTTCTTGTGAATTTTTACCCCAGCTTTTTCCAATTTGGGAAGCAACGCATCCACCATTACTTCACCAATCAATCTTGTTGTCTGGCATAACGTTCGAGGATATGTATGACCCGACACGTGCCGCAATTTAATGGTTCCGTCTTCGTTGTGGGCGAACTTCACCCCCCACCGGCATAACAGATCGTAAGCATCGTGAGCTCGTCGCGTCATATCCCTGACCAGATCTCGATTCCCGATTTCGTATCCGGCATGAATCATATCTTCATAATACTGCTCTTCGGTGTCTCCGTAGGGATTTTCGGGAAGCACAAAGTTTATTGCAGCAATATATGGTGTTCCGCCGAATCCATCAGCATATAACGCAATGTCTTTTACCCCCAACTCGGTTAAGCGAGCTGCCGTAGTGAGGGCCGCCAGCCCCATCCCCGCAATTATTACATTATGACGCTCATGCATTTACCTTATCCTCCTTATTATGCCTCTTGTATCGCAGATAATTGCATGTCAAAAGCCCACAGCCAAGAATGAGCCCGACAATTGAGGAAATGGCTTCTGGGGCAATCAGAAGCAAAGAGGCGCCCATAAGAATAATCCTTTCAATCATGCTGAGCTTTTCTTTAAAATACCCCGCCACAGTAACGGAAAGAAAATAAGTTCCAGCCGCTAACTGTGCTGTCCCCAAGATAATCTCGACAATTGTTCCTTGAAGCAGGATTGCAGGATTATACACAAAAACAAACGGAACCAGAAAACCTACTATGGCAAACGTGAAGCCTTTCAGTCCTGTGCGCATAGCATTTCCATCCGCAATTCCTGCGGCTGTATAAGATGCAACACAAACAGGAGGCGTAATCTGCGCCATAATGCCATAATAGAATACAAACATATTCGCCGTCAAATTTGCCGTGAAAAGTTCCATTCCCTTTTGCAGCAAAATAGGCCGAATGCAGGGGACAAACAAAATCACACCAACCAGATATGCAGCAACGGTGGGCAAAGCCATACCAAGAATCATGCAGCCAATCATGCCAATAACCAGCGCGAAGAACAAATGATTTGTTCCCATAGCGCTTATCAGGTTGGAAAGATTTGTCGCAAGAGACGTCTGTCCGGTTACGACATTGATTATAATGCCGCACGCCGCAGTAGGGATGGCAATAGCAGCAGACTGTTTTGCGCCATCAATGCAGCAGTCTCCCAGTTCTTTCAAGCCGGCAAAATCCTGCTTATTAATGAAATAGTTGACAAAATTGCAGGCGATGCATGAAAAAATACCGACCATACCGGCTCGCATCAACGACGAGCCACGCAAAATCCAGATAACCAGCAAGATTGCCGGGATGAGAAGATATAGTCTGGGAAGTATCTTTCGTTCAACCTGAATTGACGCATCAACCGTCTTGTCCAGAGCAGAGGAACGTTTTGCCGCTATACGGTCAACAAGAACAAACACCGCAAAATAGTATGCTATTGCAGGGATGATTGCCGCCGTCGCCACCTTTATATAGTTTATACCCAGCATCTCTGCCATAATAAATGCGCCGACACCCATGATTGGCGGCATAATTTGCCCGCCGGTAGATGCTACTGCTTCGACCGCGCCCGCTTCCTCCGGGGAGTATCCTATTTTTTTCATCATCGGGATGGTCATAACGCCGGTTGTTGCCACATTTGCTACTGCAGATCCTGATATCATACCCATAAGTCCGGAAGAGATGACCGCTGCTTTGGCAGGCCCTCCAGCCGAACGATTGGAGACTTTCATTCCTATATCAATTAGCAGCTGCCCACCGCCGATAGTGGAAAAGAAAGCACCAAAAACCATGAAATAAAATAGTGTGCTGGCGCTGGTATACAGCGGCGTGCCAAATATGCCACTTTCCGTCATTACCATACCAGCTGTAAATTGATTCAAAAATTTGATGATTGTCGCTTTAGGCTTTGTATAAAAAATTCCCGGCAAATATGGTGCCGTCCATGCATATACAATAAAGAGCGCAATGAACGCCGTAAGCATTATGCCTAGCGTTCGATAGACCGCCAGCAAGAGCAGGACTATGCAAACGATCATGCTGATATAATCAATAATGTATACCGGAGAAATCCCAAGGACATATTCTGTTAGCCGCGTGTTTTGGGTCAGAATATACCAAAACATGTAAACGATGCCCGCGAATGCAGGCAAATCGAGCCAGTTCATCCAGCTGCGTTTGCTCATCAGCTGCATATCTGGCGTCTGGTTTTTGGCTTCTGCTGCCTTACGTATCTTTTTTCGATAGTTATAATCCGCAGGAAAGTAAATGTATACTAGTGTAAGTGCAAATACCAGGTGCAACGGTCCCTGAAGCATTGGCGGAAATTGCTTTATTAGCGCTATGTACATCTGGAACGCATAAAATGCAATCGTCACAATTATCGCCGCTACAGAGCGAATGCGTATTTTTTTCTTCACAGTTTACCTCCTCTCAAATCAAAAGGCCGAACAAAAATTATTGCCCGGCCTTTCGTTCCAAGTCCCACTTAGTTTATAGGGCTAATTCATGTATTTTCCGCCGTTTACGTTGATTGATTCACCAATGATAAACGCTGACATTTCCGAAGCAAGAAAGACTGCCACGTTGGCCACATCTTCACTCTTCCCAAGTCGATGGATCGGAATTGTATTGTATATTTCTTTCCGATATTCCGGGGACCACTGCTTTGTCATGTCTGTTTCTATGGGGCCGGGACACACTGCATTTACACGGATTCCGTAGGGCGCCAAATCATATGCCAGCTTCTGTGTTAGCGAATTAATCCCCGCTTTTGAAACGCCATAGCAAACCGATGCATTGGGATGTGCGGTTTTTCCCGCGGATGAGGACATATTAATTATCTTTCCGCTCTTTCTTTGCATCATAAATGGCACAACACACTTACAGGTATAGAACGCACTTGTCAGGTTTATTTGTAGCATTCTGTCCCATTCCGTCGGAGTAATCTCTTGAAAGGAATGTCGACTGTTAACGCCTGCATTGTTTACCAGTACATCTATTTTTCCGTATGTTTCCATTGCTGTCTTTGCTAACCGTTCAGCCGTAGCGTATTCCCCTATGTCGCCAGCAACATATTCGCATCGACTGCCCAATGCTCGGATTTCCGCGCAAACCTCTTCCAGCGCCTCAATCTGCGTTCCATGAATTACAAGATTTGCGCCTTGTTCCGCAAACGCCAGTGCTGTACTTCGGCCGATTCCTCGGGAGGATCCGGTAACAATCGCAACGTCTTCTTTTAATAGTCCAGACATGCACGACCTACCTTCCTTCTTCATTTTACAGACTGCACTTAGCCGTCATAAGGCAACCCATTCTCCTGATAGTAACGAATCGCACCGGGGTGCAAGGGGGCGCCGTTGAGTTCCTTTAGTCCAGCCGTCTGCGGATCAAAGTACTTCAAGGACGCGACAGACGTGGCCAATTCATCGACATTTTCACACATGGCCTTGATAAGCGCATAGGCTACGTCCTCGTCCATTTCAGGAGAAACCAAAACGTTCTGCTGCGACCCCATGCTGTTGATGTCTGTTTCCTGGCCATTCCATGTCCCGGCTTTCATAACAACAGGCGCATATCCCATTTTTTGCATATTTGCCAGAGTTTCATCGGTCAATTGAACGAAATACATATCGTGTGTCAAACAGATTTCTGTAGTAGTTGCCTGGCCAGCATCAATATGGTCAATGGTCGCATCATATAAATCATCCTGGATTCCGCTCTTGATAGCGTCAGTTCCCGTCTTTTCCCAAGATGCGAACGTGAGAAATTCCTCAACACTAATCCCGCAAGCTTCTATTACTCGTTCAGCAGTCAATTCGCCCAGAGACCCATTTTTCTTGGTAATAAGTTTAATAGGATATTTGTCTGCAATAACCTCTTCCAAAGTGGTGTAACCCGTTTTTTCTACAAACTTTTGAGTAAACATAATGTTTGTAAATGTATGCCCTAAACCACCGCCAAGGCTTGCAATATTGGGGCATCCGCCAAAACTGTATTCCTCTGCACTCTTCTCTGCGCTCCACTGAGACGGACCGGCGTTAGAGATAATGATATCGCACTCCTGATTCTGAATTAAGACCGGTGCGCCAACCCCGCCCGGGGAATTTGTCGTCAGGTCAATCGTGGATCCTTGAGGTAAATAACGCAGCATGACACCCTGCAACGCAGCCGCCAAAGAATAGGGTCCAGTACCAACCTCCTGTGCCGCGAAAGTCAGGTTTACAGGTGATCCAGCTGATTCTTCAGGAACCTCTGCCGGGCTCTCCGAGACAGGGGCTTCGGTCGCCTCGGCGGCGGGAGTGGTCTGTGTGCTTCCGCATGCGGCAAGGGCAAGCACCATTGCGAGCGCGAGAAGCAGCGCTAAGGTCTTCTTCATTGTTCTTTTCCTTTCTTTTGTTTATATTCTCCGGCGGCGCCGGATGGGTTACGTTATTTTGCTTTGGCATTCGCCATGCGGATGGCGTAGTCCATCGCGTTCACGAGGCTGAGGGCGTTGGCGCTGCCGCTTCCGGCGTGGCCGAAGCCCGTGCCGTGGTCCACGCTCGCGCGGATGATCGGCAGGCCGAGCGTTACGTTCACGCCCGCCACCGCGTCCCAGTGGCCCGCCTCGCGGTTGTACACAAAGCCCTTGACCTTCAGGGGGATGTGTCCCTGGTCGTGGTACATGCACACCACGATGTCGTACCAGCCGCCGATGGCCTTGGAAAACACCGTGTCCGGCGGCGTGGGCTTTTTGTCCGGGATGCAGATGCCCTCCGCCATGGCCTCGTCGATGGCGGGCTGGATCTCCTTGATCTCCTCGGTGCCGAAGAGGCCGTTCTCGCCGCAATGGGGGTTGAGCCCCGCCACGGCGACGCGCGGCGTTTCGATGCCGAGCGCGCGGCAGCCGGCGTTCGCGATGCGGATCACTTCGAGCACGCGCGGCTTCTTTACCCGGTCGCACGCCTCTCGCAGCGATACGTGCGTGGAGACGTGGACGACGCGGAGGTCCTCGTGCGCGAGCATCATGGTGTATTTATCGGTGTTCGTGTAGTGCGCATAAATTTCGGTGTGGCCCGAGAAGTGGTGCCCGGCCATATTGATGGCTTCCTTGCTCAAGGCGTTCGTGACGGTCGCGTCCACCTCACCGGCGAGCGCCAGCTCAATGACGCGCTTTACATACCGGAACGCCGCCTCGCCGCCGAGCGCCGTCGCGCCGAGGCCGAAGGGCTTGGGCGCGTCCGCCTTGCAGGGGATATCCTCCGCCTTCACGATGCCGAGGCTCAGCACGTCGATTGTACCGAACAGGAAGTGCGCTTCCTGTACGCTCTGCACAGGGTGGACGCGGATCGATGCGCCGGTCAGCTTATTGTATACCGCCGCAGCGTATTCCATCGAAGCGGTGTCGCCGACGACGAGGGGACGGCAGCGGTCATAGACCGTTTCGTCCGCGAGCGAGCGTACCGTGATCTCCGGGCCGTTACCGAAGGGATCGCCCATCGTAATGCCGAGGATCGGGCGTTTCATAGAGTTTTCCTCCTTTTACTCTTTAGCACATACCAGCAGCAACGGAAATTTCTAATGCCCTTTTCATTTGCCTTATTCCTTCATCGGACAGCGTACAGAACGGTCTACGGCAGTTGCCTACAGGATAGCCAAGTTCTTTCGTTGCCATTTTGATTATGGTATTGGGGTTACCGTACTTAAAACAGCTGCGAAACGGTCGAATTGCATCCTGTGCTTTTTTCGCCTCTTCCCAGTCACCAGCGATCCATGCTTCATAGATTTTCACAAGTGATTTAGGAAAAACATTTGAGCATCCCGCAATTCCTCCTTTCCCTCCAAAGACCAGCGCAGGAAGGATCAAAGAGTCGTTTCCTGAGAGAACGGCAAATTCTTTAGCAGCCTCCTTTGTTACCTCGATGTATTGCTTCATGTTATCAAAATTTCCACTAGAGTCTTTGACGCCAACAACCGTCGGTGCATCTTTCGCCAGCCGGGCAACCGTTGCCGGGCTTAAGGCATTCCCGGTGCGCGCAGGAATATTATACATTATAATTGGAATTTCCACCGCCGCCGCTATCTCCATATAGTGCGCATACAATTCCTCCTGAGAAGCTGCCGCATAATATGGAGTTACAATTGATAGGGCATTTGCACCTGTTTCCTGTGCCTCCTTGCTCAAAGCAATTGTGTCCCTTGTTGTTACACAACCGGTTCCGGCATAAACAGGTACTCTATTGTTCGTTTCTTCAACTACAATTTCAAGTATCCGTTTCTTTTCTTCGGTACTGAGCGCATAGCTTTCTCCGTTGGTTCCAAATGCAAATAACCCATGAATTCCCGCATTGATCAATCGGTTGACCTGATTACGCAGCTCTTTCTCGTTGATGCTCTCGTCCTCATACATTGGGGTCAACAGTGGGCAAATTATTCCTTTAATTTCTATGTGTTTCATATCATCTCTCCCTTTTTACAATATCTGGAGGTAAATGTTTCTCGCGTCCTCCGGCGTTACGGTGCGCATATTATTCACCAGCAGACGCTGCACGCTCATGCCCGCCTCGACGAGCGGCTCGAGATCGTCGCGCGAAACGTTCCACTGGGAAAGGTTTGTCGGGATGTCGAGATGCTTTACGATCTCGCCCATACGCTCGATGACCCAGGCGCTCTTTTCCTCGTCGGTGACGCATGTCTTTTCGCCGTGCACCGCGCGGTCGTAGGCAAGCGCCAGCTTGTGGCGGATGGCGGGCTCGTTGAAGCGCATGACCGGCATGAGCAGAATGGCGTTCGATACGCCGTGGGCGATGTGGTATTTGCCGCCGAGCGGGTAGCTCAGCGCGTGTACCGCCGTCGTGCCAGAGCAGGTGATGGCGATGCCGCCGTAGAACGCGGCGATCTGCATCTCGCGCTTGGCGTCGAGCGCTTCGGGATCGTCGCAGGCGCGCTCGATGTTGTTGAGTATACGGTCAAAGGCGTCGAGCGCAAACGTGTCGCTGAAGGGGTTCGCCTTGTTGCTCGTGAAGCACTCGATGGCGTGCGCCATGGCGTCCACGCCGCTCGCCGCGGCGATCTTGCGCGGCAGATTTTTGATCATGCGCGCGTCGAGGACCACGTAATCGGGGACCATCGCCGGGTTCACGATGCCGATCTTCAGCTCCTTTTCCGGCACGGCGACGATGGCGTTCGGCGTCGCTTCGGAGCCCGTCCCGGCAGTCGTCGGGATGAAGCAGGTCGTCACGGTCTTTTTGCCGCGGAGAGGATCGTCCAGAAGATCCTTCACGGTGTATTCGTCGGTCACGAGGATGCTTGCGAGCTTCGCGGTATCCATCGCGCTGCCGCCGCCGACGGCGATGATGATATCCGCGCCCAGCGTGCGGAACTCATCGACCAGCGTCTGCACCGCGCCGTAGCTCGGCTCGGCGGGGATGTCGGAGAGGATCACGGTCTCCACACCGGCGGAGCGGACGATCTCCTGCGGCAGATCCACAAGACCCGCGCCGAGAATGCCCTTGTCGGTGAAGATCGCGGCCTTTTTGCAGCCTGCGACGACCCGGCGGAGATTTTCCAGCGCATCCACGCCGCTGTAGGTGATGCGCGGCAGAACCATATTGTACTTATCCATTTTTCATCCGTTCCTTTCGTTTATTATGCATGGACCGGCGCTTCGCTTTCGAGTCGGAGAAGAAGATTCGTCTGCCCGAAACCGCCGGACTTGGATAGCACCGAGTGCCGGACACCGCGGTAGATGTATTCCGATTCAACGACGCCCTGCAAGATTTCCCGCTGGGGGGAGAGCTCGCGGCAGCCGATGGCGTCCATAAAACCAAGCAGCGTGTCGCCGCCGATGATCATAAGCCGCGAGACGGCGCCCCGGTCAAGGAGGTCCTTGAGTATCGCACCGAGGAGCGATGCAACGCTCTTTCCGATCTCCTCAGGCAGCTCGCCGCGCGCAGCGCTGGCAGCGCCCGTATCAATGAGGAGATGCTCATTTTTGCTGTATTCCGCCCAGAGCGCATCGAGAAATGCCTTGCCCTCGGCGCTTTCGAGTCCTGTCTCAAGCAGCCGCTCCACCGGCACGCTGACGGCAGCATAGCCCGTCTTTTCCGCGTAAGCCACCTGTTCGAGCGAGATCGGGTTCATGCTCCCGCATACAACGGTGAGCCGCTCGGTCTCCGGCTCCGCTTCGGTCTCGCCGACACTGCCGCAGAGAGCCGCGGCCAGTGCTTCCGCCAGCCCGCTGCACCCGGCCACGGCGTGAAGCCGACCGGACTCGTACAGCGTCCGGGTCAGCTTCTCCATGCCGGATTGCGTCTCGCAGTCGAGCACCGCGATCCTTTTGCCCGAGTTCACCGGCGCGGGAGGAGTCGCGCCGGTGATGACCTCGACAGGCTCGTTCATCTGCTTTTCCAGCAGCGCGGGGATGTAGCTTTCCGTGACCGGCTCAAAGGGATCGTCGCCGAACACACTCTCGTGTACCGGGACACCGTTGATATAATGGATACCGTTTATCGTGACACGGTTCATCGCCGGCAGCGCCGGGATGAAGAAGAGCTCATGCTCACCGCTGCCGTCGAGCACCGCGGCAAGCTCTGCGCCGACGTTGCCGCGCAGCGCGGAGTCGGTTTTTTTGAAGATGCAGCCGATGTGCTTTTCCGCGGCGCGCGCCGAAAGAGCGCGAACCTGCCGGTATGCCGTCTCCGGCGTTTCGTGTCTCGTCGGGACACACAGCACGAGCACACTTGCGCCGGTATCCGTTTCTTCGATCTTCGGGAGGAGGGACACCTTCGTTTTCAGACCTGCGTCCGAAAATTTCACGCCGGCGTCCAGCGCGCCGGTCACGTCATCGGCAAGTACCAGGACTTTTATCATCGTTTGCGGTGCGCTTCCTTTCTCTTTTTTGGGGTATACTGTCCCCGGCTGGCTTTTATGCCCAAATTATATAGGAGCACCTCGTCCGCTTGAAAGCCGCAGAGCGCCCTTTTGTATTTCATTTTTGAACAATATTTTTCTCTGTCGTTTCATTCTGCCGCCAGCCGCTAAATTCTCCCTCTGTTTTTTGAGCTTTATGCACAAAATTTAACCGAGACGTCGTTCAGGTTTGTCCGTGTTAAATGACTGTTTAAAAATAAATCACTTGCGTTATGATCCATTTTGTTTTATTTTAAAATCACGACAGACATACGGAGGGCCCGGAAATGAAAAAGCTGCGCTTTCTCTGCATCGCCCCCTACGAAGGGATGTACCATCTTATGACGAACATCGCTGCGCAGCGCGGCGACGTCGAGCTCGTCATCCAATCCGGCAATCTGGACGACGGACTGAAAACGGCGCTCGACAACCGCCGCGGCATCGACGCGGTGATCTCCCGCGGCGGCACGGCCGACGCGCTCCGCGGGCACATGGACATCCCCATCTGCGATATCGTCCCCTCCGCCTACGATATCCTGCGCACGATCCGTCTCGCGCAGGGCATGGGCGATGATTTTGCGATCGTCGGCTACCCGAGCATCACGCACCCGGCGGAAAAGCTCTGTGAGATCATGCAGTTTTCCATCCCTACGGTCACGATCCGCAGCCCGCAGGAGTGCCGCGAAAAGCTCGCGGCGCTGCGCGATAAGGGAACGCGCATCATCGTCGGCGATATGATCTCCGCGACGTGCGCGCAGGAATATGGTATGCACGGGCTGCTGATCGTCTCCGGCATGGAAAGCATTGAGTCGGCGATCAACACCGCGAAGGATATCTGTCTCCGGTATCAGACGCTCGACCGCCGCGCCTCTCTGCTGCGCGATCTGCTCGTTTCGGACGAGAGGGACTGCGCCGTCTATTCGCCCGACGGCAGGGAAGTCTTTGCAACGCTCGATCCCGTGCCGCCGGAGCTTGCCGACGCGATGCGCCAGCATGTTTCGCACGTTCTCGCGCGCAGCAGTGTAAAGCTCAGCCGCCGCTTAGGAAACGAGATGTCCACCGTCCGCGGGCGGCTTCTCGCCTCCGGCGGGGAGGAATTCGCCGTTTTCACGATCTCCCGCGCGGCCTCGCTCCTCGGCGGACGGCAGGCGATCCGCTACTGTGACCTTTCCTCCGGCGCGGACAGCGCGCTCAGCAGCAATCCGCTCGAATACTATCTCGGCAGCAACGCCGCCGCGGAGCGGCTGCGCGCCGTATGCGAGCAGTACGCCGCGCTCGACGCGCCTGTACTCATCGAGGGCGATTACGGCACCGGCAAGGACCGCTTCGCGCAGTACATCCACAGCCGCAGCCGTCTGCGCCACAGTCCGCTCGTCCTCGTGGATATCGGTCGACTCACGGAAAGGGATTGGGAGCTTCTGCTCGAGGATGACCGCTCGCCGCTCGCCGATACCGGCTCTACGATCTATCTCCGCCATCTCGACGCCGTAAACCGCAATTTTGCGCCGCGGCTGCTCGACTATCTTGAAGGCTCACACACGTTGGGGGCCAACCGGTTTCTCATCTCTTACGCCGGTGATGCGGGGCAGTATTCCCGTGACCCGATCTACGCCTATCTCTCAGAGACGGTCCACGCGCTCCGACTCCGGCTTCCGCCGCTCTCGCGCCGCCGCGACGATATCCCGACGCTCGTCACGCTCTACATAAACGCCACGAACGTCCGCTTCGGCACGCGTGTCATCGGACTCACGCGCGAGGCCATGCTCCTTTTGCAGATTTTCCCGTGGCCGCACAACATTGACCAGCTCGTCAAATGCGTGCAGGAACTTGTAGTGAACACAGACAGCTCGTATATTTCCGAAGCGCAGGTCCGTGCGGTGCTCGAGCGTGAGACGACGACACCTTCCGCCGCGGCGGAGGGCATTGACCTCAATCGCCCGCTCGCCGAGATCACGCGGGATATCGTGCTGCGCGTCTACGAGCTGGAAGGGCAGAACCAGACGAAGACCGCCCAGCATCTCGACATCAGCCGCAGCACACTCTGGCGGATGCTCAAATAATCTTTCACACGACAAAAGCCCCGCCGGTCAGGAGGTTTCCTGACCGGCGGGGCTTTTCGCTTTGTGTCTTATTTCTCTTTTTTCTTAAAGATGAAGAACTTGCTCAGAATGTAGTTCAAAATAACGACGATGACGTTCGACGCGAGCTTCATCACCATGTCGTTCCAGCCGAGAAGATCGACGCACAGGTACATGATGAGCATATCCAAAAGCCCTGTGCCGAGGCGCGCGCCTAGAAACGCGGCGAATTCTTTTCCTATCGCCTTGGCGCCCTTCGCCTCGCTGTGGAACACCCAGCGGCGATTCGTCACATACGCGAACAGCACGCTCAAAACCCACGCGACGGCGGTGCTGAATACCGTACCGCAGCCGAGAGGGTGCGCGAACAGCCAGTAGGAGACATAGTTTACGATCGTCGTCAGCACGCCGAAGATCACGTAGGGGATAAGGTCCTTGTATTTTTCATAGAGAGCCTTCAGCTTTTCGTTCACTTTCTCACCTCAAAATCCGATCGTGCGCGGGACTTTCTGCGGGCCGTGCCCGAAGAGCACGGCGGCACAGAACGCGGATGCGAACGCCATTTCTCATTGCGTTCTGCCGCTGGATTTTTACGTTTTACTTCTTTTCGAGGTGATCCTTGCCGCCCATGTACGGACGAAGGACCTCGGGAATATCGACGCTGCCGTCGGCGTGCAGGTGGTTCTCGAGGAACGCGATGAGCATACGCGGGGGAGCGACGACGGTGTTGTTGAGCGTGTGGGCGAGATAGAGCTTGCCGTCCTCGCCGCGGACGCGGATCTTCAGACGGCGCGCCTGCGCGTCGCCGAGATTCGAGCAGGAGCA
>CDZB01065694.1_pt1 | contig 23978 bp, 24 predicted proteins | sample 554961 | NCBI WGS metagenome assembly CDZB01 (sample SAMEA3182106, study PRJEB8094) | gut metagenome | biome: human; feature: gut; material: Stool; isolation source: human stools | place: Canada | collected 2013-02-26
TCGTAGTTGTCGCACTCATAAACGTGAGCATCACGGTAAGCACGAGCCTTCTCGAAGATATTCTTCTGGATGTCTTCCAACATATTCTTTACGCGCTCTACGATGCCGTCGAAGCTTACGTTCTCCTTCTCCAAGGTATCACGACGCATAATCTCGATGGTGTTGTTCTCCAAGTCACGGCCACCCATAGCCAGACGTACAGGAACACCCTTCAACTCATAGTCAGCGAACTTGAAGCCAGGACGCTTGGCAGGGTTATCATCATACTTCACGGTGATGCCCAACTCGCGGAGCTGGTCGATGACAGGCTGCAACTTAGCAGTAATCTGAGCCAACTGCTCGTCGCCCTTGTTGATAGGAACGATAACCACCTGGATAGGAGCCAGCTTTGGAGGCAATACCAGACCGTTATCATCGCTGTGAACCATGATGAGGGCACCCATCAGTCGGGTAGAAACACCCCATGAAGTAGCCCATACATACTCAGGCTTGTTCTCCTTGTTCAAGTATGTTACATCGAAACTCTTGGCGAAGTTCTGACCCAGGAAGTGAGAAGTACCACTCTGGAGAGCCTTGCCATCCTGCATCATTGCCTCGATGGTATAAGTGTTGAGAGCACCGGCGAAACGCTCAGTCTCACTCTTCACACCCTGCAATACAGGAACGCCCATGTAGTTCTCTGCAAAATCAGCGTAAACCTTGAGCATCTCCTGAGCCTTTGCCTCAGCCTCTTCCTTAGTGGCATGAGCGGTATGACCCTCTTGCCAGAGGAACTCAGAAGTACGGAGGAACGGACGGGTACGCATCTCCCAACGCATTACGTTACACCACTGGTTGCAGAGGATAGGGAGATCACGCCATGAATGGATCCAGTTCTTATAGGTGTTCCAGATGATGGTCTCAGAAGTAGGACGGATGATGAGCTCCTCATCGAGCTTTGCGTTAGGATCAACCTCAACCTCTTTGCCATCCTCTGTAGAACGGAGGCGGTAGTGGGTAACTACGGCACACTCCTTGGCGAAACCAGCCACGTGCTCAGCCTCACGAGAGAAGAAACTCTTCGGGATGAGGAGAGGGAAGTATGCGTTCTGTACACCTGTCTGCTTAAACATCTTGTCGAGCTGCTGCTGCATCTTCTCCCAGATAGCGTAACCGTATGGTTTGATAATCATACAACCACGAACTGGTGACAACTCAGCGAGATCAGCCTTTACTACCAAATCATTGTACCACTGACTGTAGTTGTCAGCGCGCTTGGTTAAATTCTTGAGTTCTTTAGCCATATTGCTTTATTCTATTTATTTTGTTTTTTATTTCTTCTGTTACTTATATATTAAGGTATAAGCATGAGCCTTCATCATCTGCTGACGGCAGTTCATCTGTCTGCAGGTGTCTGAAATCCTACTTTTAGGGATTTTCCACCCCCAAATAGGTGATTTCCTAGCTCTATTTCGACAAATACCCTTAAATTTGCATGCAAAAATACAAAAAAATATTAGAAAACTCTCCATTATGGAGAAAAAAGAGTTATCTTTGCAATTAAATAACATAAATATAGGAGATTTTAAAATGAAAAAGACTAATTTTGCAGTTGCAGGCCTCTCTTTGTGCTTGCTTTTCTCAAGTTGTGGAACCAATCAGAAGACTGGTACAGCTGTAGGTGCCGGTTCTGGTGCTGCTCTGGGTGCTCTCGTTGGTGGATTGCTCAACAATAGCCATCGTGGTACAGGTGCACTTGTTGGTGCTGCTATCGGTGCAGCTGTTGGTGGCGGTGCTGGTAACCTCATCGGAAAGCACATGGATAAGGTGAAGGCTGAGGCTGAACGGGTGAAGAATGCACAGGTTGAGACTGTAACAGATGCCAATGGCTTGTCTGCCGTTAAGGTAACATTTGCTTCTGGTATCCTCTTCCCAACTAACGGTTCTACTCTCAGCAGCAGCGCAAAGACTGATTTGGCTCAGTTTGCCGGTGTATTGAAGAACAATACCGACTGCGAGGTTTCTATCCAGGGTTATACCGATGCTACAGGTAATGATGGTATCAACTTGCCATTGAGCCAGAAGCGTGCTGAGGCAGTTTACAACTATCTCGCTTCTTGCGGTGTTACCAGCCGTCAGGTAAAGAATGTTCAGGGTTTTGGTTCTGCTAACCCTGTTGTTAATACTACTGCTGCTTGCGCCCAGAACCGTCGTGTAGAGGTTTACATGTATGCTAGCCAGGCTATGGTTAACGCAGCCAACAACGGTACATTGAAGTAATAAGTTTCATGCTCCCGGAAGGGAAAAACTAAATAGATGATTTTGAAGAAAATCAAGAATATAGTAAAATGGGTGGTGGTGCTGTTTTTCAGTACCACCATTCTTGCTGTAGTGGCATATAGGTTCATTCCTGTATATGTCACTCCTCTGATGTTTATCCGATGCTTTCAGCAAGTAGCTGATGGAGAGAGTATTACCCTGCATCATCATTGGGTTTCGATGGATAAGATTTCGCCTCACATGCCAGTGGCGGTAATGGCGAGCGAAGATGCGAGATTCCTGAAACATCACGGTTTCGACTTCAATGCCATCGAGAGTGCGGCGAAGAATAATGCACGTGGTGGAAAGGTGCATGGAGCCAGTACCATCAGTCAGCAGACTGCTAAGAATGTCTTTCTGTGGCCTGGCCGTTCATGGACCCGCAAGGGATTTGAAGTCTACTTTACCTTCCTCATCGAAATGATGTGGAGCAAGCAGCGCATCATGGAGGTTTATCTCAACAGCATTGAGATGGGACCGGGTATCTATGGTGTGGATGCGGTTGCAGAATATCATTTCGACAAGAAAGCGAAAGATCTGTTTCGTGGCGAGTGTGCGCTGATAGCAGCTACGCTTCCTAATCCGCGCAAATTCAGTTCGCTGCATCCTAGCGCTTATATGAAGAAGCGCCAGCGACAGATAGAACATCAGATGAGATTTATCCCTACCTTCCCTCGTGAGGGCGAAGATTTCGACCCGGGCACGGCTGTGGGAGGATATAGGGGGAAGTAATACTTAGTTGATAGTTTATAGTTTATAGGGGTGACCTTAAAATAGTTTTTTGCCTCAAATATTGATTCATGGATTTACTGAAAGACTTGAACGAAGCGCAGCGTGCTGCGGTAGAATATATTGACGGACCTTCGCTGGTGATAGCCGGTGCAGGTTCGGGTAAAACGCGTGTGCTTACTTATAAGATAGCTTATCTCCTGAGCCAGGGCATGAAACCCTGGAGCATCATGGCGCTCACCTTTACCAACAAGGCGGCAAGGGAGATGAAGGAACGTATCGGAAAACTGGTGGGAAATGATCTCGCCCAGCATCTCTATATGGGTACCTTCCACAGCATCTTCTCCCGAATCCTGAGAGCGGAGGCCGAGCATATCGGCTTCAACAACAACTTTACCATTTATGACGAAAGTGATTCGCGCTCGCTGATCAAGGCGATAGTGAAGGAGATGGGGCTGGATGATAAGAAGTATAAGCCTGCTGCCGTTCATGCCAAGATTTCGATGGCGAAGAACAACCTGATTAGTGCTGCGACTTATGAGAGCGATGCGGCTATCTTCGAGCAGAACAAGCGCGCGCAGATGCCTGAGGTTGGTAAGATTTTCGTGGCTTACGTGCAGCGCTGCAAGCAGGCCAATGCCATGGATTTCGATGATTTGCTGACGCTTACCTATCAGCTCTTCAGGGAACATGAGGATATTCGCCACAAATATGCCGCCCGCTTCGATTATGTCCTGGTGGATGAGTATCAGGATACCAATCACGTTCAGATGTCTATCGTCATGCAACTCTGTCAGGAGAAGCAGCGTGTTTGTGCCGTGGGTGATGACTCGCAGAGTATCTATAGTTTCCGTGGTGCCAATATCGATAATATTCTCAACTATCAGCGCCAGTTTCAGGGAACGCGTCTCTTCAAACTGGAACAGAACTACCGCTCTACCCAGACCATCGTTGAGGCAGCTAACAGTCTGATCAAGCATAACCGCAACCAAATTCCTAAGGATGTGTTCAGCGAGAATGCGAAGGGTGAGAAGATTCAGTATAAGCCTGCTTACAGCGACAAGGAAGAGGCGGTGATTGTGGCGAAGGACGTGAAGCGTATCCGGCGCGAGGATGGATGCCAGTATAGTGATTTTGCCATTCTCTACCGTACCAATGCCCAGAGCCGCAGCTTCGAGGAGGAGTTCAGAAAGCAGGGTATTCCTTATCGCATTTATGGCGGACTGAGTTTCTACCAGCGCAAGGAAATTAAGGATATTATTGCTTATTTCCGTCTGGTGGCAAATCCGGATGATGAAGAGGCTATCAAGCGTATCATCAACTATCCGGCACGTGGAATAGGGGCTACTACGGTGCTGAAGATTGCTGACTGTGCCCATCAGAACCAGGTGAGTTTCTGGGAGGTAATCGGTGCCCCTGAGCGGTATGGACTGGCGGTTACCAAGGGTACGATGAACAAGCTGGAAACCTTCAGATTGCTGATTTCTTCGTTTATAGAACGGGCTCAAACTACGGATGTCTATGAATTGGGTGATGCCATTATCAAGGAGAGTGGTATCAGTCAGGATATCATGTCGGGCAAGGATGCCGATGATCTGGCACGTCAGGAGAACCTGGAGGAATTCTTGAGCGGTATGTCGGCTTTTGTGGAGGAACGCCGTGAAGAGGGTAGGTTTGATGAACTCTTCCTGCAGGATTATCTGCAGGATGTGGCGCTGCTTACCGATGCTGACAGCGATGGTGATAAGGATGAACCTCGTGTTTCTCTGATGACGGTTCATGCTGCCAAGGGTCTGGAGTTTCCTACGGTCTTCGTGGTTGGTTTGGAAGAGAATATCTTCCCAAGTCCGCTTTCTGCTGCTTCGCTCCGAGAACTGGAGGAGGAACGGAGATTGCTTTACGTTGCCATTACGCGAGCTGAGAAACATTGTATCCTGACGAACGCCAAGAACCGCTGGCGATATGGCAAGATGGAGTTTGATAATCCGAGTCGGTTTATCGATGAGATTGACGGCAAGTTGATTGATAGCCAGGATGAGGCTGGTGGAAGCTTGTTTGGCTCTATGTCTGACCAGCCGGAGTGGGCGAGAGCGCAACGTCCTCGCAGACCATGGGAGGATGCTGAGCAGCCTAGATACAGTAGCAGGTATCAGAATTCCAAACCAGTAGCATCGCAGTTTGTGGCAGATCCTAAGCCTTCTCTCTTTGATGATGAACCTGAGACTTCACGTACTTCCGGACGCTCGTCAGTTTCCGGACGCTCATCTCTCTCTGAAGGTAATTTCAAGTCTGTTAGAGCGCTGAATGCAGCTAAGCGTTACATGGAGGCGCATTCTTCTCATCCTGCTTCTCGCGGTACTGGATCTTCTGCAGCATCAGTTTCTTCTTCTACAGCATTATCTGCTGGCAGTTCTTCTTGTGGTTTGCAGGAGGGAATGAAGATAGAACATCAGCGTTTTGGACGGGGAACAGTATTGAAGATTGAAGGTACTGGTGAGAATACGAAGGCTACGGTTGAGTTCGTTCATTCTGGCACCAAACAGCTTCTGCTGAAATATGCCAAGTTTACGGTAGTAGATTAAGTTCAGTAGTCTGATTTTGCGTTTTTAATAATATATTAGGGCTCTTTAGTATGCTAAAGTACTAAAGAGTCTTAATTTTTTAATAATTATTTGTTCTTCTTGTAACTTTTATTTATATTTGTAGCATATTTACGAACGATATGCAAAAAAGCGTTTAATATTTAACTTATAAACAGAACGATTATGAAGAAATTAATGATGATGGCAGTAATTCTGCTTGCTGGTGTAGGAAGTGTAATGGCACAGAGCGATTACAAGCGCGGTATCTTTAACCATGTAGGTCTTAACGTGGGTGCAGGTACCGAGGGTATTAGTGTTGGTGTGGCTGCTCCTGTTACTAACTTCCTTGAGGTAGAAGCAGGTGTGAACATCATGCCATCTTTCAAACTGTCTGGTGATTTGGATGTAGATGTCAATACCAGTTCTTTGCCTCAAGTACCTAATGTTCACTACCCAACCGGTGCAACCATTCATGCAGAAGGCTCTCATTCGACCGTACCACCTTTAATGTAAAGGCTAATCTGTATCCATTCGGTGGTGGCAGCAAGTTCTTTATCGCTGCTGGTTTGTCTATTGGTGGTGAGAAGATTGCTGAGGTTACCGGTTCTTGCGATGAACTTCGTGATTTCTCTAATAAATACTTGAAAAATAATCAAACTTTGGAGCAAAAGTTCCGTAAGGCTATATCAGCCAACTTGGGTGGTTACAACTTGGAGCTCGATGAGAATTATAACCTTCAGGGTGATATCCGTTGCAAGAATGTTCGTCCATACCTCGGTTTAGGTTTCGGCCGTCTGGTTCCTAAGAACCGTATCGGTTGCCGCTTTGAGTTGGGTTGCCAGTTCATGGGTAAGCTCAAGGTTTACCAGAATGGTAACGAGATAGATATCAATAAGGCATTGGAAGATGCTGGCGAGGATGATCTCTCTAAGTTCGTAAAAGACTTGAAGGTTTATCCTGTTTTGAAGTTCTCTCTTACAGGTAGAATCTTATAATATAGATAAAGAGTTATAAAAATAGATTGGGCAAGACCATCTCTGGTCTTGCCCTTTTTGTTTCTATATACTATAAATTGAAAAAGCGTCCCCGCAGTAGCCTCACGGTCACTACGGGGACTTATAATTACTAACATCTAACTTTAGCATTTTTGTTTAAACTTAAAAACAAATTCTTTATGAGAGTAATTTCTCCATTATCTATAAACATAAACCAAGTATCTCATATATTGCAAGTAACTTGTATCCTGCAAATATCTTGTGTCCTTAAATGCAAGTTCTTAGAAAAGTCAAACCCATAGACCAGTATCTCTACTAATATCTTGATTATTTTTATTTTATTGCTTTTTGTCTGTTTAATATTTAATACTTTTAAGTTCACAATGCAAAGATATAAAAAAAATGGGTAAACTCCAAATTAATTTTGCTTTATTTTGTATTAAGTGGCTTTTATTGTACTTATGCGGCAGTTTTTAAGGATTAACCGGCAAAGTTAAGAGGGTGTATCATAAACATTCAAATGCTTTATGATACACCCTCTTTCTCAGGATTCTGAATTTTTTCGTGTTTATAACGCTTCGTCTTCAGGACGTGGCATCTGTGTCTGGGGCTTCTGTTTCTTGCCTGACTTCATGAATAGTTTCTTCTTCTTGAGCCATGCAGCCTTGCGTATCTCGTATTCTTCGCGATGACGCTCCAAAAAATTATCTGCCATGTTTCGTTTCCTTTTTTACTTTGCGTTATGAATGCTTATTCTTCTTTAAACTTACTGTAAATCACCTTGATTCGGATCGGACCAGATGCCACCTTCTTACCAGTCTTCTCGTCTGTGGTATAATCTTTGTCAGGATCATCCGTACCTACGATGAGTCGGGTAGATGCGAGTGACATATCGTGATTAATCTTGGAGATGACGGTAGTATAGCCCTGTGTGGTTGTGATGACGTTTACAGGAACCAGTACTACTTTATTCCAGTTTTCCCCCTTGCCCTTGTTCTTATACATGGCAGAAACCAGGTTGGCGATATTCTGGAATGTATAGGCATTCTTGTAGGTGCCGGTACTGCTGTAGCTTGCCGTATAAGAAGTACGGTTGTCAGCCAACTTGCTCTTTTCGAAGAACGACTGCAAACTGTCTTTCTGAACCATCAGGATGGTGCTTGGTGTAGCAAAGTTGTATGGGTTGTCTTCGTTTTCATTGTTGAGTCGTGGGAAAGAGATGGTAGCAGTGTTGAGCGTATCCTTCTCATGACCTTTCATGATATCTTCGATAGGGAGGGTAACCTCGGTGAAGATACCTGCCGGTGACTTGAGATAAGTACATTTCTCCTGATCCTTACTTGCCAACTTCTTCAAGTTCTCGGTATCGTTCTCAATCTTGTTGAGCTGCAATACCTCTTCTGTACCATCGAAACGGTTGTATCCGATGCTTACAGCTGTACTGTCTGTAACGCCGTCCTTTGCCTTGATGGTCTTGTGGCGGGTCCAGTAGAAGATAAGTTCTGTATTCCAGATCTTAGCCATGTTGCCCGTACCGCCTACATTCTTGATATAGAAGCCAGGGCAGACGTTGTGCAGGAACTTGTAGTTGGTCTTGAAGTACTCAGGATGTTCTGCGTATGTTTGCATGATGTAAGAACCATAGTTCTTGTATGTCTTACCATCTTTCGTGTACTTCTTATTCAAGTAAATCTTGAAGTTCTTGACATCTGATGTATTGCTCAAGTTGTAATTACTGCTCCAGTGCTGGTTGTTTTCGCTTACCCAGCCTTCCTTGAAGGCATCATAATTAGAGTAATACTCCTTATCTTCTGCCATCGGCTTTGTCATCTCATAGGCTGTCACCTTCATTGGGGCGATGGTATCACCGTAGCTGGCATTGTATGAAACCAGAAGGTAGCATGAGTCTGCTTCGATAGAACCCTTGTTTGCCTGCTTGATGTAATCGAGTGTATCTACAGAGAAAGTAGGCAGTACGCTCAACTGAGTCATGTAGTCGCCCTTTACATAGTTGCCGGTTTCCGGGTCTTTCATCTTTCCGATGAGCCCCGTGTTGTTGCGGCTCAATACGGAATCTGCTACTATAGACTTTGTGGTAACATTGAACGCTGAGTTAGAAATGTTAATGTTGTCTATCTTATTAGTGATGCTACCACCGATTCCCTCGGTGGTATCATCACATGCAGCGAAAGTAAGCGCTGCTATTACTAATACTGTTAAGAGTCTTAATATTTTCATTATCCTTGTATGTATGTGTCTCTGTTGTCGGAATTTTATTCTGCGTCAGGACAAACCTTGTTGATGAAGTCTGCGTATGGCTCCTGGATATCTTCTCCCGGATACGCCAGTACAGGCTTGTTCTTCTCCTTCGCATAATCAAAGAGAATCTGGTTAGCTTCTTCTTCACCTTCTACCACACCGTCGCTATAGTCGATGGCGAGTTTGCCGAGCTCAATGAAGTTGAAGTCGTCCTGATAGCCGTCGAGCAGTTCAGACTTGGCATCGCGGAAGGCAACGCAACGTTTGAAGTTGGTACCCAGTTCACCCTTGAGTTCGTTGGTATAGAGAGCGGTAATCACCTTTGATTCTGCAAATGAAGGCTCTTCGCTGTAGGCTGTCTTTACATAGAATGGCACTACTGCGCTAGCCCAACCCTGGCAGACGATCACATCAGGCTGCCAGCGGAGCTTCTTTACGGTTTCCAATACACCACGTGCAAAGAAGATAGCTCTTTCTCCGTTGTCGGCATATTCTTTTCCGTTTTCATCGGTGCCCATCTGGCGGCTCTTGAAATAGTCGTCATTATCGATGAAATAAATCTGCTGTCGTGTTGTTGGTATAGATGCAACCTTGATGATCAGCGGATGGTCTGTATCATCGATGATAAGGTTCATACCAGACAGGCGAATGACCTCGTGCAATTGTCCGCGACGCTCGTTGATGGTGCCCCACTTAGGCATGAAGGTGCGGATCTCAAAACCTGCTTCCTGCATCTTCTGAGGCAGTTCGCGTCCCATGATTGACATGTGAGACTCGGCTACGTATGGGTCGATCTCCTGATTGATAAATAATACTTTTTTTGCCATAAAATTTAAATTTTATTCTTACGAATTACGTGCAAAGGTACAAAAAAAACTTCAAATAGGGGCATTTTTTCTCCGAAATTCATTATTTTCGGCAATAATTCGCATATTTTTAGGTTTTTTCTTTCTCATTTGAGAAAAAAGTTGTTATTTTGCACCCGAAAACAGATTATGACGATGAAAGTATTCAATAAGATTGTTGACCTCCAGAACGAACTCTTCATGTGTCGTAAGGAGGGAAAGGAAATCGGCCTTGTGCCAACTATGGGTGCGCTGCATGAGGGTCACGCCTCTCTTGTTAAGCGCAGTGTAAAGGAAAATGGCGTGACTGTAGTTTCTGTGTTCCTGAATCCTACACAGTTTAATGATCAGGGTGACTTGGATCGCTATCCTCGTACCCTCGATGCTGACTGCAAGCTCTTGGAGGCTTGTGGTGCTGACTATGTGTTTGCACCATCGGTGAAGGAGATGTATCCTACACCAGATACACGCCACTTTGAGTTTCCACCTGTTTCTACCGTGATGGAGGGTGCCAAGCGCCCGGGTCATTTCAATGGTGTATGTCAGGTAGTGAGCCGTCTTTTCTATATCGTTCGACCAACTCGTGCTTATTTCGGTGAGAAGGATTGGCAGCAGATTGCTGTCATCAAGCAGCTCGTGAAGTACATCAACAGCGATGTGCAGATTGTAGAGTGCCCTATTGTCCGTGATGAGGATGGTTTGGCTAAGAGCAGCCGTAATACTTTGCTGGCTCCTGATGAGCGTGCCATTGCGCCAAACATCTATAAGGCCCTGAAGGAGAGTGTGGAGTATGCCAAGACTCATACCGTACAGGAAACTCACGATAAGGTGGTTGCCGACATCAATGCTGTAGAGGGTCTGGAGGTAGAGTATTTCCAGATTGTGGATGGCGACAGCCTGCAGGATGTTTCTTCATGGGAGGATAGTGCATACGTGGTAGGTTGCATCACCGTTTATTGCGGTAAGACTCCTATCCGTCTCATCGACCATATCAAGTATAAGGGATAATTCCTCGATAGATTTCTTTATTAAGTTTAATCCGTAACAGATCAAGTAATAACAGAACAATGCAGATAGAAGTATTGAAGAGTAAGCTCCATTGTGTGACCGTAACTGAGGCTAACCTGAATTATATGGGTAGCATCACCATCGATGAGGACTTGATGGACGCTGCTAATCTGATAGCTGGCGAGAAGGTTCAGATTGTAGATAACAACAATGGTGAGCGCTTGGAGACCTATATTATCAAGGGTGAGCGTGGCAGCGGTTGTATCTGCCTGAACGGTGCTGCAGCCCGCAAGGTGCAGGTGGGAGATACCGTTATCATCATCGCTTATGCCCTGATGGACTTTGAGGAGGCTAAGACCTTCAAGCCAACCGTGGTTTTCCCAAAAGAGGGAAACAGGGTTTAATATTCAATGGAAACAAAAGAAAGGGTGTGTCATGGACTTATGGCACACCCTTTCTTTTGTTTTATTACTATATAATTTAAGGTGTAATTGCGATGGGTTAAGGATAGATCTCGATATGGCTGCTGCCGGAGTTGCCATTCTTGATAATTCTTATCTGGGTGGTGATGCGCTCGCTCATCGTGTCGGTATGACTGATGACGCCCACCTTCTTGCCTTGCGAACTTTGCAGCATGGCGAGGGAGTCGATGACGGTGGCTAGGGTATCGGGGTCGAGGGTTCCGAAGCCTTCGTCGATGAACAGGTTCTCGAAGGAGATGTTGCGGGAGGATAATGCTGACAAGCCCAAGGCGAGACCGAGACTCACGATGAAGGTTTCGCCGCCTGATAGGGAGGTGGTGTCTCGGATATCGTCGGCACGGTCGTGGTCGATGACTCTGATGCCCAGCGAATGCTTTACCTGCTGCAGTTCGTAACGGCTGTTGAACTTTCTGATTTCCTGGTTGGCGTGCGCTATCAGGAAACTGAGCGTATAGCATTGGGCTATCTTGCGCAGCGTCTTTCCGTCTGCTCCGATGGCATCCGTAATGGCTGTCCAGTCGTCCTTTTCCTGCGTTACGAGATTCAGAGCCTCAGCCTTGTCACCCAACTGCTTCACGGCTTCCTGATGGTTCTGCATCCTGGCGTTGGCAGCAATCAGTTCGTTGCGCTGGCTTCTTTCCTGATACTCCTGCTGAATGGCTAAGAGAGCATCACGGGTTTGGGCAGGCTGATGTTCCAAGTGCTGCTGATGCCCCTTTTCTGCACTCTGGTAAAGAGCAGTTGTTGAAGCCACGGCTTTCTCCTTTTCGTCCTTTTCCCGACGGATGGCATTCCAGTCTTCGGCGGAGTGAAGCATCTCCCGGATGGTATTTCTATCGATAAGGCTTGGTTCGATACTTCTTTCCTCGATGCCTTCCTCTTCGGTGTCTTTTCCTTCGATGCTCTTTTCTTCAAGCTGCTTGTTGTATTCCTCAATCCAAAGGTCGAGTTCCTTTACCTTCGCTTGCAGATTCTCTTTCATCGTCTTGTTCTGAGACAGCATGGTTTGATGCGAACCTTTACTGTTGGCGAGTTCTGCCTTCAGTTTGTTGATGTTCTCGTTCTGAGTATCAGCTGCTTTCGTTGCCTCATCCTTTGCTGCTGTCAGTCTTTGTTCAGCCGCATCAGGTTCTTCTCCATTCAGAATCTGCTTGTATTTCTCCTGCCATTCCTCCATTTCCTTCTTGGTACTATTCCATGCCTGAAGGGCTTTCCCGTAAGCCTCCTCCTTGCTCTTTTGCTGTGAGATGAGGTTGGCGGTAAGTGCTTTTTGCTCAGTCAGTTTTGTAGTGCAGGTTGAAGTATTTTCTTGGGCTTTGTTCTGTATAGTTGAAGCCTTGCTTTCATACGCAGCTTCATCCTTCACAGCCTTATCCTTGAGTTGGGTCAGCCGTTCTATCTCTTTCTGAATCTTGTTAAATAGGCTCAGTTTGCTGCTCGCATCTTTCGCCTTGTTTTCATAGATAGGCAAGAGCGATTTCAGTTCTGCCTCTGCCTTCGGAATCTTTGGATACTGTGCGATGAGCGCCTTCCAATCCTCTTCGTAAGTTGCGATTTCTCCCGAGAGCTTTTCCTGTTGTTTCTGGAGCGTCTGTACTTCGCCGTCGTTCTGTTTTCTCTCGCCGGAAAGGTTCTTCTCCTCTTTCTGCTGCAGTTTCAGCAGATTCTCCTTGGCTTTCAGAAGTTGCGAGAGTTCCGTGGTGGCTTCCTCAAACTGTCTGTTGTCGGTATGATAAGGATGGGTCGTGCTGCCGCAAAGCGGACAAGGCTTGCCTTCGGTCAGGTTGGCACGATGAATCTCCCATTTCTCACTCACCATGAGGGTATAGGCATTTCTCAGTGTCAGGGTCTCTTGGGTCAGCGCCTCGATTGTCAACTTGCCCAGGGCTTCATCTATCTCCGCATTTCTCTTGCCCAAGACCAGGATGCGCTCCTCATTCTTCTGCTTTTCTGCTGTGGCAGCATCGAGATGAGCCACAACCTTGATGGCTTGCTGGACATCCTGCAGTTTCCTGTCGGCTACAGTTACGCTGTTCTGCAGTTCCTCTATATTCTGTCCGGCAGTCTTGTTTCTTTCCGTCTCCCAAGCCTGTTCAGCGGCTTGCGTCGCTTCGTGAAGAACCTGTTTCTGCTTGGCAATCTCTTCCTGTGTCGCTTTGAGGGCAAGGCTCGCTTTCTCCGTTTCGTCTTCCCATTTTTGGATGTTTCGGGCGTTTTCCTCCACGTCTTTCTGGGCAGTTAGATTCTCTTTCTGAGCTAACTCCAATGCCTCTTTCTTTTCTTTCAGATTCGGCATTGCCGCTTCCATTTTTGTTTTCAGCGCCCTTGCTTCAGCGATGACCGGCAGCGCCTTTTCCAGCTGTTCCTGTGCCTTGCCGACTGCTTCCTTCAGACTGGCGAGAGTTTTCTCGCTTTCGCTGATGGCAGACTCTTGACTTTTGATGTTCCCTTCCGCTTTCAGGATGTTTTCTTCCTGCTCGTGGATGCTTTGCGTCTGTCGCTCTACTTCCTGCAGCAGGTTGACGGCTGGCTGTACTTCATCGTGCAACTGCAGACGGAGAATCTGGGCTTGCATCGCTTTAATGGCATCTGCTGCTTGCTCCATATCAGTCTGGCAGATAGCGATTTGCTTGATTTGCTTGTCGTTTTCCTCAAACCATTGCAGGTCTTTCGAGATGGCTTGCAACTGGCTGTCGAGTTCCTTCTCAGCCTTTTCCAACCGGGCGATTTCCTCCTTCAGTTGGGCGAGTTCTTCATCGTTCAGCAGGTTCTGTTTTACGGCTTCCACCGATGCAGCCATCTGGTTGTAGGCATCCGTCGCCTGGTCTTTCGCCTTCTTGATTTCAGTAGCGATGTTCGTATAAGTTTCCTCGCATCCGATGAGTTTTTCCAGGAGTTCGTACCGCTCGTTTTCCTTCGCCGTCAGGAAGTTGGCAAACGAGCCTTGGGCGATGAGTACGGTACGGAGAAACTGGTCGTAGTCGAGTCCGATGATGTTCGGCAGCTCGTTCCAATCGGCAGTTTCCTCCGTTATTTCTTCTCCGTTTCTCGTGATTTTATAGAGCGCAGTCTTGGCGTTCTCGTAGCGCACTCTCTGGAATCTGACGTGCCATTCTGCGCGGTAGATGCTGCCGTTGTTGGCAAGGAAGGTGAGTTTGCTGTAGCCTTCTTTCTTGCCACGTGTCAGGATGTTTCGGCTGTCGGTAGGAGCCAGACGGTTACTTTCGCTGGCATCGGCAGCTCCGAAAATCTCGATGCTCTGGTTCTTGTCTCCTTTCTTCCTGGGGTAGCGAGGGGCGCGGTTGTAGAGGGCAAGGCAGATGGCATCGAGTAGGGTAGACTTGCCACTTCCCGTCGGACCTACGATGCTGAAGATGGTACTCTCGCCTAAGGCACCTTCTTCAAAGTTGATGACCTCGCCTCCCTGTTTGTCAAGCGAAGCGAGGTTGAGTATTTCGAGTTGTAGGAATTTCATAATGATGATGTCGTTAATAAATCGGATAACATTTTCTCCTGTCTTTCGTTCATCGGAGCGTTGTGCCTGATGGCGAAGGCTTCCTTCAGCGTATCGAGCGGAGGACGGTTGATGATGTCTTCTATGCTGGTGATGTGCTGGGAACCCTGGATGGTGGAGAGGTCCAGTTGTGGGATGATGCGCTGGATTTTGCAGAGCACGGCATCCTTTTCGTTGACGAGTTTCTCCAGTTCCTTGATGTCATCGCTGGATAGTTTCTCCTGTTTCACCTTCAGCATCACGTAGTCGAAGTGGTCGCTCAGTTCGCCGTCTGTTCTCTCCGAGAGTTTAGAATTGATGAGCTTCTGCCATTTCTTGAAGGTCAGCTCTTCCTCATCTTCGGGCAGGATGCGGAGGGCGTGCTGAGGCTTGTATTCCAGGAAATCTACTTTCCATTCCTTACTCTTGGCGGTTTCCTTTCCTTCCTCCTCTTCTCCGTGTTCTATGGTGATGAGGTCGATGCCGTGGGTGTAGTCTTTCTCGGCAAACGACATCGGGAGGATGCTTCCCGTATATCTTGCCCAGTCGGTGTTCCAGATATGTTGCCGCTTGTGGATGTGTCCGCAAGTCATATAGTCGGGATGGTCGTTCCATCCTTCCAGGTCCACTTCCTCCTGTCCGCCGATGATGATTTTCTCGCTCGCATCCTTTTTGGCGATATCCGAACCCTTGGCGTACATGTGTGCCATCATGATACACTTCCTGCCCGGGTATTTCTTTCGAGCCTCAGCCGTCAGTTCTCTCAGAAAGTCGTTGACTCCCTGCGAGTAGCTGGCGTTCTGCACCACATCGCTTCTTAGGAAAGGTACGGCGAGGATGATGACTTCTTCTCCTTCCTCGTTGGTTACGGGGATGATGAGGTCATCGAAGGAATAGATCCAATGTCCGCCGGTTTTAGCATCGTCCTCGCTTTCTCCCTGCTGCCAGATTTTCCTTACGCTTCCTCTTATTTCTACGTGGTATCGGGTGAGCAGCGGACGGGGAGCCTCCAGTCGGCTGGCGGAATCGTGGTTGCCGGCGGTAATGATGACCTGCATGTTAGGGCACAGTTGGGTAGCATCGGCAAGAAACTCGTAATAAACGGTCTGTGCCGCTGCCGATGGATTTCCGTTATCAAAGATGTCTCCTGCTATGAGGAGAGCATCGGGCTTTTGTTCAGCTATCTGTTCCAGGAGCCATTTCAGGAAATGCTTGTGTTCCGGCAGACGGTCGTTGCCGTGAAACAGGTTGCCCAGGTGCCAGTCGCTGGTTGCTAATATCTTCATACTCATAAGAATGTCTAATCTTAGTCTTTTTCTTTGTCTTTGTCTTGCAATCCTTTGACCTTTGGCCTGCAATCCTTTGACCTTTGGTTTGCAATCTGACTACAAAGTTAACACAATTATTTGGGATACGCAAAGAAATAAGCTCAAAAAACGAAGAATTATGGCCGGAAAAGTAAAGATATTCAGGAAAAGTCTTGTTTTATATCTGATAAAGTTGTATCTTTGCAAGGTAGAAATCTTCGTTCACCGACGTTGAACCGCCATTCACCGACGTTGAACCGCCGTTCATCGACGTTGAACGGATATTCAGCGTCGGTGAACGGAGATTTCTCCTAGGATAAAATACTTTTTTTCCTAGGTTTGTGGTCTTTTCTTCTTAGGTATGATCATAAATACTGTAGGATGCAAAGGCTGCTGCAATAAGGAGTGATAACAATCTTAATAAGAAAGGAAACTGATATGGCTAAGTACAAGTTGCAAGAGTTGAATGATTTGCGTGATGAAGGCAAGCGCAGAGTTTATCCCAAGATGGTGACCAACCGTACGCTATCCCGAAAAGAGTTCGTCAAGATGATGCAGAACTACCATCGCGGTATTTCGGAAAGTACCACGGAGGCTGTATTGACCGATGTGGTTGATATGCTGGCAGACATGCTCTCCATGGGGTACAACGTGAATCTGGAAGGTTTCGGCACCTTCTCCCTCTCCCTCGCTTTCGAGGATGAGAAGCCTAGGGAAATTCTGAATCCTGATGATAAGATGACGTACCGCAAGGTGGGCGTGAAAGATATCAACTTCAAGGCGTCTCCAGAGTTTGTCAAGGATGTGAAGCGTGAAACCGACCGTGACCTGGAGCGTGATATGGGTGGCGTAAAGGTTATCCGTAAGCAACTCTATTCCAGGGAAGAGCGCATTGCCCGTGCCCTGGAGGTGATAGAGAAGAACGGAGTCCTCACCCTAGGTGATTATGCCTCCATCAACAACCTGAGCCGTACTGCCGCCTCTATGGAACTGAAGGAGCTGACCTGTGATAAATCTTCACCGATAGATTCACTTGGCCGCGGCAGCCATAAGGTTTGGGTGAAGAGAAAAGAATAAATGCAAATATCTCTCAGAATATTTGTTAGTTTCAATTCTTTTTCGTATTTTTGCGGTGTAATTTAAATGATAGTGTTATGACGACAATAACAAGGGAACATCTTGAAGATGAGGTACTCAAGTCGATTCAGAAGAAAGCGGAGTCGATTATGCCGAAAGATGCCAAGGTTATCCTTTTCGGGTCAAGGGCTAGAAGGGATGCTAAAGCAGATTCCGACTGGGACATCCTTGTGCTTCTGAATAAGGATAAGATAGAAGAGCAGGATCATGATAATTACACCTATCCTCTTTGGGAATTGGGATGGCAAATCAATCAGATGATTCACCCGATAGTGTATTCGATGAAGGATTGGAACAGCAAAAAGGGTAGTCCCTTTTATAATAATGTAGAAGAGGAAGGATTGCAGTTATGTTAATATTTTGTTAAAGGTGCGTGTTAATAGTCTTATTTATAGGAAAATATGTAATTTTGCACTGTTAAATAGATGTTTAATTTAAAGTCCAAATAATTATGGAGCAGATTACTATAGATTTTAAGAACGCTTTTGATTGTTCCAAGAAGGAAAAGTCGAAGGTTTGTCGCTCTGGCTATGTACGTGTGGTTCGTTTTATGGATGATAAGAAGCATACTAGACCACAAATGTATGAGGGCGATTTGTTGGAGGTTTTGAATGGCAGCTTATAATTTTGAAAGCAAGGGATTGGTAGATGCCATTCTGACGCCAATAGCAGTCTGTGAGGCTGTAGAAATGAATGAGAGTATTGTTGTGCCTAAGATATTTCGCTCTTCTAATTGCATGTGGGATACAGGGGCGACTAATACGCTTATATCTCAAAAGGTAGTTGATGATTTGGGACTAAAGCCTTATGGTGTATGCTTGGTCTCAGATAATACAACAACAGAGAAACGTGAAACGTTTTTGGTTCATTTAGGCTTACCGACAGGAACAACAGCGTTAAACGTAGAAGCGATGTTAACGTTGAGTGAAGATTATGATGTTGTAATAGGAATGGACATTATTAGTTTATGTGATTTCTGCTTTACAAACAAAGATAACGCAAGTTGTTTCTCGTTACGCCATCCTTCGAACGAGAAAATTATTTTAAAATAATAAATATCCTTGGGATTTGCAAGAAACTTTCCGATTTTCTTGCAAATCCCAATTCTTTTTCGTACTTTTGCAGTTGTCTTGCTGTGGATGGCTAGCGATGAGTCGCTGGCTAGGTAAAAATCCATGGCTTGGCCTATTTTAAATTGAAGACGTTTGCTTGACGTTTCTTCTGACCTTTCGAAACCTCGGAAATTTCATAAGCGTTCAGATGGAGACTGCGGTGGGCGTCTACCCACTGTGTATATACACATGGCATAGGTGTGCCCCTTCGACTGAGGGGGTACACCCTATGCTATCATATATATACCTGCTTGGCGTAGGCTTCTGTTGCTTCTTATCCTTGACGCTGTGGTCCATTCCGAGGTACCTGAAAGGCAAGGATGAGGCTAAGGGTAATAAGATTCCTACGCCATCATTTTATAATAGCAATCCTGTTTCTAACAATCTTCTCTGCTTAGGGAATCAGTGGAGCACGGAAAAGGGGAGGAAGGTACACCGTTATGGCAAAGAAAATAGATTTGCAAGCTTTGCACCAGCAGATAAATGAGCTTCAGATTGATAAAGATTTGAACAGGGGAAAGCTGCACCCTCTTTCGGAGAAATTCACTATATTTGCAACATGCAGGAAATATAGAAACTATACCAAGGATAGAGGTAGCCCTGATTATCATCGGGGGGTGCATCCATATTTATCTTCTTAATAAACCTCTTGTATTTTCTGGAGTGAACTTAACAATAAGCAGACAAATTTAAATAACAATTATAATATTAATTTATGAAAAAATTTACCAATCAATTCAATGGGTCGCATGCCGACCGTATTAACAATGGGGGAGGTAGGTTCCGAAGGATCGCTCTATTCCCATTGATGTGGCTCATGTTGTTGCTTGTGCCTACCAGTATGATGGCGCAGACAGATTACGACAACACAGTAACCTTCACAGCCTTAGCAGGTAATCCCCAAGGCTTCACTAATGAGACTTATGCGAAACTCTTTGATGGCAAAAAGACAGAAGGCGATTTCTCCAAGTGGTGCTGCAAAATCTCAGGTAGTGCCAATGTCATCTTCGCAGCCAGCAAAGCAGGAGTCCCTGTGGGCTACACCATCACAACGGGTAACGACAACTTCACTAGTAAAGGTCGCAACCCTATGTCGTGGAAGCTCTATGGAAACAACGTGGGCAAAGATGGAGAATGGACGCTCATTCAGGAGGTAAACAACGATACGAAGCTTCAGGATGTGAACTATACTTCTTACGACTTCACCTGCGGGGGAGGTAAATCTTACAAATATTTCAAATGGGAAATATCGGCTATTCATAGCGGAGACGTGTTGCAGGTAGGCGAATTTGAACTCAAACTCCAAACTTGTACGCACACAAATGCCGATGGCTCGTCTGCCCTTGGCAATGCAATAAAAACTGTGGAAACTACTTGCACCGAGCATGGCTATACCACATACAAATGCTCTATTTGTCATTCAATAGTAAAAAAATATAAGACTGATGAGCTAAAGAAGCACACACTCACTTACCATGAAGCTAAAGATGGAGTTAAAGAACACTGGCAGTGTGATGTATGCCACAAATACTTCAGCGATGCAGATGCCACTCAAGAGGTAAGTTATGCCAGCCTTTTATATCCGGCTTATGCCGAGTTTGAAGGAAGCACAGGAACGCTTACATTCAAATGCAGTCCTTCCAAGCCCGAAGGAGCTTATGACCTTAATCGTGGTTGGTCTGCTATAAATGAAAAGATCAAGAAGGTGGTTTTCGATGCTTCGTTTGCCAATGCAAGACCAACGAGCTGTTATATGTGGTTCGATTACTGCCCTAATCTGACCACAATAGAAGGCATTGAGTATTTTAACACCGAGAACGTGACGAATATGCGCTATATGTTCTGTGACTGCAGGTCTCTCAAATCTCTCGATCTCACAAACTTCAACACCGAGAATGTGACAGATATGTACTATATGTTCCATAACTGCACCTCTCTCGAATCTCTCGACCTCACCAACTTCAACACAGCGAAGGTGACGAATATGAAAGGTATGTTTTCGAGCTGCTACGCTCTCAAAACCATCTACGCCAGCGATAAGTTTGTTACGGATCAGGTTACTGAAAGTACTTGTATGTTCTCTGATTGCCTCAACCTCAAAGACTATTCCTCTAGCAAGGAAGACCACACCTATGCCAACTGCGGCCCGATTGGTTACTTTACTTATGGACGTGGGTATGCCATGTTTGACGATGCTACAGGAACTCTTACATTCAGCTACAAGGGATTCAAGCCCGAAGGAGCTTATGAGCTTAATGAGGGGGGAAATAATCCTGAATGGATTTCTAAAAACTCTTATGTCAAAAAAGTGGTCTTCGATGCTTCGTTTGCCAATGCAAGACCAACAAGCTGTAATGAGTGGTTCTTTAGTTGCAGTAATCTGACCACAATAGAAGGCATTGAGTATTTTAACACCGAGAACGTGACGAATATGCGCAATATGTTCGGTCACTGCGAGTCTCTCAAATCTCTCGATCTCACAAACTTCAACACCGAGAATGTAGAAAACATGTCATTTATGTTCAGGGACTGCTACGCTCTCGAATCTCTCGACCTCTCTAGCTTCAACACAGCGAAAGTGACAAGTATGAGCCGTATGTTCTATATCTGCAAAGCCCTCACAACCATCTACGCCAGCGATAAGTTTGTTACGAACAAGGTTACTAATGGTAATGATATGTTCTATGGTTGCGAAAAACTCAACGGCTATGACGGTAGCAAGACCAACTACAAATATGCCAACTACAAGACTGGCTACTTCAGCAAGCTGGTAGGTAAGAATGGTAATGAAAAGATTGGGGCATCAGGAGAAACTCTTACAGCAGCGAGTCTTGCTCTTGACGATGAAAAGGACTTCGTGGCTTACGAACCATTTACAGCTACAACAGCTACTTATAACCGCGAAATGAAGGAAGGCACCACATGGGCTACGCTCTGTCTGCCTTTCGAGGTATCGCTTGCAGATAAGAACTTCCGTGCTTTCAAACTTCTTTCAGCTGACGAGACAACTAATACGGTAGAACTCAAAGAGATTGAGACAAGCATCGCAGCTGGCACTCCTGTTATCATCAAGATGAAAGAGGGACAAACCGCTCTCAACTTCTCTGTTGCCAACAAAGAGATTGCAAATAACGTAAAGACAGCAGCAACTGTTGATGGCAGCTATCAGCTCCAGGGTCTCTATACAAAGAAGGTGTTCGACAAGTCTGCTGACGACAACTGCTACATCGTGAAGGGCGACAAGCTGATGAACCCTACCAAACTGTTGGAGTATACAAGCACAACACAGGTGGGCAGCAAGCCTTTCCGTGCTTACATGGTAGACAACACTTCATCATCTGCTGGTGCTAAGATGTTCAGCATCGCCATCGGTGACAACACAACAGCCATCGACAGCCTCAACACTATTGCAGATGGCAATGCCATATACTACGACCTGCAGGGCAATCGCCTCAGCGCTCCTTAGAAGGGCATCAACATCGTGAAGCGTGGCAGCAAGACAATGAAAGTTATCATCAAATAAAAAGAACTGAGAATTATGAAAAAGAAAGAATATATAAAGCCAGAACTGAATGTCTACCAAATGGAGACTATATCTATCCTCGCTGGCTCTGAAATATTGAAAGCAAAGGAAGAGGATTATAGCGAAGGATCGGTTAGTGACTATCGCGATGCAAGTGGCAGCATTTGGGCTGATTAAAAAGCCTCACCTTCAATAATAATGATACCCCATGGCATGAGTGCCATGGGGTATTATCATATTTGCGCTCTGTTTCGTCTGCCATTTCTTGGAAACGACGAGCTTCCTCACCATAGAGTGTTGGTATTGCTTTTATTGGATAAGCCATAATCCTTCTGCCTTTAATTCTTCTATAAATTCTTCAAAATCTGTAGCCTTGCCTGTCATAAGCTATAGCGAAAATAATCACTGATAAATAATCACTAAATCTTAGTGGTGTTTCAAATCACACGCAGCCTGCTCATAGTCGATGAGATGATCGATGGTAGGGTGGTCGCCGCAGATTTCGCAGGATGCACGCTTCTTTACCTTGATGGTGCGGAAGTTCATCGTCTTGGCATCGAAGGTGAGCAATCGGTCGGTGAGCAGTTCGCCCACACCGAGGAAGTACTTCAACGCCTCGGCAGCCTGGATGGTTCCGAGCATACCAGCGATGGCACCAAGGACTCCTGCCTGGCTACTGGTAGGAACAGCGCCTGCTGGAGGTGGTTCCTTGAAGAAACAACGGTAACAAGCCGTGCCTGGAAGATGGGTGAAGGTCTGCCCCTGGAATCTCAGGATGCCGCCATGCGAGAATGCCTTGCCCAGTCGCACACAGGCATCATTGATGAGGAACTTCACCGGGAAGTTGTCGGTGCAATCAATGACGAAATCCCATGGCTTGATGATTTCCTCGGCATTGTCTGAGGCGAGGAAGGTATGGTAGGTTGTTACCTCCACATCAGGATTGATGGCAATCATCTTCTCCTTGGCGCTTTCCACCTTAGGGGTGTTCAAGTCCTTGGTCTGGTGGATGACCTGTCGTTGCAGGTTGCTGAGGTCAACCACATCGGCATCCACGATACCGATATGTCCCACGCCAGCCGCAGCGAGGTAGAGGGCAACTGGGGAACCCAATCCTCCGGCACCAATGATGAGCACCTTGGCATTGAGGAGCTTTTCCTGCCCCTCGAGGCCTACATCCTGAAGGAGGATGTGGCGGCTGTATCTTTCTATCTGTTCTTCTGTTAAATCTATCATTTTATAGTACTTTATGTCTTTTTTCTTTAGTAAAAAATTACTTTGTATAGCAGTTTATGCTCATACAGCAGTATAGAAAAAGGTCGCAAACAATTAACAGCTTGCGACCTTTGATATTCTTTATAAGAACCCGAATTATAATCCCGAATCCGGAAGTATAATCCTCAAATTCTTGATTTACTCGATTACTACAAGTGCATCCTCTTCGAGCACAGCCTGACCAGGCTTAACGCAGATAGCAGTAACCTTACCATCCTTCTCAGCCTCGATGTTGTTCTGCATCTTCATAGCCTCGAGAACGACAACAGTATCACCTGCCTTTACCTCCTGACCAACAGCTACCTCGATGCTGGTGATAGTACCAGGGAGAGGAGCCTTTACAGCATTGGCTGTATTAACGTTGGCTGCTGGAGTAGCCTCAGCATCATCAGATGCAGCAGCTGGCTGACCGAGCACAACCTTCTTCTTCTCTGGCTCAGCCTCCTGTTCCATCTCAACCTTGTAAGCTTCGCCATTCACGTTCACGCTTGCGATGTTACCCTCAACAGCGTCAATCTGAACCTTGTATTCTTTTCCGTCAATTGTATATTTAAACTCTTTCATTTCTATTACATTATGGTTTAGCTGTTAAACTCAAGAACTTGGCGTTCCACATCGTCTGACGTGGCTTGATAGTGATGATGCCAGGCTCCTTGTCGTGTACGTTATTGCCCTGGTACTCATAGAGTGCCATGGCAATCGCAGCATAAATATTCTTATCCATTCGTTTTTACTTTAATTTTGAGTGTTGATTGTTGAGTGTTGAATTAGGCTTGCGCCCTTCTGTTATGTTGAGTCTGTATATAACTCAACATTCTACACTCAACATTCAACATTTCTATATTACATTGGCATACAGCCATGCTTCTTAGCTGGCAAGCTCTGACGCTTGGTAGCGAGCTGAGCCAAACCACGGCAGATGCGGAAACGGGT
>CDZB01032569.1_pt1 | contig 23875 bp, 20 predicted proteins | sample 554961 | NCBI WGS metagenome assembly CDZB01 (sample SAMEA3182106, study PRJEB8094) | gut metagenome | biome: human; feature: gut; material: Stool; isolation source: human stools | place: Canada | collected 2013-02-26
TGTTCAAACAAAAGATCGTGGACGGCTGGCAGACGGAACTTCCCGACATCTGGCTTCCCGGAGGCGAAGTCTGGCTCACGCAAAGAAGCGACAAATCTTTCACCGTCAAATTTGACGGGTGGGTAAAAGAAAACTGGTCTGAGAACGGATTGAGCGTCACTTACGGCGGATATAAAGAAGTCGAAGCGGTGGCGTACGATATGATGATCTCGGGCAAGGACAGCGACGCCGTTTCCGTCCTGCGCCTGTGGCGAGCGAGAAACATTTCTCATTTTGACATGAAACTTTTCTCCCAGGGCGATTATCTGCGTTGCATGCAGGAGGAGAACGAGGCGGAAGTCATTTCCAAAGTCCTTTATCCGGCGGACGATCATTACGAAGGAAAATCCCTGCGGTTGAAACAGCAATATTTCCTCGTATCGGCGTCTTTGCAGAACATTATCAGCGATCATAAACACAGATACGGGCCGCTCGACAAGTTGCCCCAGCTCGCCGCGATACACATCAACGACACGCATCCCGCATTGGCGATACCCGAAATGATGCGCATATTGATGGATGAAAACGGATTTACGTGGGACGACGCATGGAACATTACGACGGGCGTCTTCGCGTATACGAATCACACGGTCATGGCGGAAGCGCTCGAAACCTGGCAGGAAGACCTGATCGCGAGAAGGCTTCCGAGAATCCATATGATCATCAAAGAGATCAACCGCCGTTTCTGTGAACAGCTTTGGGCGCGTTTCCCCGGTCAGCATGCGCTGATCGACAGCATGTCGGTGATCTCAAACGGGCAGATCAAAATGGCAAACCTGTCCGTGATCGGGTCGCATAAGGTCAACGGCGTTTCCGCGCTGCACAGCGACATCATCAAAAACAGCATCTTTAACGGATTCTATCAGCTGTGGCCGGACAAATTCACGAACGTGACCAACGGCATCGCGCACAGGCGCTGGCTCTGCCAATCCAACCCCGAACTTTGCGAGCTTCTGAACGACTGCATCGGCGACGGGTATGTCAAAAATGCCGCCGAGCTTGCCAAGTTCAAAAAATTTGAAGACGATAAGAGCGTCCTCAAACGGCTGACGGAAATCAAAGCGATCAAGAAAAAGCAATTCATCGATTACGCTTACAAAAAAAGCGGCGTCCGGATCGACCCGAACACGGTATTCGACGTTCAGGCAAAGCGGTTGCATGAATACAAAAGGCAACTTCTCAACGTCATGAACATCATAGCGCTTTACAATGAGCTGCTTGAAAATCCCGATGCCAACATTCAGCCGCAGACGTTTATTTTCGGGGCGAAGGCGGCTTCGGGCTATCTGATGGCGAAGCAGATCATTAAACTTATCTGGTTCTTGGCGGAAGATATCAAAAAGCACCCGAAGATCAACGAAAAACTCAACGTCGTCTACATGGAAGATTATAACGTCACCATGTCCGAAAGCCTGATGCCTGCAAGCGAGGTGAGCGAACAGATCTCACTTGCGGGGAAAGAGGCGAGCGGTACGGGCAACATGAAGTTCATGATCAACGGAGCAATCACGATCGGCACGCTCGACGGCGCGAACGTCGAAATGAGCGAAGTCGTCGGAGACGAGAACATCTTTATTTTCGGGCTTCATGCCGATGAGGTCGAGGAGATGTGGGCAAAAGGTTATAATGCCAGCCAATATTATAACCGCGACCCGAAACTGCGGAAAATCACCGAAAGCCTCGTAAAGGGGTACAACGGGGAATCTTTTGCGGACATTGCCAATTACCTGCTGACGGGAACGCCGGTTGCCGATCCGTACATGTGCATGGCCGACTTTGAATCGTACTATATCACACAAAAACGCGTAAAAGATCTTTATGCCGAGGATAAAATGCGTTGGGCAAAAATATCGCTCAACAATATAGCCGCCGCGGGGATTTTCTCCGCCGACAGAAGCATAAAGGAATATGCGGAAAACATTTGGAATCTGAAGCCTTTGAAAGTTTGATGCTATATGAACGTATACTATAATCCCTTGGACAAAGTCTGCAAAAGCGTGACCGGAGGGATTAAGCGGAACGAAGATCTCGTCATAAATGTATTTGGTGACGGCGATGAGCCTTGCCTCTTTGTCTTATTTAAAGACGGAGGCGAGGCTCAGTACCTGCATATGAAAAAATGCGGAAGATGTTGGACTGTTACGCTTAATTTTTCCGAAACGGGCCTGTATTTTTATTATTTTATTATCGGCGGCAGTAAAGCCGGCGCGGGGAAATTCCGTGATCTTGCGTTCAGCGAACAGATTTCCTGTTATCAGATCGTTGTTTACGCGGAGGAGTTCAGCACGCCCGATTGGTTTAAAGGCGGCGTCATGTATCAGATCTTCCCCGATCGTTTTTGCCGGGGGAAGGATATCCCGATCGGAAAAGGAAAATGGCTGCATACAAAATGGGACGAAGCGCCCGAATACAGGATGAATGCGCAGGGTAAAATTCTCAACAACGATTTCTTCGGAGGGAATTTTGACGGTATCACAGGCAAACTCGATTATCTTACGTCGCTTGGCGTTACGGTTGTTTACCTGAATCCGATTTTTAAAGCCTTTTCCAACCACCGCTACGATACGGGAGACTATATGCAAATCGATCCGCTGCTCGGTTCGGACGCGGATTTCGATAACTTCATAACCGAATGCGAACGCCGCAAGATCCGTGTGATACTTGACGGCGTATTTAACCATACGGGCGATGACAGCCGTTATTTCAACAAATACGGCAATTACGACGAATTAGGGGCGTATCAATCCAGAGATTCGAAGTACTATGCCTGGTATAATTTCAAACATTTCCCCGATAAATATGAAAGCTGGTGGGGGATCGATGTTTTGCCGTCGGTCAACGAATCGTGCGAATCGTATTCGCAATTCATCACGGGTGAAAACGGAGTGATAGATCATTGGATGCGGCGCGGCGTTTCAGGGTTCAGGCTCGACGTCGCCGACGAATTGCCTGATGATTTTATCGAAAAAATCAGGAAAGCCGCCAGAAACGTCAAGAGTGATGCTCTTATCATCGGCGAAGTGTGGGAGGATGCTTCAAACAAAATCGCATACAGCAAACGAAGAAAATATCTTCAGGGGAAAGAGCTTGACAGCGTTATGGATTATCCTCTGAAAGATGCGATCATAGACTTCGTCAAAACCGGAAAGACGGCTTCTCTTCGAGAAACGATAGCTATGCTTTCGGACAATTATCCGAAATGCGTGCTTGACAGTCTCATGAACATACTGGGAACGCACGACACGGCAAGAATTTTGACGGTTTTGGGCGGAATTCCCGCCAATAATAAAGATGAGATGAACAAAATTTCCTTGTCGGATACGGCGAGGAAACAGGCAAAACATTTGCTGAAAATCGCAGCGATCCTTCAATTTACGTTGTTCGGAGTGCCGTGTGTTTACTATGGCGACGAAATCGGAATGGAAGGCTACGGAGATCCGTTTTGCAGGCACACGTTCGATTGGGATAAACAGGACAACGAGCTTTTAGAGTTTTATAAGAAGCTGGGGCATTTGCGGCAACGGGCTTTCGGATTATTTCGCGACAGCGAATACAGGGAAATTTTTGCCGACGATAAGTGCCTTGTCTATGAAAGGGCGAAAGGGGTTGAGCAGGTTATTGTTGCAGTCAATATGGGTTCGGATATTTTCGACATAAAGTATAACGGACGGATGTTTGACTTTCTTTCAGGCGAATGTTATGAGAATGTATTTACAATCAAACCTCTTACAGCCACAATTCTTACGGATTTCAAACCGTAATACGTACTTTGCGTAGTACTTTGTCTGACATAAACAATGAATCAGTAAAGCGCCGTACAAAGAGCTCCCGATATTTTTTAATAAAAAACATATGGCTTTCACATTACGGTGTTATAATTTTATGGAATTCAATTGATCGAGGATGATTCATGAAAAAGAAATCAGCGGCCGTTGCCGCCGCTTTGTCGCTGTTGTTGGTTTTCAGCGGATGTTCTTATTTTGACCGTGAGATCGCACCGCGAGACGTGCGAAAAGAATATTTCGACATCGGCAGCGCAGAAGATTATGCCTCGCCGTCAGAGTATATTGCAGCGACGCAGGCAGGGGCAGTCGTATCGATCGTTGCGTCGTGTTATGTTTCCTCCGGCAGTTTTTCTTATACCGAGGTGACCGAACATACGTCGGGCGTTATTTTGAATAACGACGGCTATGTTCTGACCACGACGGCAACGACGGGGATTCCCGTCGAATCCGATCTGTATCGCGCGACTTCGGTATATGCGGTTTTGGCGCCTGTTTACGATGACGATACCTTATACCGGCTCGACGAGGTAGCTTACGATTTGGATTCCGGGTTGGCGATCTACAAATTCTATGACAATTTTTCTTATACAGATGCGAACGGCGAGAGTCGGGACGGATTTCAGTTTACGGCAGAACTCTCCGACGAGCCTGTCAATATAGGAATAGATTGCTGGGCCGTCGGCAATTCTCTCGGCGATCTGTTCGAAGGCGCGTACGAGCTGACGATGACTTCGGGAGTCGTTTCCGACGATGCGACCGATCAGGAGATATTCCCGCTTTCCTATAACGGGATCGAGTACGATTTTATTCAAACGACGATCCCGACGACGCCGGAGATGGCGGGCGGAGCCTTGTTCGATGAGAACGGGTATATGGTCGGGTTGTTTGCAAGCAGGATCGTTTCGGAATCCGGCAATTCCGCAGAGTATCTAGACAAATGCTCGCTTTTTTATAAAACGGATATCATTCAGGCTTACGTAAACCATGTTTCCGAAACGCTTGAAACGGTCATCACGCTGTCCGTCGCATCCGGAAGTTCGGAGGCTGCATAATGAGAGTAAAATTTTTCAAGCCCGTGCTGGCGATCTGTTTCGTACTGCTGCTGGCCACGGCTTCATTGATGTCCGCCTGCGGTCAGACGACAAACGCAAACAGCGATACGACCGATGTCGTCGACATTCCGTATACAGGCAACGAAACAATTTCGTCCGACTACGAGAAAAAAGATTTTGACAGAAACGGGGCCGATCTGTCGTCTCTTTATTCAGAGACCGTTTCATCGGTGGTAAGCGTAAAGGTCAAATACACGGACAGAGGCATTTGGCAAACGCAGAACAAAGAGGCAACCAATACGGGGACGGGATTTTTCCTGACCTCGAACGGTTATATCCTTACTTCTTCAAGCTTATTTGTCAGCAGCAACGGAACTTTTATTACGGATGCCGAAATCACCGTCAAAACGTCCGACGGCAGTACTTATTCGGCGCAATGGGTTTACAGCGACGTGACCGTTCACGGCTTTTCAAACTATCTTGACAATTCCGATTTGACGTTGATCAAAGTTTCCGAATCGGGCAAGACGTTCGATACCGTTACGATCGGAAATTCTGAAGCCGTTCAATACGGAGAAGATTGTTATACGATCGCTACTTTTTCAGACGAACAGCAAAACGCGACGCCGGAAGACGAATCGGATAAAACAGACGATCTGGAATTTTTGCTTGCCGACGGGATCGTTTCCCGTCCGATCAGCGCGCGCGAATCAAACTTTATCGTATCTTACAGCGAAAATTTTTTTGACGGCTCGTTCGAATATTTGATACAGACGACTTTGCCGACCAATGACGGCAGCGAGGGCGCTCCCGTTTTCAACAAAAGCGGCGAAGTGGTCGGGATTTTAAATTTGGATGTACGGGACACATCGGTCTACGAGGAAAATCCGTCATTCGGAATATCTTTTTCGGTTCCGAGCAAGACTTTGCAAAACTTTTTGAATGAGGCCGAAACGGCAGGATATCTGCAAAGCGGGGAAGTTTCCGTAACGTATTCCGACGACTCTTTCACGGAACAGCGCAACGAGTCGTTGCTGTACGACGGGGCTTCGCTGACCGTTTTATCCGCCGACGATACGACGGATCAAATAGAAATCGCTTTGATCAACGAAGGAGAATTTGTCGTGGCGGAATCTCAACAAACCGTCGTTTTGCGTTCTCAGAGCGAAAGCGCCAAACAAAAAGATTCCGTTGCCGAAACCGTTGCTGCTCAAAAACTCAACGCGACCGTACAGGTGATATCCGCCAGCAGTTCCGGCCGAAGCGAAGGTTCGGGGTTTATCGTCAGCAATGACGGCTACATCGTCACGAATTTGCATGTCATCAATAAAAACACGTCCGCAAACGAACAAGCGGGGAAAAACGCAAACGAAACCGTCGACATCAGCGGCGTTTTAAATTATGTTATTTTCGACAACATAAAAATAGACGGAAAATACGTTTTGTTCCGCGTTTCTGTCGTCGCTTATGACCAGACGGAAGATATTGCCGTGCTGAAGTTGGAAAATCCGTTTTCTTACAATGACGGCTCGGAAAGCGTTTCGGGTTTTGAAAATATTTGTACGCTTGAAACTTCGACCGTAAAACAAGGGCAAACGGTCATTGCGATCGGAAACGCGCTCGGATACGGGCTTTCCGTGTCGGAAGGCATTGTTTCCGTGCCGCAAATGTCCGGGTATTATTCCGAATACGGACACAATTTTATACAGACGGATTGCCCGATCAATTCAGGCAATTCAGGCGGGCCGCTGTATAATTCAGAAGGGAATGTGGTGGGAATCAATTCCATGGGTTTGAGCGATGCATATTCGGCTTACGAAAATGTCAGTTGGGCCATTCCTTCTGAAAACTTGAAAGCGTTTCTCGACGAAGTAAATTCGGGAAGCATCGAAGACGGCGTTTTGATCATGTCAGACGTCGACATACAATATAAAACGACCGGGGATTCGGTCTCTTAATATTTAAATTCTGACTCAAACCGTCAGAGAAGCTTTTTTGTCGCATAATTACTTCGCCATAATTTAATCGAAAAGAATCCGTAAAAAAGCATCTTTTACGGATTCTTTTCTTTATATTTCGGAAATATATTCAAAATTAAATCACGCGATGCACGGCGGCCAAAAACAACTTTATAGACGCAACCGATATTTTTGTTTTCGGAATGCCTTATTTTTATATAAAAATGCCTTATCTATGCGTAAAAGCTGTGTTTTACGCATAGATACAAGTATTGCTGCGAACACCTAAACGAGTGCCCTACGGCATAACGATCCATAACGGCGCAGTTTTTAGCGCCGGCTTTTAATGTTTTAGCGTGGTTTGCACCGCCCCGCGCACGGATCGGGCCTTACCGTAAAAACCGCGTAAAAAAGTACTTGCCGCACAAATTAAGAGATTAAGTTCGTTTTGCTTCTTGATTTTTTTTTCGGAATGAATTATAATAATTATATGGAACAAAAAAGTTTTTTCGATAAACGGAATTTGCATAATTTGGAAAAAATCGAAAGCCTGAAAGACGATCTGCCCCCCTTTGCGGACGATTATTTCCTCGGTATAGAAAATCAAACAAGCACACTCACCCGACTGAATTATGCCTACGATCTCCGTATTTTTTTTGATTATATCCTTAAAAAGGTTTTCAGAAACAAAGATTCCGTTCGCGACATCACGCTGCAAGACCTGGAAAACATCACAAGCAACGATATTGAGCGTTTTCTGAGTTACCTGAATAACTACGAATTTCGCGGGACGCATGAAACGTGCAACGAACGCGCCAAGGCGCGCAAATTGTCTTCCGTCCGTGCCCTATTTAAATATTTTTTCACGAAAGACCGTATCGGCGTGGATAACGCCGCAAAAGTTTCCCTTCCGAAACTTCACGAGAAGGAAATTATTCGTTTGGAAGTCAACGAGGTCGCCGATCTTTTAAATTGCGCAGAATCCGGCGCCGGGATGACGGAACATCAGCGCGCTTTTCATGAAAAGACCCGCGTTCGCGACATTGCGATTCTCACCCTCTTTCTCGGGACGGGTATACGAATCAGCGAATTGGTTGGACTGAACAACGAAGACATCGATTTCACGACAAACAGCTTCAAAGTGACGCGCAAAGGCGGCAATCAGGCGATTTTATATTTTTCGGAAGAAGTCGCGGACGCTTTGGCGAGATATATCGCCTTTAAGGAAGACGATAAAAACACCCCCGTCGGCGAACACGCTTTGTTTCTTTCCCTGAAAATGCAGCGCATCAGCATTCGTGCGGTAGAAAATCTCGTAAAAAAATACAGCAGGATCGTGACCCCCCTGAAAAAGATTTCCCCGCATAAATTGCGCAGTACATACGGTACGCAATTATATCGCGAAACCAATGATATTTATATCGTTGCCGACGTTCTCGGACATAAAGACGTAAACACGACCAAAAAGCACTACGCTGCGATCAGTGAAGATATCAGGAGATCTGTCGCAAACAAGGTAAAATTGCGCGATAACGATGATAACAATTGAATTACTTCACGCATAGTACTTTATAAAATGGAAATTATCAAACAAAATTCAGTAGAAAAAGTTTATATCATTCAGCCTATCGTCGACGAAAAAATCAGCAAAGAAGAGCATGCGGAAGCAGTTTCTTTGATCGAAAGCGCCGATGCGCTGTATGCGGGAACGATTTACCAAAAAATTAAAGAAATCGTTCCCGCAACATATATCGGGAGCGGTAAATTACAGGAACTGAAAGAGCGGCTGGACGGTTTAGAGGGCATTACCGTACTTTTCAACGGTGACCTGTCCCCTTCCCAAACGCTGAACATTTCTGCCGCGCTTGGCGATATTAAAGTGATCGACAGGACGACCTTGATTTTGGATATATTCGCGAAACGTGCGCAAAGCAGCGAAGGAAAGCTACAGGTCGAACTCGCTCAACTGAAGTATATTTATCCTCGTTTGAAAGGCAAAGGGTCTGCCCTTTCGAAACTCGGCGGCGGGATCGGTACGCGCGGCCCGGGCGAAACGCAACTTGAGACCGACAGGCGGCATATCCGATTGCGCATCGATTATCTTGAAGAAAAGCTGCGCGCACTCGAGAAACACAGAAAACTTGCGACGGAGCGCCGCGCTAAAAATGCGGCAAAAACCATCTCTCTCGTGGGCTATACGAACACGGGCAAATCAACCCTGCTCAATGCTTTGACCGATGCCGATGTATATGCGGAAAACAAGCTGTTCGCAACGCTCGATCCGACGTCGCGCGCCCTGAATATCGGCGGATTTGATTTTATTATGACGGATACGGTCGGCTTCTTGCAATCGCTGCCGCATAATCTGATCGAAGCGTTTCAATCGACATTGGAAAGCGCGCTGCACTGCGACCTTGCTCTGATCGTGTGCGATGCTTCGGGGAATTTCGAGCGCCAGCTCGAAACGACGCTGTCCACTTTGCGGGAGTTGCGCTTCGAAAAACCATATCTGATCGTAATGAATAAAAGCGAAACGATCGAAGACCGAACCGTTTACCCGCGCGACAGTATTTTCATTTCTGCGAAATACGGGCAAGGACTTGAAGCCCTGAAGACAGCGATTTTAAGTTTTTTCAGAAGCAGGACATCGGAGATCCGTCTAAAAATCCCCTACGACAAGCTGTCGGCTTACGGCAAACTGAAAAAATATGCCGCCGAAAAATCATTTTCTTATCGCGGCGACGCGCTTTATGTCCGAGCACTCGTTGAAAACATTCATTTGGGAAATTTCAAAGAATTTATGATTTAAATGGGGACATCCGAACGGATATTTTTTAAATCAGGCAAAAGAGAGAAGACATAAACGTCTTCTCTCTTTTTATCCGATTTGTTCGACCGCGCTTTTTTATATCGTTTCTTGTGCGGAGAACAAAAACACCGCGACAGATGTGTATACTTTCTGATCGTCCGTGCAATTATCCGGCGGGCATCATTTTCTCCGCAACGCTAATTCATTCAGCACAAACTCAGCCTTGCCCGTGTCTTTCGTCGATGTAAGTCGCTTCCAGATCGGCGACATGCAAAAATACCGCCAAAGGAAAAATCCTGTAAGCGTCGCTGATCGAATAATCGCCGCCCCTTGCACGCATGTCAAAACCGCCCATGTGCCAGTTGATCGCCATCGCCTCTTCTCTGGTCAATTTAATGAAACTGTTTACAATGTAAACGGATTTTTCACCGTGCCCGAACGGTAAACTTTCGTCACGCGTATAGCAAGGTTTTTTGACCCACTCTCCGTTTTCTTTGACGTTCCTGAAATCTCGCTTATAATAATCGATTTTACAAAGATCGTGCAGCAACCCGCATACGGCGACCGTCTCGTGCGTATACGTTCCCTCCCACTTTTCACCGTACTCGGCCTGTACGATTTTCAATAATCTTTTATAAGTATTTATGCTGTGTTCGCAAAGCCCGCCTTCAAAGGCACAATGGTAGCGCATGCTTGCGGGTGCAGAGAAAAAGTCCGAGCGAAGCAGGTAATTTTTCAATTCTTCCGCTCCATCTCTTTTGATGTGATTCTCAAAAATTTCAAGAAATTCAGTCTGCTTATCCATAAAAACTTCCTTTCTGTACCATGTGTATTCAGGCGTACGCTCGAACAGAACGTTGAAAAGCGCCATGTCATGCCGCGATGATTTTAAATCGATCACGCCTTGCTTTGGATAATCGCTCTGTGTTCTCCCGTATTATAACAGAACAGCCGTTGTCCGTCAAGCGGAAGGAAAGCCCCGCTCTTTTCAGTTCGCCGAAGGCGCCGTCATTTAAAAGAAAAAGAACGCCGAACAAGGCGTCCTTTTGGGTCTGTGTCATTCGGACAAAATCTCGTTTTTAAGGCACTTTTCGGGAGTATGTCGGGCGATAAGTACTTTTTATTAAGCAAAAATGCATTTAGTTATCACGATGTTGTTGACAAAATCACGAATTCGTGATAAAATGAATTTGTTAATTTGGAGGATATTATGTCAGTAACATACAACAAGTTTTTTCACTTGCTTTTAGATAAAAAAATTTCAACTAATGCATTATTAAAGGATTGCAATTTGTCTGGTAACATTTTAACACGTATAAAGAGAAATGAGTATCTATCAATGGAAACTATCGAAAAAATATGCCATTATTTGTGTTGTAAAGTCGACGATATTTTAGAGTTTAAACCAAATAGAGGTCTAAATGTAATCGATTTATTTGCTGGATGTGGCGGCTTAAGTTTAGGTTTTGAAATGGCTGGATTTAATATTCCGCTTGCTATAGAACGCGATGAGTGGGCTTCAGAAACATACAAGTATAACCACCCAAACACAATTGTAACAACAAATGACATTACTCAAATACTAAATTTAGAATCGTTGCTTCCTTCAAATCTAATAATCGATGGAATTATTGGCGGTCCACCATGCCAAGGCTTTTCTTTAAGTGGCAATCGCGATAAAAATGATCCTCGTAATAGTTTATTTATGGAATTTGTAAGGTTTGTAAAATATTATAAACCCAAGTTTTTTGTAATGGAAAATGTTACAGGAATCCTTTCTATGGTCACCAAAAACGGTGAATCCGTTAAAGACGTCATTTTAAAGGAATATAATAAAATTGGATATAATGTGGAAATCTTTCAATTGAATGCTGCCGAATTTGGTGTTCCCCAGTCTCGCATAAGAGTTTTCTTTATTGGACTTTGCGACAATATCAAATATGATCGAGATAAACTCGCACCGGTAGGATACTTGTTTGGAAACGATCAAATAACTATTGAAGACGCAATAATGGACTTGCCTAAATTAAAAGCGGGAGAAGGAGAAGAAATATCTCAATATACAATGGCTCCTCAAACAAAATATCAGTCCTGGGCAAGAGAAGCAAGTAAGCAAGTATATAATCACGTCTCAATGCGTCATACTGCGAGACTAGTAGAAAGGTTTAGTCATATTGGTTACGGACAATCAGTTGCAGATGTAGATATAGAATTTCAACAACGTCAACGCGGAGATTCCAATAAAATTAGCGGGAAAGTATATTCTCAAAATAATATGCGACCATATCCCAATAAGCCATCACCAACGATACCGGCAAGTTTCCAAAGCAACTTTGTTCACCCATATGAGAATAGAAACTATACCGCTCGGGAAGGGGCAAGATTACAATCGTTCCCCGATTCCTACATATTTAAAGGTAAAAGAACCACAATGTCATGGGAAAAGAATTTATCTCAATACCAACAAATTGGCAATGCAGTTCCACCATTACTGGCAAAGGCAATAGCAAAAAAAATAGCGGATTATTTATTATAATCCGCTTGTTTTATCTGGATTTAATAAGCGACCAGGAGTTTCAATTTTTCTTTCCATAGTCAACGCTTCAATTGCGTGGCATAATTCTTTACAATAATCATAAATTACATTGGAATCCATTGCCGAGTTTTCATCTTTTCTTAATACAAATATTTCATTTAAAACTGAATCTTGTCTGGCTGCAATAATGTGTTCATCGGCAATATTTTTATATCCCATTAAAACATATGTTTTTGAATTAGGAGATGCGCTTCGTATCGATTTACTAGAAGACTTAACCTCTCCAAACATTGTGGCATCTAAATAGGTTTTAACCTCAACTGCAATTATTGGCAGAATTAAAGTGGTTTTAGGCTGGTTGTCAATTGTAATATCGGCTTTTTTCCCTATACAAAAATCTACATCTTTAGTTATAATTCCTATAGCATGGTCGCCGCTTATTTTTAAACCAGCATAAATTTTCTTGTTAAATATACCAAGCTTTCCGGTTCTTATTGATTCAATGTCCTTTACCAAATATACGCTAATTTCTTCAAGAAATGTTGATTCAAATTTCGATTGCGAAGTTATGCCGTATTTCTTTGAAAAAGCTAGCAATTGATTATAATAATCGTTAAAAAACTTTGTTGCTTCTTGAAAATTTTTTTTATCATCTGTCGAAAAATCAAGTGCAAGAACTTTTTCTCGCATAGGTAAATAAATTTTTTCACAAAATTCATCTAGCTCTTTTTTTAAACCTTTGTAATCATTTTTAATTTTATTCTTTAAATTATTTTCATGAACATACATTGTAAATACCTCCATTTTTTTAATTATAACATAATCATCTACAATATTCAAGCAAACCATTGATTCATATGTTAAATACCATTTCAAGTCCTGCTGGACGGTGCTTATAGTCCGACAGACTTCAAGTGTGAAATTACGCTTTTTTTAGACATAAAAAAGACCAGGCAACGGGTTCGCCGTTACTCGGTCTGACAATTTGCTATGAAATTGCTCAAAAATGGGCGAAAATGCCCCTAAAAATACAAAAATAATGGTCTATAAGAAAAGACTTATAGACCATCACATTTGGTAGAGACAGTAGGACTCGAACCTACGACCTCTCGCATGTGAAGCGAGCGCTCTAACCAACTGAGCTATGCCTCCGAACAACCGCCTTGGCAAGCGGTTTTGCTAAAAACGGAATTCTTGCCTTTTACCGACAAGAATTCCGCCTTTGGTGTGAAGAATGGGACTTGAACCCACACGGATTTCTCCATACGCCCCTCAAACGTACGCGTCTGCCAGTTCCGCCATCCTCACAAGCGAGATTTATTTTACTATATTCCTGAAAAAAAGTCAAGTCAAAAATACAGTATTTTATAACATTTATAAAATTTTTTGACTTTGTTTACATAGCGCCGCGTTTCCGCAAACGGAATAAAATCGAGCGTTTCGCCGTCGCCGCTGTAATCGCTTTTAGCGAGCCAGTTTTGCACCCTTCCTTCCCCCGCGTTGTATGCGGCGAGCAGGGCATCCGTATCGGAAAATCGCTTTTTCAGATAAAAAATATATGCGCAGCCGCAGGCAATGTTCTGTTCGGCGTCAAACAAATCATATCCCTCATTCGCTTCCATTGCCGAAACAAAATCCGCGGTAGCCGGCATGATCTGCATAAGCCCGACCGCACCAGCCTCGCTGACCGCCGAAACATTAAAATTGCTTTCCGCGCGGATAACGGCATAAACAAACTCCTCTTCCAAGGAATATTCCGCGGCATACATACGCACATACAGACTGAATTTTCGGGGAAGCAGCACGAAGTAAAGCATTGCGGCCGAAAGCGCGGCAACCAACAAAATCGCCGTTGCGATGAGAATTGTGCTTTTAACCTTTTTCCGAGATAATTTCATTTACGACCTCGCGCACCCGTGTATAAAGCGAAGAGATATCGCCTTCGTTATATATTACAGTATGCCCGAAATCGCACTTTTTTTCATAGTCGAATTGATTGGAGATCCTCGCGCCGACTTCGCTTTCGGTAAGGCCGTCTCTTTCGGAAACGGCGCGTATGCGCGCGCTTTTATCCCGCATGACCACAATGACCCGATCAAACAAATTCTCGTAACCGCCTTCAAAAAGCAGAGGTATTTCGAAAAAGACAAACTTACCATCCGCTTTTTCCGCCTCGGCGAAAAGCGAACGCATGATTGCAGGGTGCGTGATCGCGTTCAGTTCGTCCAGCCTCTTTTTGTCGGAAAAGACGATTCCCGCGAGCAATTTCCTGTCGGGGTTACCCGCAGCGTCCGCGCATTCCGGAAAAGCGCCAACGACCGCGGCCCGCACGTCCGGTTTCTCATAAATATTGCGCGCGGCCGCATCTGCCGACAGCACGGGATAACCCAAATCCGCGATCATATGCATGACCGTGGATTTTCCGCTGCCTATGCCGCCCGTAACGGCGATATACTCTTTCCGATCATTTTGCTTCATACCAGTTCTTACCGCAATGCACCTCCGCAACGAGCGGCACCTGCAACGTTACGGCGTTTTCCATTTCATGCTTTAAAAGTTCGGAGACCCTTTCGCGCTCTTCTTCGAATGCGTCGATGACAAGTTCGTCGTGCACCTGCAAGATCAGTTGAGAGCGCAGTCCCTCTTCCTTCATCCGCTTGTCTATATTGACCATCGCTATTTTGATGATATCGGCACTGCTTCCCTGCAAAGGCATGTTCATCGCCGCACGCTCTCCGAAAGAACGGATATTGAAATTTGATGAACGGATCTCGTTGATGACGCGTTTCCTTCCCAATAAAGTCGTAACATATCCGTGTTCGCGCGCAAAAGCAACGTTTGCGTCCATATACTTTTTGACATCGCTGTAGCGGTCGAAATAGGCACGGATATATTCCCTTGCCTGTTTTGCGGAAATATTGAGATTGCTCGCCAGCCCGAAATCGCTGATTCCGTAAATGATCCCGAAATTGACCGCCTTTGCCGCACGGCGCATATGCGGCTCAACTTTTTCAAGCGGCACGCCGAACACCTGCGACGCGGTAAGCGCGTGTATATCGTCGCCGCGTTTATATGCCTCAATAAGCTCTTTACAGCCCGAAAAATGCGCGAGCAGCCTCAGCTCGATCTGGGAATAGTCGGCGTCTATAAGAACCCTTTCCGGCGCTCTGGCGATGAACAGTTTGCGCAGTTCGCGCCCTTCGTCGTCCCGGACGGGGATGTTTTGCAGATTGGGGTTCGTGCTGGAGAGCCGCCCCGTGGTCGTCACGATCTGATTGAAATTTGTATGCACGAGTTTATCCGTCGCGCCGATAAGCGGGCGAAAGCCTTCGATGTAGGTTGAAAGCAGTTTTTGCAAATGCCTGCAACGGAGCACGTCGCGAACGATCTCGTAGTCGCCCTGCAATTTTTCGAGCACTTCCGCGCCGGTGGAATATGTGCCGCGACGGCTCTTTTTCGGTGCGGGCAACTTGAGCTTTTCGAACAGGACGACGCCGAGCTGGGCGGGCGAATTGAGATTGAAACGTTCCCCCGCTTGCGCAAAAATTTTTTCCGTGACCGCGCCGATTTCCGTTCTGTATCGTTTTTCGAATTCTGCGGACATCTGAACGTCGACCTTCACCCCCGCCGTTTCCATATCGTACAAAACATCGGCAAGGGGCAATTCGACGTCGCGGTACAGAGATACGAGCCCTTCTTTCTCGAGTTTTGCATAGAGCTCGTCAAACATGGACAGGACGCCGCTCGCGGGAGTATCCGCACTCTCCCCCCTGTTCTCAAGAACATACGAAAGATTGTCGTCCTTGCCGGAATAGTCCACCAGATATTTCATGAGCGAGACGTCTTCGGCATCCTTGGGGACTGCAATGTTTTTTTCTTCCAGCATATGGCGCATATTCTTTTTGCCGTAAAGAATAAACTGTGCATTCAGGGCAAAAAGTTTTTCGAGAATGTCGGCGATCTCGCTGCCGTCCATGCCGTCGTCCAGGAGCGTCTCCCTGTGTTTCAGGCAATATTCCGCATCGCCGCCGCTGACATAAAAATCTGTTCCCTTGCCGACGACGCAAATACGTTTCGCCGCGGCAACCGCCTGCAAAAACGCGTCTCCGTCCGTCACGGTATGCGATCGGACGTCCTGCTTTTTCGGCGCGGCTTTACCCGCCTCGTTTTTTTCAAAAATATCCATCTTCAGAAGGGAAGTAAATTCAAGCTGCAAAAACTGCGTGCGCACTTCCTCCGAAAAAGGCATCCTGACCGTGCATGCGTCCAGGTCGAGACCGAGCTCGACCGTGCGATCGATCCGCGCCAGCGTTTGGGAAAGATAAGCGCTGTCCTTTCCCTGTTCCAATTTTACCCTGACGGAATCGCGCAATTCGCCGAGATGTGCATACAAGTTGTCCAAATTGTCATAAGCGGCAATAAGCGAAAGAGCCGTCTTTTCGCCGATGCCCGCAACCCCGGGGATATTATCCGAGCTGTCGCCCATGAGCGCTTTTATGTCTATGACCTGCCGCGGCTCATATCCCAATTGTTCCTTAAAATTGCCCGCCGTTAGTTTATTGAGTTCGCTCACGCCCGTTTTTGTGATATAAACGTCCGTCCTTTCGTCGACCAACTGATAAGAGTCCCTGTCGCCGGTTATGATGATGCTGTGCGTATCCGCATAGCAACGGGAGAGCGTTCCGACGATGTCGTCCGCCTCGAAACCCTCTTTTTCGCACATGGCTATGTTCATGGAACGCAAGAGCGATTTCAGGATCGGCATCTGCACCGCCAGGTCGTCGGGCATGGGTTTTCGCGTCGCCTTATATTGGTCGTACATTTTATGGCGGAACGTCGGCGCCTTCAGGTCAAACGCTACGACCAACCTGTCGGGCTTGATGTCGCCGTTGAGTTTGAGCAGAAGTTTGATGAATCCGAAAACGGCGTTTGTCGGCGTACCCGACTTTGTCGTAAGAAGTTTCGTCGCATAAAACGCGCGGTTGAGAAGGCTGTTGCCGTCGATGAGTACAAGTTTGAGCATGATCGTTTTCTCCTGTTGCCTTTCATTATAGCAGACGAAACGGGTATTTGCAAACGATTGCAAAAAAAATTCCCGACGGGCTTTTCCCCGCGGGAATTTTTACTCATTTGATGATCGTGAATTTTCCGATGACGGGCAATTCGCGTTTTTCCTCTCTTACGACGTTGAGTATGCCGAAAATGCAGGCAACGAGCATGACGACCCCGAACAGCGAAGAAAGGATCGTAAACACGAGGCCTACGACGGGCAGCATCGTCAAAATCCCCAAAACGGCGCCGCCGATCACCGATACGAGAAGGACGATAAGCCCCTGATTGGCGTGAAATCTTGCAAAATCGTCGTCGGGATAAACGATGAGCGGCAAAAAGAACAGGATGCCGAACAGATAGGTCAGCGCGCAGATGACTTTTTTCTGAACATCGCCGTTCGGATCGTTCCCTTGCGGCGCACCGCCGCCCTTCCCGCCCCCTTCGGACGAAGGCGTCCCGTTCTCCGGTACGGAAGAAGCATCGCGTTTTTCGACCTCATCGGCAGGCAGCTTGTTTTCATCCATAAAATCACCCCCTCAATTATGATTATGCCCAAAAAATAAAAAGTAATTTAATTATTGGTAAGATCGAGATATTCGTCGTACGTTACGTTTTTGTCGAAGGTCTTTTTCCCTCCGTCGATCTCGACGATGCGGTTCGCAACGGTATTCATCAATTCCTGGTCGTGCGAAGTCAAAAGCATGCACCCCTTGAAGTTTTTCATGCCGTTGTTGAGCGCCGTGATCGATTCCAGGTCGAGGTGGTTGGTAGGTTCGTCGAAGATGAGGAAGTTGCTCCCTTCCAGCATCATTTTTGCGAGCATGCAGCGCACCTTTTCTCCGCCCGAAAGCACTTTCGCTTTTTTGAGCGCCTCCTCTCCCGAAAACAGCATCCTGCCCAGCCATCCGCGCAAAAATTCTTCGTAATGATCGTTCGAGAATTGACTGAGCCACTCGACGAGCGAGAGGTCGCAGTTTTCGAAATATTCGTTGTTGTTTTGGGGAAGAACGGACAGCGTGATCGTCTTTCCCCACTTGACCGTGCCGGCGTCGGGTTCGGCTTTTCCCGTCAGCACGTCGAAGAGCATCGTGACCGTCGTGCTCTTATCGCTCACGAAGCCGATCTTTTCATTCTTCTGCACGATAAAATCGAGGTTCTCAAAATATCCCTTTTTCGTGAGCCCTTCGACCATGAGGATGTCGTTGCCGATCTCGCGTTCGAATTTGAAGTCGATAAACGGATATTTGCGCAGCGAAGGTTTGATGTCGTTGATCGTAAGGCGTTCCAGTTCTTTTTTGCGGGAAGTTGCCTGCCTCGACTTGGAGGCATTGGCGGCAAACCGCGCGATAAAGTCCTGCAATTCCTTTGCGCGCTGTTCGGCCTTTTTGTTCTGATCGCGCATCTGTCGGGCAATGAGCTGGCTCGTCTGATACCAGAAATCGTAGTTGCCGAGGAAAAGGCTGATCTTCCCGAAATCCACGTCGCAGATATGCGTGCAGACTTTATTCAGGAAGTGCCTGTTGTGCGAAACGATGATGATGGTATTTTCAAAATCGAGAAGATAATTTTCCAGCCAGCGCACCGTCTTGATGTCGAGATTGTTGGTCGGCTCGTCCAAAAGCAGGATATCGGGGTTGCCGAACAGCGCCTGCGCCAAAAGCACTTTGACCTTCTTTTTCGCGTCGAGTTCGCTCATCAGAACGTAATGGTCTTCCGCGGGGATATCCAGTTCGTTGAGCAGGGTCTCCGCTTCCGATTCCGCTTCCCAGCCGTTGAGTTCGGCAAATTCGCTTTCCAGTTCCCCCGCGCGTATGCCGTCCTCGTCCGTAAAATTTTCTTTCGCGTAGATCGCTTCCCGCTCGTCCATGACCTCGACGAGCCGTTTATGGCCGAGCATGACCGTGCGCACGACCGTCTGGTCGTCAAACGCGTTCTGGTTCTGCATCAGCACGGACATACGTTCGTTTTTATCCATGGAGACCTCGCCCTTATTCGGTTCGAGTTCGCCCGAAAGGATTTTTAAGAACGTGGATTTACCCGCACCGTTCGCACCGATGATGCCGTAGCAGTTGCCTTTCGTAAATTTAATGTTTACGTCTTCGAATAGTTTTTTGCCGCCGAATTGCAGGCTTACGTTGTTGACCTGTAACATGTTGACCTCTTTACAAATTGATACACACCATATTATACCATAAGAGAAACAAAAGCACAAACGTTTATACGGCAAAACTCCGCGCCGCGGCGCGGAGTTTTTTATTTTTTCTCTTCGGTGTTTTTCGGCCCCCTGCGGGCGCGCACGCATTCGTGCAGCAAATACTCGATCTGTCCGTTGAGCGATCGGAATTCGTCCTCTGCCCAGGCGGAAAGTTCTTCGTAAAGTTTGGCGGAAATGCGCAGAGGGATCTGTTTCTTCACGTCCTTATCCGTCATAGCGCCGTCAATAGATCGAACCGCTGTTTACGATCGGCTGCGCGTCTTTGTTCCCGCACAAAACAACGAGCAGGTTGGACACCATCGCCGCCTTGCGCTCCTCGTCCAACTCCACCACATTGTTTTCGCTGAGTTTTTTGAGAGCCATTTCCACCATGCTGACCGCGCCGTCCACGATCTTCTGCCTTGCCGCGATGATCGCCGAAGCCTGCTGCCGCTGCAACATTGCCGCGGCGATCTCGGGCGCGTATGCAAGGTGCGCGATGCGCGCTTCCGAAATTTCTATACCGGCGATCTCTACTCTGCCCTGTATCTCTTTGCGGAGGATCTCCGCGATCTCGACCGAAGAGCCGCGCAAAGATTTTTCGTCGCCGTTTTCGGATACGTCGTAAGGGTACTGGCGCGCGACCTGGCGGATCGCCGCATCGCATTGTGTGGATATGTAAGAGACATAATTATCGACGTCGAAAACCGCGCGCGCCGTATCCACGACGCGCCAGATAACGACCACGCCGATCTCGATCGGGTTGCCTTCTTCATCGTTGACTTTCTGCTTTTCGTTGTTGAGCGTCATTGCTTTTAAGGAAATTTTCCTGCCGAGCCCCGCGACCGCCCCCACCGCGGGATTGAAAGAGGAGCAGAACGGATTGACCCAAAAGAAGCCTTCCTTTTTGATCGTTCCGTGGTATTTGCCGAAAAGGGTCAGCACGATGGCTTCGTTCGGATTGACCGTTTTCAATCCGCGCAAAAGGATGAGCGCCACGATCAGGACGATCATGCCCGCAACGATCATTGCGACCATGACAATGTCGCTTCCCGTTTGCGGCGAAAAGACAAAAAGCAAAATTCCTCCGACAAAGAGCAGCACTTCCACAAACAGCATCAGCCACCCGCTTTTGGGATGCATCACTTTTTCCTGCGTTTGTTTGACCGAATTTTCCATAGTTCCTCCTTGCAAAACGTTTTTTGATATCACAATGATATCATTTTATACACAGACTGTCAAGAGAATCAAAAAAATTTTTCAGAATATGTTGAAAATATTTTCCGTTTATATTATAATAATAGCGTGAGGTGTCAACATGGACAAAGTAAAACGCGCAAGAAAGAAAGCGCTCATACGGGCGATCATATTTACGGTACTTTTGGTCGTCGGTATTCCGATGATCCCGATCGGTTTCGTGTTCGCGGCAAAAACGACGGGCGCGGTTCACGGCATTTTGATTGCAGTTGCGAGCATAGGGATCGCTTTTACGGCTCTCGGCTATTTCGGTACGCCCCTTACATGGGTCTCTTTCGGCAATTACGCGCCGATCGTCCGTCTGCTTTATGCGATCGAAAAGGAATGCATCTACGACGTGCCGACGCTGGCGACCTATCTGCATCGCCGCGAAAAAGATATCCAGGGAACGATACGCACCGCGATCGACAAATTGTATCTGGAAGGATATTTTTTCGACGGGACGAAACTGACCCTCAACGAAAACAAGAAGCTGAAGGCCAAACCGATCTACACAAAGTGCCCCAATTGCGGGGCCTCCCTGCCTACCCCGCAGGAAGGCGACGAATCCGTCACCTGCAAGTATTGCGGCTCGGTTTTCCCCATCAAATAAAGCGTACACGAAAAAAGACGGCATCAGCCGTCTTTTTTGTCGTCATCCGTTTTGTCGTTGCCCTCGTTTGCGCATTCGGAGGCGGGCATTTCCGCAGGTTTTTCCCCGCATTGCGGCACAGCGTCTTTCGGAGAGGTTTCTTCCTTCCGCTTACCTTTCTTTTTGAACAGACCGAAAAACCATTTTTCGATTTTGTCGCCTTTTTTAAACAGAAGGACGAACAATGCGATGATGGCGATGCCGATCAGGCACCAGATCAGGATGCCCCACCACGTGTTATACGGAATGATGCTGCCGTTCAACGAGTAACTCGTCGCAAATACGGAAAACGAACGGGCGATCAACTGCAAAACGATGAAAAACTTCCAGCTCATCGTCGAAAGCCCCGCGACGAAGCAAAGCACGTCGTCGGGGAAAATCGGCAAAAGGAACATCGCGCTCAGAACGACTTTATCCTTACCCTTTATTTTGTGCAGCCACTTATCGAGCGTATCTTTCCCGACGAGCCAGGCCGCCGCGCGGTAACCGAGTACTTTTCCGATCCAAAAGGCGAAAAGCGATCCGAAAAAAATACCGATCAAACTGTACAGGCTGGCTTTGAGCGGCCCGAACAGCAATACGCCCGCCCCGACCGTAAGCGTGCCCGGGAGAGGCAGCACCGTGACCTGCATGAATTGCAGCACGATAAAAATCAAAGGTGCCCAAACGCCCGTGGACGAGATCAGTTCGCGCAGTTCCTCCGTCGAATCGATCTTGTCCCAAAATCCCGTGGCCTGAAAGATAAACAGCGCCAACAGCAAAACGGCGGCAATGACGAGGCCCGTGATCAACAATTTTGCAACGGTTTCGGATTTTCGGATCATGAAAAACAGCGTCGCACATATATAAACCAATTCTATGCCGACGGAAACCGACATGACCGCCGCAGCATGGTCATGAATGAACCCGGTACGAAACCGCACGGCGCACAGTATCGTAAAGACGATGACCGCCGCCGAAGCCGCTATAAAAATCAAAAGCGTGAGCAGCCTTTTGCTTCGCCCGCCGCCTTTCGGGGCGGGATCGGGAGTTTTGATTTCTCTTTCTTTCATGCACTTGCCCTTATGCAAAATCATCCGAAGGATGTCTTTCGCATTCTATCGGAACAAAATAAATTTTTCTTTAATATAGTATTAAAAAAGGAATAAATTATGATTCTTCCAGTTTTTTGATGGCGGCGCGGGCAAGCGCGTCGCACCGATTATTATATTCGTTGTCGGCATGCCCTTTCACTTTGACGAATTCTACGCAATGTTCCCCCGCCTTTTCATACAGAGCCTGCCACAGGTCGACATTCGCGACGGGTTTCCCGTCCGCTTTCTTCCAGCCGTTTTTCATCCAGTCATAGATCCAGCCTTTGCTGAATGCGTTGACCGTATAGGCGGAGTCGCTGTAAATTCTGACGTTGCACCTTTCTTTCAGGCATTTCAGCCCTGCAATAACGGCGTAGATCTCCATGCGGTTGTTCGTGGTGGCCCTCTCGCCGCCGCTGATTTCTTTTTCTTTCCCTTTAAAAATCAATATAGCGCCCCAGCCGCCCGCCCCGGGATTGCCCGAGCAAGCGCCGTCCGTATAAAGATCCACGTTTTTAAGCCCCGCGTCTTTCATGAGATCATTCCGAAAGCTCCGCGGCGCGCTTTACGCATGCGGCGACGGCCCTGTCTATCATCGCTTCCATACCGTCGCTGCGGAAAGATTCGACCGCCTGAATGGTCGTTCCGCCCTTGCTGCATACCGCGGAAATCAGTTGCCCGAGCGTCTTATCCTCCGAATGCGCAACCATTTCCGCCCCGCCCTTGACCGTCATGACGGCAAGCGTTTTGGCCTCGTCTTCGGTAAGCCCCTGATTCATTCCCGCCTTCACCAATCCGTCGATAAACATATAAACGTAAGCGGGGCCGCTGCCGCTGATGCCCGTCACCGCGTTGAGCTTTTCTTCGGGAACGGTCAGAACTTCGCCGAGCTTTCCGAACACGTCCAAAATAAATGAACAGTCGTCCACGTCGTCTGAAAAATCTTCCAGATCGACGGCACTCATGCCGGCCCCGATGGAACACGGCAGATTGGGCATCACCCGCGCAACTTTGACGGCGTTTCCGAACAGAAGTTTTTTGATCTTTTCCTTTTTGACGCCCGCCATGATGGTGATCACTTTTTCCACGGGAAGGCCCTTGACGCTCTGCGCTACTTCTTCAAAGGTCTGCGGCTTGACCGCCAGCAATAAATAATCGCAGTTCCCCGCAACGTCGCGGTTGTTCGCCGTCGTGTATACTCCGAGTTCCGAAAGTTTTTCGCGGGCTTGCGCGGACGGGTCGGATACGATGATCTTTTTGGCGCGGAGAAAATCGGAATATACGATCCCTTTTACGATAGCGGTCGCCATAAAGCCCCCGCCGATCACGCCGAGTCTGTATTGTTTTTTCATTTTCTGCTCCTTGTACAGATTTTGATTCCGAATAGAAAAAATACTCTAAACCACAATTTTATTGTGATTCAGAGTATTTGGCAGGGGAGACGCGATTCGAACACGCAACCTACGGTTTTGGAGACCGCTACTCTACC
>CDZB01072110.1_pt1 | contig 23751 bp, 25 predicted proteins | sample 554961 | NCBI WGS metagenome assembly CDZB01 (sample SAMEA3182106, study PRJEB8094) | gut metagenome | biome: human; feature: gut; material: Stool; isolation source: human stools | place: Canada | collected 2013-02-26
AAGTCCTCAATGTCCATTTCGCCGGTTTGGAGGTATTTTTTGATGTTCGGGCCAAGAGAAAGTGACTTGAAGCCTTCTTTCGGTGGCATCACCCGCATCATCTCATCCGGCGTATAGCCGCGGTTGCAAGGCATTCGTGTCGTATTATGGAATGCGTTGTACAGGGCGGTGAAGCTCTCCACGTCCCGTTGAGACTTGAGCCGGACGCCCAAATTGTCCAGGTATTCGAAAACATCCGCCAGTTGTATGGCAGCCAGGCGGGCGCCACGCAACAGCTCTTCAAAAACAACAGCCTCACGCTCATCGCTCATGTCGCAGTTTCCTTTCAGGAATGCCCGCAACTTTCGCATTTCCGGCGTGTCCTCACAGTAGCAGGGATCGACGTATTCCAGCAGGTGATTCCTGTCGGGGACATAGTAAGGTTTTCCCTGCTGGTTGCGCTTGATTTCTATAACGCAGTCAATCGACTCCGCTATCAAGACGGCACTGATGATCTCGCGGTCCAGCGGCTTTGTGCGCCCGACATCCGAATAAATCTCATCGTCGCCCATAATATAGTAGTCCTCGCACTCATGACGGGCAATTTCCGCAAAGGAAAGAAACTCCTCCTCCGTTACCAGCTTCGGGCTGAGGGAGAAAATGATCTCCTTCGCCTTGTGCAGCGGGATAATGCCGTAGAGGTTTGCCATCGCATTGAAATATTTGCGTAGAAGGCGTGAGGTCGTGTCTTTTAACGGGATTTCCCGATAGCGGGCGTTCAGCTCCCGACGTGTGTATTCCTCCGGTAATTCTATGTATTGTTCCTTGCTCATAGCTTTTCCTCCTCAATCAAAATACGTACTGTTTTACCACAGGATAGGCGGCTTATACCGATTTTGAACGATTATTTGGTCTGGTATCGTGAGAAGCGCATCAAGCTGTCTCTTCGCGGCTTGAGTCCAATAGAATACAGACGCAAATCAGGACTGATCTGACAGCTCCCTGTCCAGGATTTTGTCCGCAGGACCCTTTTATGGACATGTGGTTACATTATACTTTTCTTTATTGTAGTATTGCAACACAGATCAAGAAATTTGTTGTATCTTTTAGATAATCCTCTTCTTTTGAACAGAAACAATATGCTGTCAACGATAACATTTAATCCCAATATAAAGAACACGATCAGCAAGGCCCTTATTTCAAACCACACAGAAAACAACCTGTAAATCGCCCAATAACCAATGATTTCAAAAAGTATCGGTTCCAAAATAATGTCCCATACTGACTGCCACCGAACCAATTTGCGATTATTATCTACAAAGTCATTCGTGATTTCATCTTTGCAGAAGATTTCCATATCATCTGCAACAATGGAAACATTTCCAGACATCACTTTAACAAAATTGTAATATGTTCTTGTCTCTATATCAGCATAACAGGAATGAGCGGTGAGAATAATATGACGATAATTAGCAAGCTGCCCTTTCGTATAAGACGACACAACTGTTAGATGGTATTCCTTTATCAATTTAAAAGGGTCATCCCAAAAACTCAAAAATTTTAAAAACTTTGATTTTTTTGCTTGTAAAACTGAATAACTTTCATCAACAATAGAGAAGCTAACGGAATCGAATTTTTCATCGCAATCAAAGCTATCCTTTGGTGCAAGTGTAATTGCAGAGTGATTGAAAACACATGTGATAAACTTATCTGAGTTGTTGTGTATTACCATCAAAAATTCTCCCAATTTATACAAAACTTATTGTAAAATAATTATCCCACTTTCTATCAGAAATATCCAAAATAAATGCTATAAATCCACTATAGCAATCCCCAAATTACAGGCAATATCCATCGGCCTTAGACCAGCCGACGCAATCCCGTTGACTGACGCACAAAAGCGCACAGGAGACGGTTTTAGGCAAGAGTTCGGCAGTCCGGCACTTCCACTTGCGCAAAAGCGCCTTTACCTTCGACCACAGCATCTCAATCGGATTCATATCGGGGCTGTACGGCGGCAGATACCGCAGCTCTATGCCTGCGGCGTGATATGTGTTGTTTGTCCTCTTCGTTCAGCAGCTGCTTTCTACCCCGCATTGTGCAGCATTTTGCCCATTTTTCTCATCTCCATGCGACATATTGTACCACTTTTTACTGCAGTTGTCAAGGGTGACTGCTATTTTGGAAGTTGCTATAAATATAGCGCCCCAGTTGAACACCCTCGTCGCACTTGGATAAACCGTGCCGTCGGTGGCCCCCCGACGGTGAGACGAAAAATTACCTGTTTTTTTCTCCTGCGCACGTTTCTTTTCGGTTGTTTGCCCATTGACTTCCGGCAGGGCATTTGCTATAATAATATATTGTGCATCAGGGGAATCCTGCATTGCCGGCGTTCCCCTGCCAAAGGTGCCCTCAACATTATTACGGTCGTGTCCCGACCCGGAGGCTTTTTCTCATGGATGTGTTACATACTCTGCTGGCACTGTCCGTCGCACTGTTCGCCGGTCTGCTCATGTCAAGACTGACGAAAATCTGGAATCTGCCAGCCGTGACCGCCTACCTCGTAGCCGGTATCCTCATCGGTCCCTACTGTCTCGGGCAGCTGGGCGTTCCCGGTCTGGGCTTTATCTCGTCGGAGGACGTCGGAAATTACGATATCATCTCGGACGTGGCGCTGGGCTTCATCGCCTTTACCATGGGCAATGAATTCCGCCTGTCCAGCCTGAAAAAGACCGGCAAGCAGGCAACCGTCATCGCGGTATTTCAAGCCGTCACGGCGACTCTGTTCGTAGATATCGCGCTGATCGGACTGCATTTTATCATTCCGGAGCAGCTGCCGCTGGCAGCCGCCATCACGCTGGGTGCGATCGCAACAGCCACCGCCCCCGCCGCCACGCTGATGGTTATCAAGCAGTACAAAGCGGAGGGTCCCGTCACCAGCGTCCTGCTCCCTGTCGTGGCACTGGATGACGTGGTAGGACTTATCGTGTTCGCCGTCTCCTTCGGCATTGCCAAAGCGCTGGAAAGCGGACACATCGACATGGTGTCGGTGCTGGTCAACCCGCTGGTGGAGGTTTTTGTCTCGCTGGTGCTGGGCGCTGTGCTTGGATTGCTCTTTACCTTCATCGAGCGTTTCTTCCACTCCCGCAGCAAGCGTATGAGTATCTCGGTCGGCTTCGTGTTCCTCGCCGTCGGACTTGCCATGCTGGAATGGAAAATCGGTGCGGTCACGGTCGGATTCTCCTCGCTTTTGGTCTGCATGGTGATGGGAACCGTATTCTGCAACCTGTGCGACTTCTCGGAGGAACTGATGGATCGCATGGATCGCTGGACAGGTCCTGTGATGGTGCTGTTCTTTGTAATCAGCGGTGCCGAGTTACAGCTTGAAGTGTTCTCCAAATGGCAGATTGTGCTGATCGGACTTGTGTTCATCCTCGTCCGCTCGCTGGGCAAGATCACCGGTGCCGGCGTTTCGTCCCGGTTCATGAAATGCGAGCCGACGGTGCAGAAGTATCTGGGCATCACGCTTCTGCCGCAGGCAGGCGTTTGCCTCGGAATGTCGCAGGTCGCGGTTTCCACCATGAGTGAATTGGGATTTGCAGAAGTCGGTCTGCTCATTCGCAACATCTCGCTGTTCGCCGTGCTGGTTTACGAACTTATCGGTCCTCTGCTGACAAAGATTGCACTGGACAAAGCAGGCGAAATCAAGGAAAAGCCAATCCCGCCCCGCAAGCTGGCAGCCATGCAGAAGAAGCAGAGCAAGTGATCTGCACGGAGGGCGGCAAGCCCGAAATATCCACCGATACGCAACGCCACCTGACCTACACGGTCAGGTGGCGTTGCGCGTTCGGTATGACAGTACGACAAAGACAGGCGGTCAGTTCGACTCACTCAAGCCCCGTGTCCGTCCTGCGTGCTGTTTCCGGTATTCCCGTCCTTTTGCCGGTTTTCCTGCATCATCTTCTCCAGTTGCGACTGCTTGGCAAGAATCGCGTTTACCTTATCGTAAAGATCCTCGATCATGATCTCGGTTTTGAGATTGACTTTATAGTCGTTCTCTGCCCTGCGGCGATCCTTCTCCTCCTGCCGGTTCTGGCTCATCATGATCAGCGGCGCCTGAATTGCCGCTACGCAGGAAAGCACCAGATTCAGCAAAATAAACGGGTATGGATCAAATGCCTTGGTGGCAAGCACGACATTCACGACCATCCACAGAAGCAATACGCCTGCAAACGAGAAAATGAAAGCCCAGCTTCCCGCAAATTTTGCGATCGTGTCCGCAGCCCGCTGCCCGAGCGTGTATTTTTCCTTTTCTTTTTCGGGGCTGACCGATATCTTACTGTCCGCCAAAAGGTTCAGAACCTCCTCGTCCGTCATGTCGTGACGGATGTCCTCCAGTACCTCTTTCAACAATTTTCTGTTCTCTTTCATGATTGTCCCTCCCTATTCAATGCGCGTTTCGTCATCGTCCGCTTGCGGCAGTGCCCGCATAAAGAAATCCGGTCCTTCCTTCTGAAACAGCAAAAGTGCGGTTCCGAGCAACAATTCGGTATGTCTTGCCGGATCGTCAAGCGGGATCAGAAAATCATCCCGCATCCTCCCGATACGGTACAGAACTGTGTTCCGGTGGGTGAACAGTGCATCGCAGGTCTTTTTGAGCGATCGACTGTACACAAGATAGTAGTAGAGCGTTTCACAGTACTGCGTTTGCTTTTTCGCGTCATGCTCGGCAAGTGCCCGCAGTGCCGGCGGAATCAGCTCGGCGCGGGATTCCATACTTTTCAGTAAGAGCGGTGTCCGTAATTGAGACACCGAGCAGACATTCCCCCCGTGGTAATTGCTTTTTACAATCATGTCCAGTGCATCGTGCGCCGCGCGGTAAAGCGGCGGGAGGGCAAACAGGTCATGGATCGGATCCGACACAATGACCTTCAGCCCGAATTCCTTCTCAAGGTCGGTGAATGTCTCCGCATCCCGCTCTTTATGCAGGAACAGGAACACATCCCCCTTATACAGAAAGGAATGTGAATCCGGGAAACGGTCTCCGATCTCCTGCTTCAGATGGCGTGTTCCGAGATACTGACTGTGGTAAGCTGTCAGATCTATCAGTGCGAACGCGAACGGATGAAAATCTGCAAGGTATGTACCTACGGTCTGAAGCCTGAAATAGGAAGCGGACGGAAATCCGCCGTCGAGCAGGTGCATCAGGATGTCTTCTGCCGTCTCAAACGGCTTGTCCTGGCGGCTGGTTTCGATGAAAAGCTGCTTTGCCAGGATCAGCTCAATCTGCCGCCAGATTTCCGCCGGGACATTCTCCAAGTGGCTGTCCGTATCCACGCAGACAAGGTGTCCGAGCCGGACGCCCGTACAGATCAGCGGTGCGAAGCGACGCCGGAAAGAGCTTCCCTCCAACTTCACAAAATCTGCCTTTCCCTCTGAAAGCGCGGAACTGTTGCTGATTACGGCGCTTGCCTCATATGTGATTGCGCCTTGCGAGACGGCGTCGCGGAACAGCGGATCCGTAAACCCGATGGGGCAGAAATGCGCAACGACACGGAACGCATCATCGAGCAGAAGCAGGGGACACGCCAGATAAACGCCGATATCCGTTGCCAGCTGTTCCAGGTTGTCCTGCTCAAAAAATTCCGTAATCAAAGGGGACAGGTCGCCGGGTTGCCATTGCGGTTGAGACAAGGTTCCACCTTCTTTCCCAAACTATTGTGCCGGAAGCACAAGATGTCTTGCGTTTATTGTACCACAGAATCATTGCTTTTTCAAGAGAAAAGAGTATAATGATGGGCGTAAAAAGAAAAAAGGAAACGGAGTGGTTCCGATGGGGTGCTTTGAACACGTAGCCCGATGAGGGGATTTGAAACAGCATGCCTGCACGGATTGACTGCGGCATGGTGTCCGGAACGAAAACATTTCTGATATAGCAGGGAGGAATTTATTATGGTACCGAGCATTTTTGGTGAAAATATGTTGGATGATTTCTTTGATGGCGGCTTCTTTGGGGCACACAATCCGCTTTACGGAAAGAACGCAAAGTATCTCATGAAGACTGATATTCGTGAGATGGATGACAGTTACGAGTTGGCTGTTGATCTGCCGGGCTTCAAGAAGGACGAGATCAACCTCGACATCAAGGATGGTTATCTGACTGTCAGCGCAGAAAAAGGTCTTGACAAGAAGGAAGAGGACAAGAAGGGGCGCGTTCTCCGTCAGGAGCGTTACGCCGGCGTTTGCTCGCGTAGCTTCTATGTCGGCAACGTGAAGCCCGAAGAGGTCAAGGCAAAATACGAGTCCGGCGTCCTGTCGGTCGTTCTGCCGAAGGTGGATCAGAAAAAGCTTGCTTCCGAAAGCAAGATTGCCATTGAATAATCCGCAAGGGTACGGCTCCGGCATCTGTGATGAGCAGGTGCCGGAGCCGCTCCTTTTTTGGGGGGAAGCCACCGTCAGGCAGGTGGCTTTTTTCTATGCCCGGGAAACGCTGCTTAAAGCAACGCAAAAAGGGTGTTCACAACGGAAATCCATCGTGAACACCCTGCATGGCTTTAGTTGACGAAATGGATTTTTCGGAAGCAAAAATAATTCAGCGTCGATTCTTGAATTTTCGACATTAGTATACTTCTTTTAGAACATAACTCATTAAATATTGTGCCAATTTTGCAACATCCAATTTGTGTTTTCTATCCTTTCGCTTATAAAAAACATAAAAAAACTTTTCACGCTCATTTTTGCCTGCAGACAAAGAATTAGCAACTTTCTTAAAGGCACATGTTGACTTTAGCGTTGAAAAGCCGACTTCAATTTTATCAAAATCCACTTTTCCGAAGCCGCTGTTAAATCTCTTAGCTGTAAGAATAACAAAATCAAAATCTATTGTTTGATCTTCGGCGAATTGTTTAAAGCAATCCAATAATTTCAAATGTTTTTCTTTTTCTTCAAGGTTTATTTTGTAATTATCCTTTTGATTCCCTGATGCGTTTTCGTATTCTTTTCGAGTTGCGCCTATATCTTTTGTCAATCCGACGTGCGCACTTTGATTGAGTTCGATGGAAAAATTGGTCGTGGATAAATACTTTACAAGTTTTTCGATTTTTTCTTCCAGCACCGCATAGGTATTGTCTGTAAATGCCTTGTTAAAAATAGCTTTGTACTCGGCTTCAGATTTCCATAAAGGGTGTCTTCGAATCTTTCTAAAAAAATATTCCTGTATCAAAGAATCCGATCTGAAATTTTTCATAAAAAATAATATATCCCCATCGTTTATCAGCGAAACCTTATATCCATCAAAAATATCAACCCCGACCTGCGAAAGCGCGTCATATGTAAACAACGGGTATTTACTATTCAAAACTTCTATTGCATGTTGAAGCAAGAACGCTTCGTATTGAACAATCGGATGGTTCTGTATCCACTTTCTTTCAGAATCATGAGCAAATATAACACTCTCTATGACACTGATAGCAGCTTGATGATAAACTATCTTGTAAGTTCCATCTATAAGAATAAAGTTAATATTTTTCAGTAATCGATGGTAATCGATTGAAACCGTGTCATATCCTGTGATATACGCATCCCTAATTAAATAGTCTAATTTATCAACATCTATTATTGATGAGTTAAGCATTGCAATCAAGCAATTCAAATAACTTTTATGTTCATCCAAATCTATAACATAAGGGTAGCCTAATATGCACCGTGCAAAGAAACTACGTTCTTCGTTATCACAAAAAAGGCTTTGAAATACACGTAAAGAAACAACAACACTCATCAATTCATGTGGTGCCGCTTTATAGTCTCTTTTGAATATTTCTTCAGATAAGCTATTATCTTTTGTTAACTCAACGACTACATTGTGTAAAAATTTTCTCGATCCATCCGAGCCGAGGAAAAAATTTTCTCCAGTATGAGAAAAAGGGGCATGCCCTATATCATGAAGCAAACATGCATATTTGAACACAGACAAATATTTTTTTAAATACCATTCTTCACCTTGGCGTCTCTCTTCTATTGAATTCGCGACAATCTTTCCCAGATGATACACTCCCAACGAGTGCACAAATCTATTGTGAACAGCGGAGGCATACAATGGAGCATAACTCGTTTGTGTTACACCTCTCAATCGTTGAAATTCTGGGGTGTCAATGATAAGATCAAAAACATCATCTTCAATGTCTATATATCCATAAAGCGGATCTTTAAGTCTTTTCATAATTAACTGATCTTGACACCCAAAGTTTCTACCGAGCGACTATCCGAAAACGCCTTAATAACATCTAATGATAAATAACTTCTGAATTTTCTCCAAAGTTGCTCAACAGTAACAGAGGATTTTAATCTAATTCCTTCTTCTTTACCATTGGAAAAAAGTTCAAACAAATCCGTGTAATCGTTGAGAAATTCATGTGTATTTTCATCTGATAAAATCAAAACCGCTTTCTTGTCATTTTCTAATAAGATTTTTATTACAGTCGCTCCATATTCATTCAACGCACTAAAAAGCACTTCTTTTTTTTGAGATTTTTCAACCAACTCGATTAGTGCATTTGCGACCAAATCTTCAATACCAATGTACATACACATAATAACTTTCTCCTTAACAAATATTACCATACCAACTATATACCGACGACAATTTAGTTCTTACAAATAAGTATATGATATTATACCACATTCTTTTAAAAAATTCAATATGATAATTCAAAGTTTTTATATCAACTTCTGCGTTGTAAAGAGATATGACCCAAAAGGAAGAAAAATAAATAAAGATATGGTGGCAATGTGCCCTGAAGCCTCGGAAAGGAGCCGTAGGCGCAGTGGAGAGGCTTCAGGGCGCGGTGGAGACTAAGGCACCCAGCTTCTCCCGAAGAAGTTGGATCGGACTCTTCCGGCCGAGCGTGCGCATGGTCTTGTTGTTGCTCCATTCAAGATGTGCCTTGAGCTTTTCATTCAGTTCTTCTACGCTGCAAAAATGCTCCCAATCGTAAAAATACCGTTGGTCGTTGCGGTGACTGCGCTCCACCTTGCCATTGTGCCACGGCGTTCTCGGCGGAATCAGAATATGTTTGATACCCCATTTCTCCAACAGCTTATCCACCGGATTTTTCTTGGTTTCACTGACGAATTTGTAAGTAAATTCAGTACCGTTGTCCGTTTGAATTGTCTTGATCGGAAAAGGAAATGCCTTGACGAGCATTTTCAAAAACTTAATCGTGTTCTCGGGCGTATGCTCCTCAAATCCGTATACAAAGCGCAGGCGGGTACACTCGTCAATCGCTGTCCACTGATACAAATGCTTGCCGTCACGGCGCAGCGCGCCTCTCAGGCAGGCGTACGGTACCTCTTTTACGTCTACCTGTACCTTTTCTCCGGGATATGTCAGCTCGGGATAGCGGCTTTGCTTGGTTCGGGGTGGTTTCTTGTCCTTCAGTTCCGAGCCGAGTCCCATTCGCCTTGCCGCATATATCATACCGCTGAAGCTCCGCGTGTAGCCGGCTTTCAGTGCCGCGTCGTACGTTCCACCCCATCCATAGCGAAGATATTGCGCCCTGAATGCTGTTTTGATAATGCGTTCTTCTTCGGCAGTGTGTCTGTGAGGATTGTTGTGGGGACGGTGTGAACCTTCTGCAAGAGATTTCCAATCTCCGTCATAGCGTTTACACCACCTTTTCACGCTTGACAGACTGACTCCGTATATTCTGCTTGCAAAACTTTTGCCCTTCCTCATAGATAATTTTACTACCGCTTGACGTTTGCGTGCTTCTTGTGCTATAATGTTCATGGGAAGTTCCTCTCTGATACGGTATTGTACTTGTGATGATTACATTATACCATATCTTTGAGTAACTTCCTATCCTTTTTGGTTCATATCATTTTAGCACATACAATAATTCAAAGTTTTTATATCAACTTTCAAATGCTTTCCCCTTCACAAGAAAAGCCCCCGAAGTGGGAGCTTGTTCTTATGTAGGAATATCCACCGTTATCGGAACTCCGCCCTTTATAATCACGGTCATCGTTGAGTCCGTATTTACCTTAATGCAGTCAATCAAAACTCTGACATATTTATCGTCATATTCATCGAACCGGAGGCTATCATCGGATAGCATCTTTTTTATTCTCTCGACATCTGTGCAGACGGCTTCACTCGCAGCACTCTGCTTCTTGGCGATCTCAAGCTGTTCTCTCAAAGCTATGAGTTGCTGATTTAATTGAGAGATTCCTTCAAGAAAGCGAGACACATCACCTTCGGTCTTCGCGCACTTCTCAGCGGCGTTATCCATTTCTGCCTTCACTCGTTCAATGCTCTGCTCTATCGAATAGGCATCAAGCACTTTGTTGTCACCCGTGACGGCATACATCAGATTGGCAGAAAGCAAATCAAACGCTTTGTCCTTAACACTTGCCACTTGGCTCAAAGCATTGCAGATTGCCTGATGCAACTTGGGTTCTTCAACAGTAATGGAGCTGTGGCAATACTGGCTTCCATGCTCAAGTCTGCTGATGCAGCGCCATACAACCTTGTTTCCATCTTTCCTCACCCACACCCTGCGTCTATATGCACTACCGCAGTCACCGCAGTACAACTTTTCAGAAAGCGCATACTTCCCACTGTATTTTGCCTGTTCGGTTATATTCAGATCAGAAATCTTATGCTTGCTTGTACGCCGTGCCATCTCGGATTGAACCGCCTGGAATACCTCTCTTGATACGATTGCCGGGTGGTTGTTGGAAATAAGATACTTAGCCATTTCACCACGGTTCACGCGAACCTTCTTGGAGATGCAGTTCTCGGTAAATGTCTTTTGCAGAAGCATATCTCCGACATATCTCTCATTTGTAAGGATGTTCTTTATCTGCTCCTTCGACCACTCGTTCTTTCCTTTCAACGTCCGTATGCCTTTTGTTTCAAGGTAACTTTTCAACTGATCCAAGCTTGAACCCGCAAGGTACATCTCATATATTTCCCGTATTGCCTCTGCCGCCTCCGGCACGATCTCAGGCTCACCGTCCTCGCCTTTGCGATAACCGAGGATGTTATAGCGGAATGCGAATGTTCCGCTTTTCATTCTCTGCTGAATGCCCCAACGCACGTTCGCGCTGATGTTCTCACTCTCAGCCTGAGCCATAACGCTGTGTATGCCGAGAATCATTTCCGTGTCGGAATTCATGGTGTTAAGGTTCTGCTCCTCAAAGTAGACGCCTACACCTATGGCTTTAAGCATACGGCAGTATTTTAGGCTATCCACGACGTTTCTTGCGAAACGCGCAACCGACTTTACAAGGATCAGCTTTATCTTGCCTTTCTTGCATTGCCGGATAAGCCTTTGGAAATTCTCACGGTGATCTGAGGTTCCCGTAAGACCGGGGTCTGCAAAGATTCCCGCAAATCTCCACTTGGGATTCTTAGCGATATAGTCTGTGTAGTAGGCTACCTGCGCATCATAACTATCGAGCTGCTCATCACTATCGGTGGAAACACGGCAATAGGCGGCGACATCTAACATCTCAAGCTCGCTGTTCTTCCTTGAAAGAATTGGGTTGGCTTCGATCTTCGTTATTGTTTTAGGCATAACTGCGTTCATCTTTTCTATCCCCCTTATTACCTGTTATCTGTACCGAGTTCTTAAACTCAATGGTTATAGTTCCTTCCATATTATATAGGAGCTTTGCACATACATCCTTCAGCAAGCTCTCATCAAGCTCGGTCAACTTCGACCTCTGCATTTTTTCCACGATATATTCTGTGTACGCATCTGCCGGATTCTCGGTACAACACTCAAACTTCATTCGTGCATACTCAAGAATTGCCTGCTTAACAATGTTGAACTTCAAGTCCGCCTGGTCAAGCAGTCGGTCAATTTCTTTTCCTTGCCGGATAACCGCTTGCGAAGGATTGTATGTATCTTGATCTGCTTTTGTCCTCAATAGCGTCGGGTTCTCTATCGTGCGGTTCAGCGTGGATGTGATGCACTCTATCAGGTACTTATCCGAGAGATATATTTCGCTCTTACACCCACAAGTGCACATCCACTTTTCCCTGCTCCGCCATTTGCCAATGCGCTTCATTCGACCACCGCAAGCTCCGCACTTCACATTATCCCGTAGGTAGTCAATCAGGGGCGAAACATCCTTTTGAGCGCAAGCCTTTTCTTCCTTTCTCTTGACCGCCGCGTTATACAGCTCTTCATCGAGTATGGGAGGATAGCCATCACCACCGATGTATCTTGCATTGCCAACAATACGATGCACCATGTTTTTATTCCATTGGCTGTTATCCCCGAAGTATCGGACGGACATCTCTGTCAGCTCGGAAGCGATCTGAACGAACGTCATTCCCGCAGCATAACTACGGTATATCTGTTCAATGACCTCTGCTTCGCTTGCACATACGGTTATTTTTCCATCCTTCATCTCATACCCGTATGTAATCGTTCTTAATGCCATTTTGCGACCTCTCTTATCTTCATCTCAAGTCCACCAGTCAAAACGTAGGTGACTCCCCCGTCCTGCTCTGCATAAACCATTGTTACTATCTTCTGCATAAGCTCCGTATCTGCCGATAAGAGTCTATCGGGCGAATCTTCCAATATCCTTTTCAGCTCTTTGAGATCGGCGATACAATGCTCTTCTTCATCTTCGGATATGAGCTTGCTTCGTCTTACCCGAAGCTCTGCGATCCTCTTTTTGAAGAAATCGTTCTTTTCGGTAAAGGTCACGTTGTCGATGATGTTCTGCGCGTAAAGCTTTGCATACATATTGTTCTGCTCGCTGACCTTCATGATCTCGGCGTCGATCTCGGCGATCTCCCTATTCCCTGCGGTCAGTTTGTTTCTGAGGAAGACCAACTGCGAGATGGTATCATCAATCAGAACCTTTTCGTTTTGGCGCAGAATGTTATACATACGAACGAAAGCGTCATCAAGTTCTCTGTCTGAATAGGAGCGTGTTTCGCATTCCTGTCCGGCAGTTCCCTTCCTGCTACATACCCAAAGCCTTTCCGTCTTAAACTGCTTACTTCTGAACTTCCATCCGCAATGGCGACATCTGAACGGCACAGGGTATGTAATCGGATCACGGTTCTTGTGTCCGTGTGTCTCTCCTCGTTCTTCAAGCAACTGCTTGACTTTTTCAAAAACCTCTTTGGAGATAATCGCTTCGTGCGTTCCCTCGGCATAGTACATATCGAGTTCGCCGCGGTTTGGTCGGTTCCGCAGAGGTAACTGCGCAGGCGTAAAGGTCTTTTGAAGTAACGCATCCCCTATATACTTTTCATTTGTAAGAATATAACGGACACGGGGTGCGTTCCATAGATCAGAGTCCGTTTCCTTGAGCCTGGCTGTGATACAATTGATTCCCACACCCGAAAGATACCAATCGAAGATCTGTCTAACGATAATCGCCTCGGCTTCGTTGATAACCAATGTTCCGTTTTCAAGGATATATCCATACGGGGCGTGAGAAGTAATGTATGTACCGTCCTGCATCCTCATTCGTATGGAGGTTGATACTCTTTTGGATGCAGAAAGCGATTCACCTTGAGCAAATGCGCTCTTTATGTAAAGGAACATCTCATTGTTCATGCTCTTGGTGTCGATATTATCGGTTTCAAAGTAGACTGAAACACCGCATTCACTCAAGAGGCGAACCGTCTCAATACACTCAAGAGAATTTCTCGCAAAGCGCTGTACGCTTTTTACGATCACTCGGTCTATCTTTCTGTTCTGACAATCCTTGATGAGCCGCTTGAAATCCGTTCTCTTGTTGACCGACGTTCCTGTGATACCTTCATCCGCATATATATCAACAAGGGTCATATTATCGTGTGAGTCGATATAATCACTGTAATAGGCAACCTGTGCCATAAAGGAATTGACCTGATCCTCGGAATCGGTGCTTACACGGCAGTAGGCAGCCATACGAATCAAGTTATTATTTGCGTTTGCCACTGTCGGCTTAATGATCTTTACTTCTTTTGTTGCCATACGACTGCCTCCTTTCCGTTTGCTGTATATATCATACTCTTTTATACTATTTCTTGCAAAGGTGCGGATGTACCGAAGAAAATTCTATTACCCATTTTTGAAAATATCTTGATTTTGGGTAGTAGATGTGCTATAATATAGATACATCAAAATCAGGAGGTATTCACCATGAAGATTATCCAAAGACAAAACTACCTCGACAAATTGATAGGAGTCATGGGAACGCCGGACATAAAGGTTATCACGGGCGTTCGTCGAAGCGGCAAATCCAAACTTCTTGAAGCATTCAAAAAATATATTTCCGATTATATTCCGACCGCTAATATTATCCACATCAATTTCAACCTGCCGGAATATGATCATCTTCTGACATGGCGAGCTTTGTACGATTACGCAAAACAACGCTATGTAGACGGCGTGGACAATTTCATTTTCATAGACGAGATCCAAATGTGCGCCGGCTTTGAGAAAGCGATCAACGGACTTCATGCTTCGGAGCAATACGACATCTATATTACGGGTTCTAATGCCTTTCTGCTAAGCTCTGATCTCGCAACGTTATTTACAGGAAGAACGTTTGAGATCAAAGTGTTTCCCTTTTCATTTGCCGAATACGTTCAATACTTTGAAGTCACAGACACATTCACCGCGTTTGACAAATATCTGACGGAAGGCGGCATGGCAGGCTCCTATTTATACAAAGATATGAATGATCGTTACGACTATATCGCCGATGTGTTCAACACTTTGATCGTCCGTGACATCAGAAAGAAATACAACCTCAGGAATCTTCCTCTTATGGACAGATTGGTCGATTTTCTGATGGATAATATTTCAAACCTTTCCTCTGCCAGAAGTATCACCGATGCACTTGCAAATAACAAAGACAAGATTACTCATAAAACCGTCGGACTTTATATACAGTATCTATGTAATGCATTTGCCTTTTATAAAGTACGTCGGTATGACATCAAAGGAAAAAAGTATCTATCATCAAACGATAAATACTATCTTTCCGATCATTCGTTCCGATACGCCAAGCTCGGTACAAAGAACATGGACTTCGGTCGGATGTTGGAAAACATCGTAGCCGTTGAGCTTCTCCGCAGAGGATATGAGGTTTACGTTGGTGTGCTTTATAAGAAAGAGATTGACTTCGTAGCGATCAAACGCAACGAGAAGATATATATTCAGGTGTCCGACGATATCTCCTCCGAGAAAACATTTTTGCGCGAGGTGGATCCCCTGCTTAAGATCGGGGATGCCTATCCCAAGATGGTCATCGCTCGCACAAGGCACGATGATTATCAGTATGAGGGTATACGCATAACCGATATATCAACTTGGCTTTTGAATCAATAGGTGCCATATTTAAATTATTTTCATTTTTGGGTAATAGAATTCTATTTAAGATGTCTGCGAGATCAACTGCGGTCCCGCAGACATCTTATTTTTTACAGTGCCATCGCTCTGCAATTCAAATCCTTTGCGTTTTTCTTATTCAACCTGTCTGCCTGTTCCGGCGTTAAAACCTTTTCCCGAAGCATCTTACGAACCCAGGATAACGACAGCAGATAGACAAATACATTTTCATTCTGTTCGCTCATTTGTGCCTCTCTTCTTTTTTCTCCGATGCTTCTTTTCAAGCGCATATTGTTTCATGCTTTCCTTATCAAGAACTCCGTCTTGAATCCGGATGGCTTTATCCACCAGCGGGATATATTCAGCAGGAAGTCTTCCGAGATACCTTTTCAAACGAGATTTATCAAAGGTAAATCGCTGCTCAAGCATGACCATTGATTTTTTCGGCAAGGACTCACACTTGAAAACGACGTGTGTCGGAAGAGATGTTTTCTTGATCTGGCTTGTGATCGCCGCAACTTCGACTGTCGGGCTGTATCGCAATCCGACCTTGTTCTGCACGACCAATGCAGGTCGTTGCCCACTCTGTTCGGAGCCTACCGTGTTGTTCCCGAAATCGACGAAGTAAATATCACATCGCCGTATCTGATGATTTGTCTTTTGATGCTGCACAAGCTTCTGATGTGTTCCCATACTCGCACCTCAACATTCATCCCACAACACTGGCGAATTGCTTCTCGCAATTTGCAGGCTGAGTTCATACAGTTCCTCGTCATCAATCGAAATGTGATTTTTTAACTTATAGATAAAGTGAAGGAAGCTGTATATTGCTTCAATATCGTTTCCGATAGGAAGCTCGATCTCGTTTCCTGTCATCGGGTGGTAGTATTTGCAGCGAATGCCGCACAACCACCGTTTGATGTTCTCATACCCATCATCGAAGGATTCGCTGATCTCATCCAGGATCTCATCACATCTTCTCAGCTTAATGACACCACTAATACCCTTGCCCGCCGACCTTTTCAAAGCGAAGAATCGTTTCAAGGCGGATTTGAATTCCATAAAGGACATACACTCGTGTATTTGAATTTGAACTTTCATTATGTTTATCTCCTTCTTATGTCAGAACAGGTCGTTGTCGCCTGTATCAAGGTATTCCGTTGAGAAGTCCTCATCTTCATTTGCTGCCACCACAAGGCTGACGATGTATGGAATATGTTGTACTCTCAGGAATGGCGCGGACAGTAACTCGCCAAAGGTCATATCTCCGAAAGACTTGTAATCCGTCTGTCTGTCATAGGCAACGGCAATGGTGTTTGCTTCCTGCTCGATCCGATATGTCGTTTCAAAAGGATTTGAGAACGCTGCTCCCCATCCCCTGTTTTCTTCACGATACACAGCAACCGCAACCTCAATGAGTTCATCTTCATAAAGCTCTGCGTTCCGCATAACTTCGTAGATCGGCTCGTCGTAAAAATCGTAGATGGAAATGTAGCCACACGACTTCAAAACATCGGCTACACATTTGGACACATCCCTGTCCCAAGTAAACTGTTCGATAAATCTTCTGCGCCTTTCCTCACAGCTCGCTGCCATGCAGCATCTTTTCGTGTTTCTTTTCATTGCAATACTCCTTTTCCTTTTGCGAAAAATGAATATCCATTATGATCTCCCATACACGGGGTGCTTTCTCTCATAATAAATATGTAGGAAAGCAGTCATCTCTTTGACTTCCTGCTTTCAAGCACCTTCTATTTGTCCTCGACACCCCGGGTGCGTCACGCGGTTTTGCAACCGGCAACTATGGGAAATCAGACAGGCGACCGACTGCGTTTTCGGTCTCATAGGCTCTTACCTCTCCCGGGTACTCCGCGAGCTGCGCCTTTCGGCTACAGAAGTATCATTGTCCCTTGCATTTGTGATCGCCACACTTCGGGAGCAACCCGAATTCACCTGTATAAGATTGATCGCTCGCTTTCTTATGTAAGGAAGGTCTTCGCGCGCTTACAGGATCGGCTGACAGACTCATCGCCCGTCAATGCAAGTAACGTACCTGCTGAATGGATATTCAATTTTCAATGTTCGGTGAGGTTGCTTTTTTGCCCCCTCACCTATTAGCGAAAATCGGGGGTTTTGGGAAGTAGTTTTTAGCCCTCAAAATAAATTTTTTTGAATTTTTCTATTCTTTTTTGTGCCCCATCCAATGAGTACACAATTGCTCTGTGTGAAACTCCTTCAATAGAAGCAATTTCACGAGATGTCTTACCGCCGTAAAAATGAAGAATGTATCTCTGTTTTTGCAGTTCAGAAAGTCCACAGCAATCTAAAATCTTCATTGCATTTTCCCAAGTCTCAATAGACGGGTGCTCCATTTCGTCCATCTCACGGATCATGCGTTCTTCAGGCGATTCCTCTGTGTCGGCAATGGATGCTTCGTCAAAGGAAATTACCGAAGTGCAATTTCGTTCCTCAAGATAATCCGAACCCGCCATATTCTCATAGGACTCATCAGAGTGCTTCTTCAAAGCGTCAAATTCTTCGACGCTCATTACGGTTGCCGGTAAAAGGCTTGTCGTCTTCCCGCCTTTGGCGTTGGTGTGTACGAGGATAATACCTTCCTCTGTCTTGATGTATCTGTCTGTTTCCCCGTTTGTATAGAGGTAAACGATGTCTTCCGACTTTCTGTTGCTCTTGTATAAATCGTGGTTATTCATTTCGTAATCTCCTTGAATTTCTGAATTTTTGTTTTGGGGTTAAAATCAAAAATTCGGAGATTACGGATATTTAGCTATGTACGACTCCCAGCGGAACATAAAAATCCTCTCCGCACGTTCAGTCGGAGAGGATCTCTCAGCATCGTATGAAGCGCATAAGGGCATTAAAAAACACCGCATGACAACAAGACATAGTTATCCTATGTTCTTGTCTTCATACGGTGCCCGGGTAGTCCCACTTTGTCTTTAAGACTCAGCTTGCTCCGCCTACGCGCTACAAAGTTTAATCTTATTCAATTACATTATTTCTTGCGATTCGCAAGCGCTTATGTTCAACAACTCATCTGTCGTTGTCCACATTAAATCTGCCAAACAGCCCAACGTATGGCGTCCGCGCCTTCTTTACGGTTCTGAAGTACGCAAGATTGATTACCGTTTCCGCTTTACACCTATTGCATTTATACCTTTGATGCCCCGTGGCATCCGAAAACACAACAGCAAGCGGCGTATTGCAATATGGACATCTTACAGTCCTTTCCCGAAGCGTTTCACATTCCCTGAAGGAACGCTCAACCTTTTGCTTTACTTCTTCGGTCAGCGTCGCTTCCTCATATTTGGGTGGAGTATTTGGAATCATTGATAATCGCCTCCAAATCCGAGTTCTTCGCAGAATTCATTCATGTCATGAGTTTCAAACAAGTTAAAATGCCTAAGCCGATAGAACAGCGCCGAAAAGGACACTCCAAGTGAATCTGCCATCCTTTTTACAGCTTTCTTTTCTCTGCTCTTCAGTACACAAGTTCCATAGATGGGCAGCTTACTGCCACTATGAAACATTCCTATAGTTTTGTCTATCAGAAATCTCGGCATCAAAAATCCGGCTGAGAAACTATCACATTGACTTTCTTCCATTTTGAAGTACATTTGAAACTCGCCGCCCGGGATGGTATCAACAAACCGTTTATCCCTATAAAAGCTCGCGCAGCACTTCTTTTCATACATCCGTTCCTTTACGATATGACCACACTCATGCCCGATGGTAAAGCGTCTTACGCCACTGAGATCGGGACGAAGGAAGAATTTGTCGATTACAACTGTGTTTGCAGGATATATGCGACTGATGATTTCCCTGCCCTTTCGTATTTTCAAAGGCGTTATGCCATCGGCAGTAAACGCCACCTTGTTCGGATCATCTTCGGCAATCGTTTCATTGACAAGTTCATATTTCAGATAGTCAATAAGGAATCCTTCGATATCTATACATTCAATATCTGTCTGATTCGTCTTTTTCAAATAGTCCACTATCAAGGACTCACATATTTCATCTATTTCAGATGGAGGAATTTTCCCATTCAATTTATTCTCCTTACTGTGGTAGCTACGTCACCACATACCAACGACTATGGTCATGATACAAATGCTTTTGCTTTCCCGCTATCAACACTGTGTACTTGACCACACATCCATTACTTTCATCTACCGGGCAACTGTGTATGACTCGTTCGATGACGAACTCCCGACCATCTTCCCACATGATCTTTGTGGGTATCAGGTTGCCAAGCTCATCACAGTTTGCGTTTACACCTACATATACCGATTTTGCCATTGCTTCTCCTTTTGGGGTTAGAGCTTTTTGATCACATGTTGTGCTACACCCAATATAACACTGTGATACAGATCTCTTCTCGGAATGACGATATCCTCCATCTCATGATTTTCGGGGTGGAGAATGATCCTCTGGTCTTTACAAAAATGAATACGTTTCAGAGTGGACGTCCCGTTTTCTCTGTCCATAAACGCGACGATATCCCCCTCTTGTGCATACACATCCCGGCGGAACACGACCATATCTCCCTCCTCGATCCCGGCATCTATCATGGAAAGACCTTTCGTCTTCAGAATGAACAGATCTCCGGTTCCGAATATTGCAGTGGGCAGAGCGATAAATCCCTCAAAATCCTCTACCACTTCTGTCAGACTACCACAGGCGATCTTGCCGCTGATCGGTGCAAACTGTGACTGATCATCTGTTTTGTCAATGAGTTCGGTAACTATGGTCGAGCCATTGTACTTCAGAACGCCGTCCCTATCAAGCTCGCAAACATAACGATAGGCTGTGCTCTTGGCAATTTTCAATTCAGTAGCGATCTCACTCATATAAGGAGAACGGTGATTAGCGAGAAAAAAGTCATCAATACACTTCACGATTCTCAATTTGAGTTCATCATCTTTCTTACGAATACCAGCCATGACCAATTAAGCCTCCATTTGTTACAAGTGAAACTGTGCGTTTCTGTTGTGAGTATATTATATCACAAGAACAAGTGTTCGTCAATGGGTTTACATAAATTGAGGTGCGGAACTTTTTCCGCACCTCACAGATTTCGTATCAGTTTTGGGCATATATTGACACGATTTTATTAAATTCATCAACTGCACCTCCGGGAGCAATTATTCTCATTTTCCCACTTGAAGCAATTATCCATCCATAGAAATTACCCGACAGGTTTACATCAACAATTGATTTGAAATGCTCCTCATCTACAATTTCTGTTTGAACGTCGCTTCCAAACTTATCTATAATACTGCTCATTAGCTTATTCTCGCACAAAAGCTCTACCCGGCACAACGCACCATTCATCATAGAAAACTCTCGTTCAAAGAACTCGGACATATCAAAGTCTTGTGGAAGCTCCGCACCCTGCTCCTCGCTTATTTCCAGGTCGCACATACGATCAATACGGAATTTTGTAATATTGGCTTTATCCTTATAGATGCCGACAACATAGTACATATCGTTGTTCCAGAGAAGAACACAAGGAGAAAGTGTATATGTATATCCATCAAAACGAAGCCGCTTTTCCTTACTCGGCGAATAATCGAAATACTTAAATTTGATCTTTTTATTATCGGTAATGGCTTTATGGATCTTATCCACATACTCCATAATAAACGTATTATCTGTCTTAGCTCTGCTCTCTATATATAGCTGTCTTTTCAGTATCTCTCCCTTGTGAGAACCAACAAGACTTGCGAGCTTTGATACAAGTTCAAAACTCTACTCCTCGGAAATAAACCGGCTTGATTGCACGGCATCAACGAGCATCTTTATTTCTGCAAGGCTGAAGGTTCGCTCATGCATATAGTATTGATTTTGGGTACTACGAACACAGAGTATATCGTACCCAACCTCTTGAAGTTCTTTGATACAATCACTGATGGTTTCTCTGTTGGCATCCAAGTCGTACTGCTTCAGAAAGTCATTGATATTGGCAATTGTGGCAAGATGTTTCTCATCCGTTTGCTCTGTCAGATATCTCAATATTAACAATAAGCGATTACTGTTTTTCATACTATTCTTTTTCAGATCATTCTCTGTAACCTTTCTTTTAGTATAAGATCTTATAGCATATTCTCAACCTTAACCGACTTTCCGAACCACCCTTGTCCGTTTGCCCATTCGCGCATTGACGCGGCTTCTTCTTGATCGTTGCCGTGCAGAGTCTTGAGCATTTCCACAAATCCCCCGATACCTCCGACATCATCAAGCAAAGCAAGTCCATCCGAGTAAATACAAACGGGAGTCTTTTTATCAGATACACTTCTCAAGGTTTCGGCAAGGTCACCTGTGATCTTCTTGTGCTCCCTGCAATCGAAGAAATCCCAATCCTGTACCGCCTTCTTATCGTCGGCAATGGCTAATACTACTCCGTTTTCATTGGGATAATCCCAGAAATCGTTGATATAATAACCATCAAGACAAGTGATTTTCACGCACCATCCATCACCGAAATCGTACTGATACAGAAGTGTATCGGTCAGCGGCAGAATCTTGGGTTCAAATGCAGATAAAATCTTCCTGCAATTCGATTCCAAGTATTCGATCTCCTTTTTATTATCTACATAGATCTGCTCAATGGGGGATTTGGGGATTCCTGTCAATCTGAAACCGTCTCTTACGATCTTCTCCATCTCGGTCTGCGTAATTCTTCTCTTACGCAGTTCTGATAAGCCATCAATTAAATCCATATATTCTGCGTCGAGACTTTTACACTGAACCGCCAACGCCTGCTTGCTCTTTGTTTCGGCTTTGATGTTGGAAAGCCACTTATCTATAAATATCGTCACATATTCCGGACACAGCAATTCATACAAGCTTAGTCTTTCCACAAGGTCTTCCCCGTCTCCGCCAAGATCGACCGTACGGAGCAGTTCATCCATTGTGGCTGCCTTTTTCATTGCCGCGTTGCTTTGCCGCATCTTTTCAAATGATTCGACCTGTAACTGATTATCCAGATAAGTGTCACCCACCGAAAATGGGAGCTCGGCTCCGCTATACTTATTCTTCAGCCAAGTTTTAAAGCTCTGTGTTCCATCGTAATCGTCTGAACAATATTGATCCGCATAGTCCTCATTGGGAAAGCGGAACAACACACCGCACAGGCACTCCCACGCCTTGATGTCTCCCTGTTCAGTAACAGAGTTAAAAGTATCTTGTGTCAAAGTGAACCGATGAAGATGGCTGTTCTGCCAGCCGTACAATCTTTGTATCATATAGTTTAGAGCATTCAGGCTCATAACGGACGGGACAAGTGCCTCCCGAACAAAACCATTCTGCATTTTAGCGTACTTGCCGAGAACCGTTTTTTTGTCCTCAGAAAATTCTATGCTCGATCCGTCATAATCGACCAATTCAAATCTAAGCTTCAATACGGAGGGTATATACTTTTTCGATGAAATATCCGACCGATCTTCTTTTCTTATGATATTACCCATATTCTTAACCATATCTTCAAGCCGTTCCCTTTCTTTCCGTTCCCTTTCTTTTCGTAGCATTTCCTCATCTATCTGTACGCGATCCTTGATGTCCACGTTTCCGTACTTTCTGCGTTGTGCATCAAGAGCTACCTTCATTCGCGCCCGCTTTTGTTTTGCTATTTTCGCATTCACAGTTACACGGTCTTGGTGCATTCCTCTTTTATATGGCATATAGTTTTGAACGCATTTCAAAGATAGATATAACGCGTTGGCAATCTCATCAGCAGTTTTCCCTTGCTTCGCTAACCGGACGACTTCGCGGCTTCGCTTGCTTTCCCATAGCCCTTCTGTGATTAGCACTCTCTGCACTGTCATTTTTGACACGCCAAGAGCAAGAGAGATAAACTGCACCGACTTATATTCCTTATACGCTTTTATTATCTTATTATATATATTTTCGTTCGGTTGCTTCTCTGCCATTGCTATACCTCCGTGATTTCTGTTACCCATATTATACCACTCTGACGAACAAATGTCAACCTCGACTTTTCGGAGAAAAAAGTTGAGGCCCTGCGGACAAAATCCTGGACAGGGAGCTGTCAGATCAGTCCTGATTTTCGTCTGTATTCTATTGGGCTCAAGCCGTGAAGAGACAGCTTGATGCGCTTCTCACGATACCAGATCAAATAGTCGTTCAAAATCGGTATAAACTGCTTTGTTCCGATCCCCTGCCAGGAACGGTTGTAGAACATCTCGTTTTTTAAATGCCCGAAAAAGCCCTCGCAGGCAGAGTTGTCCGGAGAACATCCTTTCTTTGACATGGAACGCCGGAGTCCTGCAACCTGCATTCTCCGGATCCATCCCGGCCAGCGGTAATGACAGCCACGGTCGGAATGAACAATCGGGTTCGCGTCCGGCGGCAGCACGGCAATTGCCTGATCCAACAT
>CDZB01055553.1_pt1 | contig 23675 bp, 23 predicted proteins | sample 554961 | NCBI WGS metagenome assembly CDZB01 (sample SAMEA3182106, study PRJEB8094) | gut metagenome | biome: human; feature: gut; material: Stool; isolation source: human stools | place: Canada | collected 2013-02-26
CTTCTCACTATCAATGCTCTCGGTCTCTGCCGTCAAGGATAGCGCCACCACTTCCAAATCCGAAAACTTGGGAACAGGACCACGACGTGGAACATTACCCGATTCATTGACGAGATTTTCAGAGAATTGCTTGCATATCTCGAGTATTTTGACGAATTTTGTATAAAGGTTGTACATACGATGGTTTGGACTTAATGTTTTGAACACCACTAAGTTACTAAAAATCAGCGATATGTGCAACTTTTTACTCATATTTATCAACTTAAATTAATTCCGCCAACGGGTTACAAATTGTATTGTGAAGGATTAGGGGTTGAGGGTAGATTTGATGAATTGGTTGCTTTCATACAAGATCAGAAAAATCGAATTTTTGAGAACAAACCATCAGACATTTATGCGCAGGGGTATCATGTTTCTAAATATGTTTATTCGAAGTTGAAAAAGAAGGATGAATATTATAATACAATTTGTGATTTGTATTTAGGTGGTGTAATTGCTTCTTATTTGCAGTTTCAGATAAAAGAAAGAATAGTTGATACAGAATTGTTGATAGACACAAATTTTTATATTAGCTTAATTAATCTCAACACAGAAGAGGCTTATGAGTCTTGCAAACAATTGTTTGATTTGACAATTGCTATGGGGTATCGTTACTCTATACTAGAGACTACAATTGAACAAATAAAGATTTTGCTTTCTAAACGAGTAGACAAGATTAATGAAAAAGGACTTCTTGCTTCCTTAAATGTGGCGGATGTACTTTCTGCTTGTGATCGTAGAAACTTGACGAAAACAGATTTGGAAAGGTATAAAGACAATTTGTTGGATGATTTGGCTACGAAAGGGATAAACATTATATATAATAGCCAAATACGAAATTTGATAGATAAGACTGAGAAATCTCGTGATCTTCGTACTTTGACGAAGTTGAGAGGAAATAGGGATAGTGCCTTCAATGATTTATTGGCACAAGAATATGTCGCTTTTAGGCGTAAAGACAAGGCAATTGCTGAGTTTAATGATGTTAATTGTTGGTTTTTAAACAATTCTTTTTCTGTAAACTGGAAGGAAAAAGATGTACCTGTATGGAAACGAATTAGCATAACGGCATCTGACTTGCTGGTTTTGTTATGGTTGGCAAATCCCTCTAATATGGTGGGGAAAAATAAAGATATGCTTGCGTTGACGAGTTTATCAGCAAATGTTGTAAATTATCGTTCCAAGAGATATCCTTCAGGGAAAGTTGTAGGGAAGCTTCAAGACAAAATCGCAAGACTTCAATTGCGAGGTGGCATTTCAAATTCTGCTGTAGCCAAATTGTGCATACGTATGGCTGAGGGGGCTATAGGTCAGACAGAGGCGGAGCAGCTACTGATATTATCATCTTCTGATTTAAAAGCTCATATAGAGGAATTTTCTAAAATAGATGATTCCTATGTACAGAAAAGTAATGAATTGGAAAGAAAGGAGGAGGAATATGAACAATTGCTTTCATTGTCCAAAGAAAAAGATTTGCAAGCTAAATTGTTTAAAATGAGAACTTGGGGAATCATTTATTTAATTTCTATAGTTGTAGTCTATATATTTGGTATACTATATATTCCTAATCTGACAAATAATGTTTTAGGAGTTTTGTTTCAATTTGCTTATTGGTGTTTAACGACCATTTGGGTAAATTGGTTCAATCATATGTACTTTGTAGATGGACTAAAATCTTTCATTATGAAAGATAAGGTGCTTGAAAAACTTAGAAAGAGGAATGATTTTCTATGATTTGTTATTTCATATTTTTTCACTATATTATTGGTCGTTTGTTTTGAATTAAAATAGAATAAAATGAATAAGAAAAAATTAGCAGTGATAGGAGCAAGTTATCTCCAACTCCCTTTGGTCTTAAAGGCTAAAGATATGGGATTGGAGGTATATTGCTTTGCATGGAAAGACGGAGCGATTTGTTCAGAATACGCAGATGGTTTCTATGATATTTCAATTGTAGAAAAAGAGGCGATTTTAGAAAAATGCCAAGAGTTAAAAATTGATGGTATAGCGACAATAGCTTCCGATACAGCAACAGTTGCAGTCAATTATGTCGCTTCCAAAATGGGATTGGTGGCAAATCCTTATGAATATACTGAGATTTGTACCAATAAGTATCTGATGCGCCAGTGTTTTATGAATCATCAAGTTCCTTCTCCGAAATTTGCAGTGGCTGATGAAAAAGGAGCAGATTTGCAAGGTTTCCATTATCCGCTGATTGTAAAACCGACGGATCGTTCGGGTAGCCGTGGAGTAGAGAAGATTAATTCATCGGAAGAATTGTCTTCTGCCATAGAACGTGCCCAAAATGAGTCTTTTGAGCATAAGGCGATTGTTGAAGAATTCGTTACAGGCAGAGAGATTAGTGTAGAAAGTATATCTTATCGGGGGACTCACTACATCTTGCAGATAACGGACAAGGTTACGACAGGTGCTCCTTTCTTCGTGGAATTGGAACATCATCAGCCATCTTCTTTGCCTTTGGAGAAAAAGGAAGAGGTAAAGAAAATAGTACCCAATGCACTTGATTCCTTGCATGTCCAGTTTGGCGCATCGCATTCTGAACTTAAAATTACCGAAGATGGTGATATTAAAGTGATAGAGATTGGTGCTCGTATGGGTGGAGACTTCATCGGTTCAAATTTGGTGAAACTTTCTACTGGTTATGATTTCCTTGAAGGTGTGGTTAAGGTTGCCATGGGTGACTTTGTAAAACCTGTGCTTTCAGAAAACAATTATTCCGGTGTTTACTTTTTAAGTAAGGAAACTGAACGTTTGCTTCCAATCATAGAGCATTGGAAAAAGTATCCTGACTTGGTTGAGGCTCAGATTACTTGCCGTGAGCTAAAAACAATCGAATGTAGTGGGGATAGAAGTGGATACATGATATATAAGTCTAATCATAAAGTGGTATTTTAAGATGGAAAATGTCCGAAATTATAGAATGGACAATGTCAAGTTCTTCATGATTTTAGGTATAGTACTAGAACATTCATTACTGATTTATGGCTATCCGAGACAGTTTGAAATATTATGGGCAATTGTCATCAGTTGGTTGATGCCAATGTTTACTATCATTTCTGGATTTTTCTTTAAGGAGAAAACAATTTGTAAATATGCGGATAAGTATATTTATCCGTTGCTTTTATTTAGCTCAATAAATTTTATCGTGGGTTATTTCTTTTATCCATCTTATCATGAAGGAATTCATATTGTTGGATATGCTATGTGGTATTTGTGGGCACTATTTATTTTTGCAGTAGTTACCCCCCCACTATTACGGCTCTTCAACTTAAAGCTGCTGTTTATATTGAGTGGAATTGTAATGATTGCTTATCAAATTATTCCTCAAAATAGTACAAGCATAATTGTAAATGCACTACAGATTAATAGAATTATAGGTTTTTATCCGTATTTTTTAATGGGGTGTTTGTTAAAGAGAAACTATAGTGTTGTTGAAGCTAAATTGTCTCTTACTAAGAGCCGTATTTTATGTGCATGTTTCCTTTCTTTATATACAATCTGCTGTCTTATGTGCAAGGGATTAGTATGGAATAGTGGATTCTATTTGTCGTTTGGGACAAGCATTAGTGGAATTGGTAGAATTCTTCTCACCTATATCTTTATTTCTTCTATTGCTTTCTTGTTACTATTCTCTATGCCTAATAAAAAATACTTTTTCTCTGAATATGGAATGAGAACAATGAATGTATATATGCTTCATATGTTAATAGTATTTCCATTTTCTTATGGCATATTTTCCAAGCAGCCAGACAGTATTGCTTTCATGATATGTAATAGTATAGTTTGCATCTTATTGTGTATGATTTTCTTCAGTGATTTAGTCAATAAATGTATGTATGCCATATTGGGTAATAAAAAATGGTGCTTTGCAATTTTTCTTTGGTTTATATCACTTGGAATTGTTAATAGTCACGCATTTTAAAAATATAGAAAATGACAAAAGTCTTAATTATTGGAGCTGGCATTGGACAAATTTATCTAGTTCAAACTGCTAAAAAAATGGGATTGTATGTAATCGTCGTCTCTCCCAAAGGATATCCTGCAATAGACTATGCAGATGAGTTGTTTGAATGTGATATTTATGATTATGATCGAATAGTTGAGTTTGCTAAGAATGCACATATATCAGCAGTCTTTTCAGATCAAAATGATTTGATGATGCCAACTGTTGCGTATGTGTCTGAGAAGTTAAAATTGCCAGGAAATTCTTTGGAGATGGTTCTCTCATACTGTAATAAAGAAAAATTTAGGTTGATTTGTGACGAAATCGGAAATCCTTCCCCTAAGCACATTTCTGTAAGAAATCTTTCTCTTCCAGAGAACTTCAATGTTCCTTTTCCGTGGATCGTAAAGCCAACGGATTCTCAAAGCAGTATGGGGATTTCTGTGGTAAACGATAAAAAAGAATATGCTAATGCTGTATCAAATGCTTTGAGTATGTCTAAGCATAAACAAGTGATAGTTGAGCAGTTCTTTAAAGGAAAAGAGTTCGTTTGCGAAGGATTTGTATATGATGGCAGGTATTATAATCTTTCGTTTGGCGATAGGGTCTATTTCAAAGGAATAGAGCATCCAATTCCTTGCCAGACGATCTTTCCGTCTTCATTAGATTCTTGCATTCAGCAAAAAATCATTGAGTGTGAGGAAAAATTCACAAGAAAAGTTCATCCTCGTTTTGGAATAATACATTCTGAATATTTAGTTGATACAGAAGGAAATATTTGTGTCGTAGAAAGTGCTATTCGAGGTGGTGGAGTTTATATTTCTTCTCATCTTATTCCATTGAGCACGGGGTTAGATATCAATAGTATGTTGATTGATTGTGCTTTAGGGAAGAAAGTTGATATGGAAAATTGGATAAAATGCAAGCATAGAAAGATTTCTGCATATTTGTGTTTTACTCTTCCTACTGGTATAATAGATGACATTAAGGGCATCGATGAACTTCAGTTGATTGATGGCGTGAAACTGGTAGATATAAGAAATTTATGTGTTGGCGACCTTTGTGAGCCGATGACTGCCAAAGGCATGAGAAAAGGTCCTATCATAGTTTCTGCTCATAACAGAGCGGAACTAGGAAATGTTATATGCAAAATACATGAAACATTAGACATTCGTGTTAGAACAAACAATGGTTTAAAGGGTATAATATGGGAATAGTATGAAAGAGAAATATTTTGTAGTAGCAAATTCCATTAGTAAATGGAAAGTCGATAATGTGGTAGAGAATTGTTTGGCGCATTTTGCCGATGATAGTGCTTTTTGGAAGCACATCTATGTTCTGTTTTATAAGTTTGTCTCACCAAAATATTACATGAAAGGTGTAGAATTGGCCAAAGCAGAAATATGCAGACAATGGGAATCTATAGATGATGAGGTTAAAGAGCATTTTAATGTCAATGCACTAGTCTTGGACATGATTTACTGTTTGCACAGATTTGGAACAAGCTTTGAAGAATATTTTGTCTTCAAATACTATGAGCGTAATACTTTTGGAAGAAGTCGTTTCAACAATATCAAACGACAGTATGGATTCTGTCAATTAGTTAATGGCAAGAATGTAAGAGAACTGTTTGAAGATAAGGGCGCATTGTATAATAAGTTAAAAAAATACTATAAACGTGACCTGGTAGTCGTCTATAATGAAAATCAGAAAGATGAACTTCTCAGCTTTTTGTTCAAGCACAATTCTTTTATATTCAAGCCATTGAAGGGACATAGTGGTAGTGGAATTAAGATATATCATACATGTACTTCACCACAAGTTTTCTATGAGGATAATATTAAAAATGGTCCTTTTGTATTGGAAGAACTCATAGAACAAGGAGAAGACATGGCTAAATTGCACAGAGAGAGTATTAATACAGTGCGTTTGGTTACTTTCAAAATAAAGGATAAAGTCCATATTGTAGGTGGTGCTTTACGAATGGGAGTTGGCAATTCTAATGTCGATAATGCTGGAGCTGGTGGCATTTATGCGTCTATTGACTTGGAGAATGGCTTTGTTTGTAGCATGGCATGTGATAACCGAAATCATGTTTTTAGTAAGCATCCAACTACAGGCTGCAAAATTGTTGGATTTGATTTGCCCCAATGGTCAAATGCTTTGTCTTTAGTCAAGGAGATGGCTTTGAATTGTGGGGGGGCAACTATTATTGCTTGGGATTTGGCTTATAGCACTAAGGGATGGCTTGTCATTGAGGGAAATGATGTTGGTGAGCCATATTTGCTTCAGGCTCCTCTCCAAATAGGAGTTATCTCGAAAGTTACGAGTTTATTGGATTTGTATTTTAAGAAATAAGACAATTCAAAATTATGATTCCATTGAAAAAAGAAAATGTAGAATGTGTTCGAGGAGTTACTTATAAATCTGTTTCTCGATTTTGTGCTTTTAGCTTGTCATTGCACGACACCTCTGTCCTAAAAGGAATTGCTATCTGTGCGATGTTGTGCCATCACTTGTTTTATCAAAATCCGGAATCTGGATATGTCGTATGGCATTTGGCAATGTTGGGTAAGGTATGTGTCGCCATCTTCTTGCTGCTTTCAGGTTATGGATTGACAATACAGATGAAGAAGTTGGTAACTAACTCTGGTGGTGAGATTCGGGGGGGCAAATCTGCCACTTCTTGTTGAAACGTTACACTAAGTTTTATCTCAATTATTGGGTAATTTTCCTCATCTTTGTGCCGATTGGCGTGTTTTGCTTTGAAAGACCATTAACCATTTCTTATGGTGAATCAGCAAATATACCTTTGGCATTGTTAAAAGACTTCATGGGATTGCAAGAGTTTCACTCATATAACATAACATGGTGGTTTAATCAACTAATCATCGTCTTGTGGCTCGTGTTTCCGATATTGTATTGGATGGTAAATAACAAGTGTCTTAGATGGATTGTACTGCCTGTTTCGATGATTATCTTTCGGACTCATGAGCCTGCCTTTGTTTTAGGTATCTATCTTGCGCTGTATCAAGGTGTGATTGATGTGATAATACGAAAAATGTCAAAACGAGGTCTTTTGGTTTTGCTTACCATCATGTTTGTAGGACTTTGTGTGAATCGGGAATGTGCTATGGTCGGTCGAATGGCAGGAATCTATGCAGATCCATATATCGCATTCATTTTAGCGTGTATGGTTGCTATCATAACAAAGAAAATGCGCTATCAAATGCCTTTGATGGCATATTTGGGCAAGCATTCGATGAATATGTATATGGTACATACTTTTATCTTTGCTTACTTCTTCCATGACTTCATCTATAGCTTTCAATATCCAATATTCATATTTTCCGCATTGCTACTTTCTTCTTTAGGGGTATCAGTAGTATTGGAAATCTTGAAGACTAAACTGAAATTTTATGTCTTGGTTAGCAGAATCACAAACAAACTTTCTGCATAACCTGATTAATATATTTGTAAATTCTAAAAAATCTTTTATTATGACAATGATTCCTTTTAATAAGCCTTTCCTTACAGGAAAAGAGGCTCATTACATGTATGAGGCAGTTTTTACTGGCAAGCTGTCTGGCAATGGTGCGTTCACCAAGAAGTGTCAAGATTATTTTGAGAAGCGTTATGGCTTCAAGAAGTGTTTGCTCACCACATCGGGAACGGATGCCTTGGAGATGTGCGCCATGCTCTGCGACTTGAAACCGGGTGACGAGGTCATCGTACCTTCCTATACCTTCGTTTCCACAGCCTTGGCTTTCCTTCGTGAGGGTGCTAAGGTGGTGTTCGCCGACTCCATGGACGGCAATCCTAACATTGACGCTACGAAACTGGAGAGCTTGATTACTCCTCGCACTCGTGTCATCGCCCCTGTCCACTATGCAGGCGTGGCTTGCGACATGGATGCCATCATGGAGGTGGCAAACAAGCATAATCTCCTCGTGGTGGAGGATGCTGCACAGGCTATCGACTCCTTCTACAAGGGCAAGCCACTTGGCGGGGTCGGTCATCTGGGAGCCTTCTCTTTCCATGAGACCAAGAACATCACGGCCGGTGGTGAGGGCGGTCTGCTGACCATCAACGATGAGCGATTCATCCGCCGTGCCGAGATTATCTGGGAGAAGGGTACCAACCGTGCCGAGTTCTTTCGTGGCGCAGTCAACAAGTATGGTTGGGTGGATATGGGCTCTTCCTTCTTGCCAGCGGAAATCAACGCTGCCTTCCTCTGGGCACAGTTGGAGAACCTGGACGATATTCAGACTAAGCGCAAGAAGTTGTGGGAGCAATACTTCGTCGGTTTGCAGACTTTGGCAGGACAGGGCTTCTTCCGTTTGCCTCAGATTCCTTGCTATGCCACCAACAATGCCCACATGTTCTATATCGTGTGCCGCAACTTGGAGGAGCGTTCGGGCTTGATCAAGTTCTTGAAGGAGCATGATGTTTTGGCTCCATTCCATTACTTGGCTTTGCACAAGAGCGAGTATTACGTGCATCACAGCGACTCCATCCCTGAGCTGCCTAACTGTGACATGTATGCCGACTGTTTGGTGCGTATGCCAATGTTCTATGAGTTGGAGTTGGAGCAGGTGGAAATGATTGTAGGATATATCAAGGAATATTATGCAGGAGTCGAAGCCTAAAATCTTGATTATATCTTCGGCAAATCCTACTTCTGGTCCTGGCGTGTTGGCAAATGACAGTTTGGTCGCATTCCGACAGATGGGCTTGGAGGCGGATTTGCTTACGCTCAATCGCATAGATATCCATCATGATTTTCTTTATGTACAGGACAACTTGACATTTTGGGGGAAGCTTCGTCACAAAATATCAAGGCTTCATCCCTATTATCTGAGGCAAAGGTTCTTCAATAATTTACAGCCGAAAGGAAGTTATGGATTCTTTTACAGAGAAGACCAAAAGCCACCTATACGTTCTTCTGAGGTATTGAAAAAGATAAAGAAGAATTATGATTTGGTTGTCATATTCTTTTGGCAAGGAATGTTGAGTTACCGCACCATCGAAGAGATATATGATAAGTTGCATTGTGTCTTTAGATTCAATATGGTTGATTATTCTCCAATGTCTGGCGGATGTCATTTTACGGGGAATTGTGAGGGCTATCAACATGCTTGTGGATGTTGCCCAGCATTCGAATCCCAAGACAAGAATGACTTTACTCACCAAAATGTCATGTATCGAGAGCGAGTATTGAAAAAAGTCGCACCAATCATTACTGGAAATTCCTATCAATTTGGATTTTATGAGAAGTCTTATTTGTTGCATGATGCCTATCGTGTAATGTCATTTCCTATTATCGACACGGACAAGTTTTGTCCTATGGATAAGGGCGCATTGAGAAAGAAGTATGGCATAGACAAGTCTAAAAGGTATTTGATTTTGTTTGGCAGCCAAAACATAAATGATGAACGAAAAGGTATTTCGTATTTAGTTGAAGCTCTCCAAAAATTATCAAGGATGCTTTCCGAAAAAATGTGTAGTGAGGTCTTGCTGGTTGCTATCGGAAATGATTTTGATAAGTTGAAACCTTTACTTCCTGCAAATATAGATTCTTTGGGACTTGGCTTTGTTTCTAAAGACGAATTACCTGAGATCTATTCCATGTGTGATATGTATTTGTGTTCGTCAGTAAATGATGCAGGTCCTATGATGGTGAACCAATCCTTGTGTTGCGGAACACCAGTTGTTGGTTTCGCTATGGGTGCTTGCTTGGATAGCGTGAAAGGCAAAGGAACAGGCTATTGTGCCAAATTGAAGGATTCCACTGATTTCGCAAATGGAATTTATGAAATCTTGAATATGGATGACGCTGAGAAACAAATGATGTCGGAGAGATGTAGAAAGTTGGCCGTCGATAACTATTCATTGAATGCATCTGCCAGCAGAACCATCAAGCAATATTATGAGTATCTAGAATTTAAAAAGAAAATGAAATGAAACCAAAAATTTTAGCTTTATATTTACCTCAGTTTCATCCTTTCCCAGAGAATGATGAGTGGTGGGGAAAAGGTTTTACAGAGTGGACAAATGTAGGCAAGGCAAAGCCCTTGTTCCGTGGACATGATGAGCCTCGTGTGCCTACAGAGTTAGGTTATTATGATCTTCGTCTACCTCTTATTCGGGAGCAACAGGCTCAAATGGCTCGTGAAGCAGGCGTAACAGCTTTCTGTTACTGGCATTACTGGTTTGGTAATGGCAGAAGACTCTTGGCTGATGTGTTCCATGAAGTTTTAGAGTCAGGAAAGCCTAATTTTCCTTTTTGTCTGGCATGGGCCAATCATACATGGAGAGCGGTAGGCTGTACGGCTGGTAATGATTCTAAAGCTATATTAATGGAACAAACCTATCCTGGTATTGAGGATGCCAAAGCGCATTTTGAGTTACTGCTTAAGGCTTTTAGGGATGAGCGTTATGTCAAAGTAGATGGTAAACCTTATCTCTTTATTTTTGATCCAGTTGCTCTTCCGCAGGAGTATGTAGATTGTTTTAAGAAAATGAGTGTTGAGGCTGGTTTCCCAGGAATCTATCTCGTTGCTAATGTAAATGAGAATAGTATCAAAAAAGAGGTGATGCTTCAGAAAGGATATGATGCAGTATGTTATTGTGATATATTGGGTCATGCTCAGCAAAAGAGAAATACATTTTGGCATAAGGTTTATAAGCACTTGCAGGGTATCCTCTTGAATCGTCCAACTCATGTTTATGATTATAGTAAGCACTATAAGGAACTCATCGGAGAGATAGATAAAGATGAAAATGTGATACCGCAGATTGTTCCTCAATGGGATCATTCTCCTCGTGGAGGCCGAAAAACGAATATTTATATCAACTCTACTCCGGAAAACTTTGCCAAGCATGTTCGTATGGCAATGGAAGCTATTAAGGGTAAGAAAGAAGAACACCAAATTCTCATGTTGAAATCTTGGAATGAGTGGGCTGAAGGTAATTATATGGAGCCAGACTTGACACATGGCAGAGGATATATTGATGCGTTGCGCCAAGTTGTAGATGAATATAGGGAAAAATAAAATTTATGAAGGATTTTATTTTTCGCATATTAGCCAAGCTTTATCCTATGAATTTAATAGAAAAGCTTGCTTATTATAAATACGTTATTCAGTCTTATCGGATATCATCTCGTTTAGGTTCCTGTGGAAAAGGTACTCGATTTAGCAAAGTCGAGTATCTGACAGGGCATCAACATATTCATGTGGGTAAAAATACAATTTTCCTACCACATTTGTTTCTTACAGCATGGGGAGAACGAGATGATTCTATTAAGATATCTATAGGGGATTATTGTTCGATTGGTGCTTATTGTCATATTTCAGCTTTTAATAAGATTTCAATAGGAAATCATGTGTTGATTGGAAAATGGGTTTCGATTGTGGATAATGATCATGGTAATACCAATAAAGAATCATTAATGATTCCACCTATAGAGCGAAAGCTTGTTTCTAAAGGTCCGATAGTGATTGGTAATCATGTTTGGATAGGTGATAAAGTCACGATTCTCTCTGGTGTAACTATTGGTAACAATTCTGTTATTGCTGCAAATTCTGTGATAACCAAAGATGTTCCTCCATTTAGTGTAGTTGCGGGTAACCCAGGGAAAGTCATAAAAGTTTATGAATAATTTCAGGTAAATATATGAAGAAATCTATAAAAGCAGTCTCTCCTTATATTCATCCTGGCTTTCTGAATTTCAAACTTGCTCCTTTTGAGGCATGGGAGAGATTGGGAGGAGATATAGCGAAGAGTCATTATCCACCGAAGTGCTTGCATGGAGCAGCATTTCGTTGGGAACTGCCTATTTTATGGAAAAGTAAGAAGGAGGCAAGGCTTAGATTTGTGGAACCTGTGTCTTTGCTTTTTGATACGTTTCCTGACTATGCAAGATGTGAGGTTGTCCCTATGTTCTGGGACTGTTGGCCTTGCTATTTCGAAAAGACTTGTGAATGGCTGCGTAGGCATCATGTGAAGACTGCTATCTTTTCTTCTCGGCAGACTGCCGAGAAAATACAAGAACGTTTCTCCAGAAAGAACAAGGGATGGCAAAAAATAAATGTCATCTGGTGTCCTGAAGCAGTGGATGATTCTGTATATCAGAAAGGAAAACTTTTAAAAGACCGCAATATTGATTTGTTGGAGTTTGGGCGTTCCAATGATAAGGTATTTAAGGCTAATCAATTGAAAGCTATTTATGATACAAAGAATCGCAGTTTGAATCATGTCTGTACCAAGCAGAATGGTAAGTTCATCTATGCCAATGAGCAGCTATATGAGGCGATGGGGAATGCAAAGGTGACCATTGCTTTGCCAAGAAGCATCACTCAGCCAGAGATTGCTGGCGATATAGAAACTCTTACGCAGCGCTATTGGGAATGTATGTTCTCAAGAATGGTGATGGTGGGGCATGCTCCTCAAGAACTCATTGACTTTATCGGGTATAATCCTGTGATAGAGTTGAGTGATAAAATCTCGCCAGAAGAACAGATTGCTAATGTGATAGAACATATTGAGGACTATCAGTCTCTTGTGGATAAAAATCGTGAAACGGCAGAGAAACAGGGAAGCTGGGATGTGAGAATGAAATGGTTGATGGGAGAATTAGAAGAAGATTATAGATTAAAGAGATAAGTATAAATTATGATACCAAAAATTATTCATTATTGCTGGTTTGGGCGAGGACCATTGCCAGAGTTAGCACAGAAGTGCATTGCTTCTTGGAAGAAGTATTTGCCAGATTATGAAATTAAAGAGTGGAATGAGGATAATTTTGATGTGAATATTATTCCTTATACAGCTGAGGCGTATAAAGCAAAGAAATATGCCTTTGTTAGTGATTATGCTCGTTTCTGGATATTGTATAAATTTGGTGGAATTTACTTTGATACAGATGTGGAGGTGATTCGTCCTATTGATGATATAGTAGAAAGGGGAAACTTTATGGGGTTTGAAACGGATCCCTCTCTGACGAATGATGACGCGAGCAAAGCGAGCGTCGCCCCCGGCCTCGGCCTGGGGGTGAACCCCAGCCTCGGCATTATCAAAAAAATGCTTGATTTTTATGAGGGTAAGCATTTTGTGCATGAGGCTGTGATGAAAAATCAAATAACTGTGGTGCATATCGCTACGCAGGTGCTTCGTGAAAATGGATTGAAGAATGTGGCTGGTATACAGGAAGTAGCTGGTTGCTTTATATATCCTTCAGAGTATTTTTGTCCCATCAATGTAACGACAGGTCGTATTCATGTGGAAAAGAATACTCGAACGATACACCATTATGCAGGAACTTGGGTGGATAAGAAATTCTCAATGAAAGAAATTTTAAAACGATTTTTGCCGGAATTTTTAGTTTTGGCTTTAATTAATATAAAGAATAAAATCAAATGAGAGCTATTTCTAAATTTTATACTTGGTTCTGGATTATTTATTTCCCAGTTTGTATTGCTTTTGCTGTTACAATCAATTTTGATTGGAGTGATGAAATCTTGACTGTCTTACTTTTGGGCTATGCTTTTATGAAGCAGCGGTTCCTGGTTAAAGACAAAAGCAGAACGACGGAAATCAATATTTATATAGGGGTGATGATATTCTATCTGGTTTATTCACTCTTAATTCAAGTGACTACGTTCCGAGGAATATATCTTGATTTTTTGCAGCAGTTGCGACCTTATGCTGTGTTTTATCTGACATGGATGTTGGCTCCGCAATTTAACGATAGACAGAAAATGCAAATAAAAAAAGTTATGCTATTATCTTTCTTTGGATATTTAATAGCTTTCAAGGTTAAACCCTCTCTTGTAACACCATATGGAAGTGCAGAATCGGCTGCTTTAGGTCAGATAGCCCTTTGCTGTGCTATGATTTACTACTTGTTTTCCAAACAGACAAAGCGAAATAGAAATATAGCTATACTCATTATGTTGTTAGGCTTGATTTCAGGTAAATCAAAGTACTTTGGTGAGTGCGTAGTGTTTATTGCACTGATGATGTTTGTGAAAAGTAAAATCAATTTTGCTTCTGTTTCTACTTTGTTGAAAGTGGCAGCTTTAGGTTGTGTCGTTATATTCTTCACGTGGACGAAGTTTAATGCTTACTATGTCGAGGGATTTCAAACCGATGCTGCAGAAATGGCGCGTCCGCTTACCTATGAAACGGGAGTAAAGATAATGTTTCAAGATTATATCCCCTTTGGTAGCGGATTAGGCTCTTTTGGAACGGCTGCAGCAGCTAAGGAGTATTCTCCTTTGTATTTTAAATATCAACTAAATAATATATGGGGATTGGATCCTTCTAATCCAATGTTCTTGGCGGATGCTTTCTATCCCACCTTGGCAGAGTTTGGTATTGTGGGATTGTTCTTCTTCCTTTGGTTCTGGAAGAGACGCTTATGGGAATGTAATAAGATTCCTAATATCGTATATTATCGAATGGCGCTGATGGCCATTTTGGCATTGGCTTTGGAAAGTACTGCTGATTCTTCTTATCTTTCGGGTAAGGGTATGGGATACTTTATGGTTCTTGCCTTGTGTCTGAATTATGGAAGGCAACAAATGAATTGCAGCAAAAGATCTCTAAGATAGAAAAATAATGATGAACATAATCATAACTTCTCCTTCGTTGAATCCGAAGGTGAATGTAAGTGGCATTTCTTCTGTAACGCAATTTATTATCAGTAATAATCGGAAGCAAAACTACTTGCATTTTGAACTTGGTAAGAAGGATAAGGAAAAGGGGGGATGGCATCGCATTCCTGCCTTGATAAAGAAATATAGGGAGTGGAAGAATGTGCTTGCTCTGCATCCTGATGCGATTGTGCACTATAACTTCCCGCTGTCGAAGGCTTCTTTGTTGCGTGACCCATGGTTTATGAGATATGCCTGGAAGAATGGCAGAAAGATGGTGGTACATGTGCATGGAGGTCTGTTCCTGACGGCTCCTCATATACCTGGTATTCTCATGCGTATCATGAAATGGGTTTTCGGACAGGATTTGCCTTTCATCGTGCTGAGTGATATGGAAAAGGGTATCCTGACTGAGAGATTTGGGGCTAAGAAGGTCGCCGTGTTGCCTAACTGTGTGGATCTGAGTGATGCTGCTGCTTTTGAAAATGAACAACTTGTTCATGATGAATCAAAACCGCTACGTATCGGTTATCTGGGGCGTATAGAACCTAATAAGGGAATGACGGAACTCTTGGTGGCTTGCCAAAAACTGAAAAAGGAAAAATATCCTTTTAAACTCGTTATCGCTGGCAAGGAACAAACGGAAGGGGAGTATCTTCCGCAATTTGACCAGTGCTTGGGGGACTGCTTTGAATATGCTGGTTTGGTTTCTGGTAAATCAAAGTGTGATTTTCTCAGAAGTCTGGATGCTTTCATCCTTCCTACTTACTTTGAAGGATTGCCGATGTCGCTTTTGGAAACCATGAGCTATGGTGTGACTCCTGTTGTGACTCCTGTAGGCAGTATTCCGCAAGTGGTGAAAGATGGTGTGAATGGTATGTTTATCACTGACCATGACAGCGATTCTATTGTTTCTGCCATCAAACGACTGGATGAGGACAGAAGTATTTTGAGAAAGTTGGGCGTGGCTGCCAGAGAAACTATTTTCAATCAGTTCAGTCCGGAAAAGTATGTTGAGAAATTGAATTCGATTTATCATCTTGCCAATTAGGCTCTTTATTTCATTTTAGAATTCATGAACATTTTTCTGATATTGCAAAAGATAAGTCTTATGCCTTCTTATTTGTGGGACAAAATGTGGGCGCCCGTATGGAAGCGGTGCATGAAGCATTGTGGCAAAGGGGTATATATTCGTCCGATGTCTTCGGATATCAAGGGATTGTGGAACCTGTCGGTAGGGGATGGTACTTCGATTCCTAAAGGGAGTACTATCTATTGTACGGATGCACCGTGTACTATTGGTAAGAAGGTACTCTTCGGTCCGAATCCTACAATCATCACTGGTGATCATCGTATTGACATCTTGGGCAAATATATCGCGGATGTTACCGTGGAGGATAAGTTTGTGGATGGGGTGAATGTATATGACCTGCCTGTCGTCATCGAGGATGATGTGTGGTGTGGTGCGAATGTGACTATCCTGAAAGGTGTGACTATCGGGCATGGTTCGGTAGTGGCTGCTGGTGCTGTGGTCACGAAGTCCTTTCCTCCATACAGTATCATCGGTGGTATTCCTGCCAAACTAATCAAAATGAGATTTACTGAAGAGGAGATTAAGGAGCACGAAAGAATGTTGGATGTGAAATGCGTTAAATAGTACGAAACATTTGGAAGTTTCGGCTAAAAGTTCTATTTTTGCAAATATTTGAATACATAAAGACATTGTACAATGAATATCCGAATAATAATAGATAAGTTAGGACCTATTACTGATTCAGAGATAGTATTTAAGCCTTTTATGGTTTTTACGGGTGAATCGGGACTGGGTAAGAGCTATACCGCTTTATTGTGGTATAACTTAATTACTTCATTGACTCCTATGAGACTTCAAGAGTTTATTACAAAGAAGATGAATGGGAGTGTTAAGGAAGAGCTTACTTTTAAATTCAAAGATTTTAGAATGTGGCTCAATCAGAATACAGCTGCATTTCTCGGTTATTTGTTAGGTAACAATAATTTTGATTGTCAAGTGAATTATGTCTTCGAGATAGATGATGACATGCCTGTAGAATTGAAGAGGTTGCATGATGAGGATGCCTCAGGATTTACTCGTTGTAGCATTAATGGTGATATAGATGTTTTCCCCCTTGACTTGGAGGACAATGTCTTGATGATGAGTTTTTCTCTTCATGGCTATTTGTCTGAATTATGTTTTGGTAAAAACTATTTGCGCCCATTGATATTGCCGCCAGCAAGAGCGGCATTTATGGGAGCCAATACTACCTCACCTATTGGTATGTATCGTGATTTCTTGGCGCAATTGGATGATTTAAAAACTCCTTCAAGGATTATTAGTCCGGATAATCAGTTTTTTGTTAACTATATAGCTAAGTTGGCAGATGGCGAGATTGTCTTGGAAAATGGAAGCGTGTTCTTGCAGTTTGAGTCTGGTGAAAAAATTCCTGTATCTGCTGCGGCTTCTTCGGTCAAGGAACTGATGCCCTTTCTGCTGATGTTGCAAAATGGAAAAATTAGACAATATAATAGTCTGCTTTTTGAGGAGCCTGAAGCTCATGTGCATCCTAAGAAGCAATTCTTGGTGATGGATATGTTGACAAGATGTTGCAACAAGGGTATGCTTATTCAAATGACAACACATAGCGATTACCTCTTGGGGCGTATGAACCAGCTGTTGGTATTGGGGAAGATAAGGGAAAAGTCTATGGAAGCCTTTGAAAACTTCTGTAATGAGCATCTATTTAATAAAAATTTGTATCTGCATACAGAACAGGTTGGGGGCTATTATTTTAAGCGTGAAAATGATCGTGTTGTCATTGAAGAGCAAGATTTGTCATTAGGCTTACCTTTTAATTCTTTTGAGAATACTGTAAAAAATCAGATGGAATTGTCGGCTGACATAAACGATTTGGCAGAGAGTTTAGGGATAGTGTCTAATTTATAAATGCAGAAATATGGAGTCGGCTATAGAGGAATTTAATCTCTTGTACCCCAATTACTTGATATCAACAGTTGATGGTAATGTAGAAGTGGTTGAGACTTGTCCAAGATCTAATATGGATTTCAGACGTCTTGTTGTTACAGGGTGTATGGGGTACGTATTTCCGCGTGAGTTTGCTGCAGACTCTGTGGCATTTTATGGAAAGGCGAATTGTCGCCCTCCTATGATGTATAATAGCGACGGCATCTTTTTGGCAGAGATAATGGGAAGAAAATGTCTTTTTATATGTGAGTTAAAAAGTTCTTTTGCCTCAGAACAGATTGCTCATGCCAAGGAACAAATCATAGGAACTTTACTACGGTTGAAAGCTCAGATGAGTATATTGCAGTCTATTCCAGATTGGGAGTATCATGGTATTATTGTCTCCTATGCTCCTACGGAAGCTCAACTGATAGCTGTAAATAAGCTAACGAGTAGAGACGGATGGTTCTCAAGATATTTATGTGTTAGGGGACATAGACTGATAGACTCGGAAAAAGCTGACAAATATTATAGGCCTTTGGCACTGCCAGATATCAACATCCATTATGTTGCTGTACCCAATCGTCAAACAGAATTTCAATTGGATTTGCAGAGTTTGTTAGCACTTTAGAATTCATTTGAGTCATGGTGCCATAGTTTTGTAGATACAAACATATGTGTATCATGGGTATAAAGTGGCTTCGTATAAATGGACAGACCGGTGTCATTTGTATAGCTGCATATCTGCTAAAGGTAATGACCGCAGCTTTTCTTTCGCTGCTATCGAAAGATAAGTTTGCGTTGGAGATTTAATGAAAAATCTGTAATGTATGAAGATACTAATTAATGCATATGCTTGCTCGCCTGGTATGGGAAGTGAGCCGGGAATGGCATGGAACTCTGGGTGAGTATCTCGCCAATATTTTTGAGTTGTATATATAAAATTGACTTTTTATTAATTATGAACATTTTTCAGATATTACAAAAGATAAGTCTTGTGCCTTCGTATCTGTGGGACAATATGTGGACTCCTGTACGGAAGCGGTGCATGAAGCACTGTGAAAAGGGGGTATATATCCGTCCGATGTCTTCGGATTTCAAGGGCTTGTGGAATCTTTCGGTGTAAAATGGTACTTCTATTCTGATAGGGAGTACTGTGTGGTTGTAAATGGTTTTATTAAATAAGGTAATGTGATATGAGATTAATTGGTATATATATAGATCAACAAAATAATGATCCATTTGTCAGTAAATCTTTGAAGGGGCAATGGTATCCGTTCTATAATGGAATTCATTATCCCATTGATATACAGAATGTAATGGCTTGTCTTAATGATAGTATAGATGGTCTGTATCAGGTAAGAAGCAAATCTAAAGCTAAGGTTTCTATTTCATGCATTGTTGGAAAGAATGGGGCAGGAAAATCCTCCTTGTTGGATATCATGTATGGCATAATTAATAATTTTGCATATCGTTATTTGCAACAGACGGTGAAGAAATATGGTGTGAAACTATATGCTGCAAAAGGTATTTATGCTAGTCTGTTTTATGAGATAGAGGGTAAGATCTTTGAGCTTCGCTGTAAGGATGAGCATGTTGATTTATATGCTGATAATCAATTATGTAATTACGATGTTGTTAAGATTAGAAAGGCATTACACGATTATTTCTTTTATACGATTGCACTAAACTATAGCCTTTATAGCTTTAATAAGCGGGATTACGAAAACTCTTTGAATAAGTCAATCAACGGAAACTGGATTGATGGGTTATTTCATAAGAATGATGCGTATTTGACTCCTATGTCATTGAATCCTTTTAGAACAAATGGAAATATTGACATTAATAAGGAAAATGGACTTGCTTTGCAAAGGCTCTCTGCTTTGGCACTATATTTTGATTCAAAAGGAAAGAACTTCATTCCTGGTTATAAGGCCAGGAAGTTACGCTACCAACTTCGCCAAAACTATGAAAGATCTCTGATAGAAAAGATTGAGAAATTGGATGAGCCAAGCAAAATGAAATATTATTATACAGAGTTTAAGAGTGCCTATGAGTCTTCTATACCGGGGAAATCATATTTAGGGGATGAACTATATAATGATGTTGTCAGCTATATGGCATACAAGACTTTGAAAATAGGTCACATTTATGCTGATTTTAAACGTGAACTTTCTTCAGATAGAATTGATATGTATCTGGAAAAGGTAAAAGAAGACCAATCCCATATAACATACAAACTAAGACAATGCGAGGAGTTTGCTAAGAACAGTATTTATGCTCGTGGTTCTGATACGCATGAAATCAAAATCGTAGATATTCATAATAGTAAAATCATATCTTCTTATAGAGAAGCTTTTGAACTTTTGCCACCTTCGTTTTATGATATCGATGTGTTGTTTGAAAAAGTAAAGGAAGAGAACCATAGTGATAAAAGACAAGTAGATCATTTCTCTTTTACAAGTATGAGCAGTGGAGAAAGACAGTTGCTATATTCATTGAGTTCTGTATTATATCATATCCAAAATCTGGAAAGTGTGGAAGATGATGCCTGTCGCATATCATACCAGCATGTCAATATCGTGTTGGACGAAGTGGAATTGTATAGCCATCCCGAATATCAAAGAACTTTTATAGCTGACTTGCTTGACAGATTATCATGGTTGGAAATTAGCAATCCAATAAAATCTATCAACATATTGCTGGTTACTCATTCTCCTTTTATATTGAGTGACATTCCGAAAAATAACATCCTTTACTTAAAAGATGGTGAGGCTGTCATTGATACTTCTTCTTTTGTGAATACTTTAGGAGCCAATGTGAATGATATTCTTCATCAAAGTTTCTTCTTAGAAAATGGTTTTATGGGAGAAAATATCCAAAGAAAAATCCAATCTCTGATAAATTTCTTGAAATCAGATCATGAGAATACGTACGAATGGAGTATCAAGAAAGCAACTGATTTTATTTCTATTTTGGGAGATGAAATTGTGGTAGCTCAACTTAGACTACTTCTTTCAAGGAAGCAGATGAAGGATAAAGGTTCATATCGTGCATGGTTAGAACAAGAACTTGAAAAGATAAAAGGGGATGAGGTATGAGAAAAATTATAGTGACAAACGAAATCAGATTGTTAGCTGAAAAATACGCTAAAGGTTTGGAAATTGGTGTGTGTCTCAGTGCGAAGCCTTTGGATAATCTGAAAGTATTAAAGAAAGCTTTGCAGCTGAATACGACAAAGATAGTTTTCACTGCCAAACAATTTAATCCGAAAGGTCAGAAGAAAAAATATTTCTCTGCTGATAAGCTACCTGAATATGCGGAATATATACAAATGATAATAAACATATATTCGGATATCAATAAGTTGCAACCTTGGCATTATGATAATGTTATTAATCTTTTTAATTCCAAGCTGAAACCTGAGAAATTAAAAGCTTCTGTTAAAATTGGCTCTCAAGATCCATATACCTTTTATGATCTTATCGTTAAGGCGATGGACTATAAAGGAGTTAGAGAAAAAGTGTTTCCTGACTATTTGCGTAATCAAGTTCTTGACATCAAAACATGTGTGTATTGTAATGCTCAATTCGCTATTACTTCAGAAACTGAACCTGCATTGACTCCTGTTATGATTAAAAAACGTGGGAAAATAAGAGGTAGAAAGCCACAACCTCATCCTGCGGTATTGAGAGCGAATTATGAATTAGATCATAATTATCCCAAAAGCATATATCCTTATCTTTGTACCAACTTTTATAATTTGGTACCATGTTGTTCTTCTTGTAACAAGCATAAAAGCAATCAACCTTTAAAATTTACTCTTTATGCAAAGGAGGGTGACGATTTAGAACCTCTTTATTTTGAACTTCCTACGGATGATCTTTTGAAATTTCAACTTCGTCATGTTTGTGGTGGTTTGCGTGTAGAATTACATGATAAAGAAAATGGTACCCTTGCGGAAGAGTTTGATAAGCGTTTTGCTATAAATGCAATCTACAAAGAGCATTCAGAAGAAATAAGAGAATTGCTTTGGAGATACAAGATATATTCACCGTCGGACATTGCTGCATTGAAAGACGGTTTGAAAGACTTATTTCAAGATGGATTTGATATAGAAAGATTTATCTTGGGTACTTTTGCTGATGCCAATGATGTATTCAAACGTCCATTGACAAAAATGAAGCAAGACATAATGAATCAATTAAGGAAATAATAATTAAATAACATTGATATGAAAATACCTTTTACAGCTTCAGCCAGAACGGCGATGTTAATTGGTTCAGAGAATTTTTCCAATCCAGAAGGGGCAATCATAGAGTTGGTTAAAAACACCTATGATGCAGACTCTCCTTATTGCTATATATTGTTTGATGGTGCAGATAAACAAATAACAGACATTTATATTATTGATTATGGATGTGGTATGGATATTTCTACTATACAAGATTGTTGGATGCAGATAGGCACTGATGATAAACAGCAGAATGTACAAACAGCAAATGGAAGAATAAAGTCTGGTGCCAAAGGCATTGGAAGATTTGCCTTGAACAGGTTGGGTGGCCAAGCTGTTATGTACACTCATAAAAATGGAGAGGATGCTTATGCATGGAAGGTGGATTGGAATGATTTTAATGCTCCAGGGAAAAGAATAAATGAAATCATGGCTGATTTGGAAATGGTTTCCTTGGAAGAAATCCGATGCAGTTTATCTGAATTGGAAAAACGTTTCAATGTATCTTTGCCTAAATTTTATTCTGGAACTATTTTGAGGATATCGAATCTGGCAGATAAGTGGGGAGAAGAATCCATCAAACACTTGAACAGTTCTCTTCAAGATTTGGTTCCTCCGTTTAATATTCCTGCATTTCAACAATATTTGTACGTATGTGGAAGTAATGAATATGGAAAAATTACGGCAAAACAATATGAAGATTTTGATTATAAGGTATCCGCAAAGTATGAAGATAATATCTTAAAGGTTGATGTTGAACGGAATGAATTGGATATAAATGCGTTGCAATCTGAATATCGAGGACTGTTCAACCAAGAAGCTATGAAGCAGTTTCCATATCGTTTAGAGGATTTTGAAAAAGAATCATATCACATTGAAATGCCTTTAGAGGGTCTTGACGGATTGCAAAAATCCAAATTGTTGACGGAATATAGTTCTAAACTTGGAGCTTTTCAATTTGATTTTTATTTCGTAAAAAGTTCAAAATCTGATATTAATAGTGAAAAGTCGGATGTAAAATATCCTTATCGCCATTTTTCACCAACTCATAGAAGACTATGGCTAAGAAAAAATCTGGGCATAAAAATCTATCGCGATAAGTTTAGAGTACGCCCTTATGGAGAAAATGGGGATGATTGGCTTCATTTAGGCGATAGGTATTCACAAAATCCAATTGGTGCTGGTCAGCGAATGGGAGGCTATCATATACGCCAAAACCAAATTGTTGGTGCTGTAGAAATCTCTCGTCTACAAAATATTTACTTACAGGATAAGTCAGGAAGAGAGGGATTGCAAGAAAATGAAATTTTTGCCTTGTTTAAGGAGGTATTGCTTGGAATCATAAACATCATGGAGAAGGATAGAAATACAGTGATGTATAACTTGTCTTTACTGTATGATAAAAATCATCCGAAAGAAGATGCAAAAAAACAAGCAGACAAAGCTCAAAAAGAAGGTAGTTATTCTGAAAACAACTATTACGCTATCAGTCAAGGTTATACAGTCGTAAAGCAAGAGTTAGAAGATAAAGAGGAAGAATTAAGATTATTGACCCGTTGGCGGAATTAATTTAAGTTGATAAATATGAGTAAAAAGTTGCACATATCGCTGATTTTTAGTAACTTAGTGGTGTTCAAAACATTAAGTCCAAACCATCGTATGTACAACCTTTATACAAAATTCGTCAAAATACTCGAGATATGCAAGCAATTCTCTGAAAATCTCGTCAATGAATCGGGTAATGTTCCACGTCGTGGTCCTGTTCCCAAGTTTTCGGATTTGGAAGTGGTGGCGCTATCC
>CDZB01079872.1_pt1 | contig 23239 bp, 19 predicted proteins | sample 554961 | NCBI WGS metagenome assembly CDZB01 (sample SAMEA3182106, study PRJEB8094) | gut metagenome | biome: human; feature: gut; material: Stool; isolation source: human stools | place: Canada | collected 2013-02-26
CCAAAGGCTTTGGCATCGCACATGGAGAGACAGAGAACCCACCCTTGAATGTCACAAGCTGAAGCATCAAGAAGGGATACTCCAAGGCATTCATTACAAATTTCAGGGAACGTCCTGTAGAGGAGGACTTCCCCCGTATTCTGTACGAGGTTAAAGACGGGCAAATCCCAATAGGTTTTGAGCGATGCCGTCTGATCGCCGATCTGCATGGCATGGCTCCCAGAAAGCGTTGCCGGCAACCTTACGGTGGATTTGACTTCCAAAATTCGTACTGTCGGCTGGGGTTGGTCAGCCACCAGCGTGAAATCCAGATGGGCCTTGATAGGAACATCTCCGTATCTGATCTCAATTTCCAGTTGAGACAGGGGGAAGAGACCATATCCCATGAGAGCCTGACGGACACCCTTCTCGAACCAGTGCCCCGTTGGAGAAGCAACTGGTGTTTGAGAGCTTCGGCAGTATTTCTATGTTCAGTTGTGCAGAGCTTGGCAGCCAGTGCCGCCCGTGGGCAGTCCAGCATCTTGGCGATATTCGAGAACCCAACATACCGGGATCGATCCCCAAGCCGATTCGCCGTTCGCTGTTCCGCATCCCGTTCCAGTCCACAGCAGAGGATTTCTAGCAACCCTTCTGCTCCCGTATTTCTGATTGTTCCGTCCATCCATTTCTCCCGTGCTGATAGCAGAAACAGAAAGAGCCACCCCATCAAGGACGGCCCTTTCTGCTATGCTGCATACTTCCACCAGATTTTTCGTTGCGGGTTCCAGTGAAACCCCGCCGCCGAAAGCTGTTCCTTTTTTGCCGCCGTGTTTCCTGTGGCGAGGATGCACTCCCGACCGTCCTGTGCCGATACGATTCCGTATGAAACTCCATCCAAGCGAGGCAATTGGGAAAGTCCCTCTGACGTCCGATTTGAGACGGATGAAATCTTTTTTTGCTTCCCCTGAATCATCCTGAGTCGTTTTGCCTCTCTGTGAGGCGTTTACGGCGTTTTTCTGTTTCTGAGGTCTATTCAGCTTGTCTGGGTTGAGCTCTCCGTCCGTATCCTCCTCCGTAACAATACCGAGCATGGCTGAAAGCGCGTAACGGCGCATGTAGGTCATGCTGATGCCCACTCCTTGGGGATCAGCCTTGGGCAGAGGAACCACCGCAAGGCTCGACTGCCATTGTCCTGACTCCGCGTGGGTGAACTTCGTGACCAAGCCAAGATATCCCGGTTCGGCAGGAACCGGATACTGGCAGAGCCAGATGCCATTCGAGAGCAACGCCTCACGGCATGAGTCCATGACGCTGTTCAAGGTGGCGTACTTGCTCTTGGTGAACGGATTGTTGGCATCCCTAGTTGCGGTTGGGCGTTGATGAGAGCCTTGGCGAGTTCTCCCACTATCTGTGACCTGTATTCGGACATGACGTTCTCCTTCAAAAATAAAGAGACTTCATCCAAAACTGGACGGAGTCTCAAAAAGATGGTCTTTCAAAGAAGTAATATCTATTTATAATTTAATGAATAACAGAAAAAGAGTTGTAAAAGGATCCTTTGAACCAATTAAATCAGCCCCTAGGAGCTATATAGCTAACTCAGCCACAGTATGGGGATGCACTTCGTGTCTGCGCGTGAGGCTGTTGGCCGCTGTTCACGAAGACAATGTCGTGCGTGCTTGTCATTCCGTTTGAAAATCTTTTTCCGCGGTTGTTCGCGGTCAGTCAGGGAAGGTCATTATTCGGGGATGGAAACGCAAAGCTCCTTCTCCCGAAGTACTCAGAAGAAGCCCTTTTTGTCATGTTTGAAGGTTTTCGAGGCGTTCAACTGGTTATCGGAAAAGAATTCCTGCGGTAAAGGAAAGAGGAGGATTACTCCTTTAGACGTTTCGTGTGGTAAGAGCCGTCGGAATGGCTTTGGCGTTTTCTGGACGGATGTTGTCCGCATCTGGAGATAGGCATTGGCGGGGAGCGGCACAGTTAAGAGTATGGCTGAAAGTGAACGGAATGCCCCGAGCATGGTTTCTTGCGGCACAGTCTGCGTGGCGTACACACGCAAGAGCCAGGTTGAACAAGGTCGAGGGGAAACTCCGGATGCCATTTCCTGAGCCCGAGTATCTTGCAGACTCAGTCTTCTTTCATGTTTTCAAGAATGCGGCGCAAGCTGCTGTAGCTTATGCCAAGAGCCGCAGCCGTCTTGCGTCTGTCGCCGAGATTCAAGGCAAGTTCTTCCATGACTTTCCTGCGGCGGAAATCCGTTGTCTGTCGGCCAAGATTGTGATCGTCGCCAGCATCCGGCGTCGTGGCTGCGGGGAGGGGGGGCGGAGTAAGGGGCAACACGTCTCTGTGCCGGAACACTTCTTCAAAGCAGGCCAGACTTGTCGCCTGATCGCCCAGCAGCACCAGATAGCTTTCCAAAACGGCCATCAGTTCGCGCACATTGCCCGGCCAGTTGTAGGCCTTGAGTCTTTTTTGTATTTCCGGTCCCAGTGCCTTTTTGTCCTTGCCGTAGCGGCGCAGCAGGGGGGCGGCGAACAGGGCGATGTCCTCAAGGCGGTTCCGGAGCGGGGGAACCTCAAGACAAACGCCCGTTAGACGAAAATATAGGTCCATACGAAATGTTCCCTTGCGAACCAGATGTAGAAGCTGCTTGTTGGAAGCGCACAGCACGCGAACATTGATGGGGATAAAGCGATCTCCGCCGACATGCATCACTTCTCGCGCATCCAGAACGCGCAACAGACGCAGCTGAACCGCGTGGCTGATGTCTCCGATTTCGTCCAGAAACAGCGTTCCGCCGTTGGCCAGTTCAAACAGACCCTGTTTGCCGCCGCGTTTGGCACCGGTAAACGCTCCTTCTTCATAACCGAAGAGTTCGCTCTCCAGTAAGGGGTCAGGCAGGGCGGCACAGTTGACCACGACAAACGGCTGTTGGGAACGGCTGCTCGCGGCATGGAGCGAATGCGCCACGAGCTCCTTCCCCGTACCTGTTTCTCCGTAGATGAAAACAGGAATATCCGTGTGTGCATAGCGCTGGATATTTTTCTTGAGGCGGACGATGGCCGGAGCATTGCCGACGATATCGCGGCATGTATAATTGGCAACCAGACCGCGAGCCTGAAGATCTGCACTGATTTTTCTGCTGATTCGTTGCAGGGAACGGACGTCATGAATGAAGCAGAGGGCGCCGGTTGCCGTGGAACTCAGTTGCAGAGGAAAGGCATTTATAAGGAGCTGCCTCTCATTGATGGTGACCAGCTTGTCGATGTGGGGAGTCTGTTCCCGAAGGACCTCTTCCAGGTAGAGAGGGCGGAAGAAGGGGACAAGCCGATTTGGCGTTGCGACGCGCAGTATGTTCAGAGCCTGATCATTATGGAACACGACTTCGTATTCCGTGTTGATGCAGATCATCCCCTCCTTGCTGTAGTGCATAATCGCCTGGATATTGCTGCGATAGGCCCTTTCCATTCGGATATTTTCTGCCAGAATGATGGCCCTGTTCAGTGCGTTTCGTATGTTCGCCCTTTGAGGAAGATCCAGAAAGACCGAGCCTCCGAGGCGACTGACGATTCTGCCGGTTCCGCCGCCGCCCACGAAAACCTGCACACCCTGTGCAAAAAGCTCCTGAATCTTTCGTGCAAGATCATCCTTCAGCGTGTACCGCACGGGAATAATGCTCATATCCAGTAGCTGTTCCATGAATTCTATGTCGCGTGTCTCATTGACGTGGGCCGTCAACGCGACGGTCGTCGAAATTTTGCGGGCTTCGGCAAGACTTTTGATCAAATCAATGTCCGAGCGTTCGATAAAAACGATGCAGGGTCCAAATCTGGCGAAAAGTTCTTCCCTGAATCCGCCGTGACAGAGCAGGGCCTCGTACCCCTGTTCCAGAAGGCTGGCAGCGTCTTGCAGTGCCGTTTCGTAGCTTGTGACCTCGATATGAATATCCCATCCAAGACGAAGAATTTCGTTGTGTACAACGTCCGCTACCAGTTGGGAATGAACAAGAGCTGCCAGCTTGTAATCCTGGATCATGATTTTTCCCTATGTTCAAAAATAGACAGATATTATGCATTTTTGATTAATATAATCATGCAGAACGGGCTTGTCAATCAGGTATTCTATTAATTTTTTTGATAAAAATAGTTTGGAACGCTTTATGCTTCAAGGCGTAACATGTTTCGTCTGTCGAAGGAAAAACGGTCGCAAGTGGGAGCTTTCTTCGGCAGTCGGTATGTCGCCGAATCTCCCGTGCGGAACGGCCGGAAATGCATGACGATCGGAGATCGGCGGCAACTATCGGGAAAAAATTTTGTTTGCCTCCGAATATGTCTGTTCTGGAGAGTATTTTGTTCAAGGATGTGACAATGATTGAGCATATCAGACAACGTATTGCACACGCGCCGCGCATCCCGTTGGGCGTATGGCCGACACCGTTCATGGCCATGGACCATCTTCGAGAGACGATTGGAAGTTCCTGTCCCCGTCTATGGGTTAAACGGGAAGATCTGACTCCCCTCGGCGCGGGAGGAAACAAGGTGCGTAAGCTGGAATTCGTACTTGCCAGAGCAATGGCCGAAGGCGCCGACGTATTGCTCAATACCGGCGAAGTGCAATCCAATCAGGTCGTCCAGACCGCTGCGGCCGCCGCGCATCTTGGCATCCCCTGCGAACTGTTCCTGGGGTGCATGGACCCGCCGTTGTCCGAGGATGAGAAGGATACGGGCAACATTCTGTTGTGCCGCATTCTGGGTGCCCGTATTCATCTTTTGCCTCCAGGAGAGGACAGGGCCGCCGCCATGCGGACCCGAGCTGAAGAGTTGAAAAAGGAAGGCAGGCATCCATACATCATTCCGCGAGGTTCATCCACTCAGGAAGGTTCCCTTGGCTCCCTGAGTTGTTTCTTTGAGTTGCTGGAACAGGCGGTGGAGCATGATTTTGTCCCTGACGCCATTGTCGTTACCGTCGGCAGTTCCGGGACCACGGCGGGCTTCCTCGTGGGGGCTCAGGCGATGCGTCGGACCATGAACAGGAAGATAGGCATCTGGGCATTTGACGTATTCGGAAGCGAATACCCTGTATCGGCGCATGACCGCATCATGAGCCATGCCGAAGAGAGCTGGCGTTCCTTGGAGCTCCCCGGAAATTGCGGCGAAGATTCTCTTCATCTTTCCGGCGAGTTCGTGGGGCCGGGGTATTGCCGGCCCTATCAGGGAATGCTCGACGCCGTGCGTCTGGTAGCAGGGGCGGAAGGATTCGTTGCGGACCCCAACTATACCGGAAAATGTCTTGCCGGATTGCTGCATCTGCTCAGGAGCGGCGTCTTCCGCCCCGATCAGAATATCGTGTACCTGCACTCTGGCGGACTTCCCGCGCTGTTTGCCATGCATCGTTATTTCAACTGAACGGATTTTTTAACGCACATGCTCACCTTTAACATCTTACTTCCGAGGCTGTCTTATGAGTATCCCCAAAAGTAATGAAAAAGTCGGAGCCATGAACCGCGGCACTCCCTGTGAATCGGGGCTTTGCAATTTTTGTCGGACAGATTGCCAGGGACGATGCGAGACGTGGCTCAGTTCCCTTGAAGGGCGCAGGACGCTGACGCCCCGTGAATACGGCAATGCCACGATTGGTTCGAGCACGACAAGGGAAGTCGGCATTTCCTATGACGCGCTGCGCATACGAGGTCGGGTTTTTGGCGGAGCAGGACTGGACAAGGAAAAGGCCCGTCTTGGCGATGCCGCCTATTGTGACGCGGTACTGTCTACCCGCATAGGTTCTCATGTAAAGGCGCCGAGCCGTTATCCCTTTGTCATAGGAGCCCTGAGCAGAAATCCAGTGGTGGACAAGTATTGGGACAGTTTCGCCATCGGCGCCGCGTTGTGCGGTATTCCTCTTGTCATTGGCGAGAACGTCGGCGGCGGTGACAACAAGACCGAATTCAATCCGGACGGCAGCATACGCGCTCTTCCGGATCTGGATCGACGCATTGCCGTATATCAGCGGTACTATGACGGACAGGGCATGCTGATTGTGCAGGTCAACGTCAACGATGCCTACAATGGCGTCTCGGAGTATCTGGCGAGAAAGTACGGCGACAAGATCTGCATAGAAATCAAATGGGGACAGGGCGCGAAGCCCATCGGAGGCGAAGGCATAATTCGGGATATCGAATATGCCCGCTTCATGAAATCCAGAAGCTACTGTCTGCGTCCGGACCCGGATGATCCTGATGTTCAGGAAGCGTTCCGCACGGGACACGTTGAATATTTCAAACGTTACACGGGGCTTACCTATCCTTCTCTGGATACTTGCGAGGAAGTTCTTTCCGAGTTGGCGTCCAAGGTTCGGGAGCTTCGGGATCAGGGGGCATCAAGTCTGGCTCTGAAAACCGGTTCCTTCGGCATGGCCGATTTGGCGCTGGCCATTCGCGCTGCATCCGAGCTTGATTTCGAGATGCTTACCATCGACGGTTCGGGCGGAGGCACCGGGATGAGTCCCAACGATGTTCTTGATACTTGGGGGGTGCCGTCGCTTCTGCTGCATGCCAAGGCATACGACTATGCGGCTCTGAGAGCCTCGGCAGGCAAGTCCGTGGTGGATCTGGCCATTGGCGGAGGGCTTGCCAGACCCAGTCAGGTCTTCAAGGCTCTGGCGCTTGGCGCACCGTACGTCAAGGCCGTGTGCATGTCCCGTGCATTCATGATACCCGCATTTCTCGGTTGCAACATCGAAGGCGCGCTTCATCCAGAACGCCGTGCAGCCGTGAATGGGGCATGGGACAAGCTGCCCAAGAGTGTTCTGGACATCGGAGATACCCCGGAAACCATTTTCGCGGGCTATCATGCATTGAAGGAACGTCTGGGAGCCGAGGAAATACGTCATGTCCCCTATGGAGCTATTGCAATGTGGACGATGTGCGACCGTCTGGGCGCGGGACTGCAGCACCTTATGGGAGGGGCAAGAAAGTTTGGCGTCGACTATATAGATCGAACCGATATTGCCGCTATCAATCGTGAAACTGCAAATGAGACAGGAATACCGTTCATAACGGATCAGGATGACGATATGGCGCGGCAGATTGTTGCGGGATAAGGTTCGGGGGGAACCGGGGGCCGTCCCGGTCCCCTGAAACGGACTGAGCGTGAGAGCGTACCGTGAAAGAGTAGACAGCGTCCTGAGAACTGACGCAAACGCAATCCGGTGCAGAATCACGTTATTCGATTGAGAGTAGGAAAAAATACAGTTTCCATCTTAAGTTGGAATGGGGAAACGTACATGCTGGATATCGCCTTTATCAACGCCCGTATTGTCGACGGCACGGGTACCCCCTGGCAGCGCGGGTGCGTCGGCGTACATGAGGGCCGCATCGTTCAGGTCGGATCGAATGGCGATCTGCCCGAGGCTGCGAACGTAATTGACGTCGACGATCATGTCCTTTGTCCGGGATTCATTGATAGCCACAGCCATTCCGATCTCAGTGTCCTGGAGAATCCAGAGTCGTCCGCAAAAATCATGCAGGGGGTCACCACGGAAAACGTGGGGCTAGACAGTCTGTCAGTGGCTCCCATCAGCGATAGGAACAAGGAGCAATGGCAGATTTCACTTTCAGGACTGGACGGAATTCTGAACAGGGCCTGGGACTGGAACAGTTTTTCATCCTATCTGGACCGGGTGGACGCCGCGATGCCGAGCGTCAACATCAGTTCCTACGTGGGATTGGGTACTGTCCGTCTTGATGTCATGGGCATGGAAAATCGTCCTCCAACTGCGGCAGAGCTGCGGCGCATGAAGGAGTCCATCGCGGAGTGCATGCAGCAGGGCGCGCGAGGCATATCGGCTGGGCTCATTTATACGCCAAACAAGTACCAGTCCACGGAGGAACTGATCGCGCTGGCCAAAACGGCCGCTTTCTACGACGGTCTGTTTGACGTGCACATGCGTAATGAGGCCGACCACATGACGGAAGCTTTGGATGAGATCATCCACATTGCCAGAGAGTCCGGCATTCGCGTCATGATTACTCATTTCAAGGCGCGCGGTCGCCGGAACTGGGGAACCGGCCGAAAGCATCTGGACACGATCGACAGAGCCAGACAGGAAGGGGTAGATATCAGCATCGCTCAATATCCGTATACCGCCAACAGTACGCTCATGCATGTCGTCGTTCCGCCGTGGTATCATAGCCGTGGCATGGATGGGATGCTGAAGGCTCTGGTCGAAGAACGCGAGCAGGTCAAGAAGGATATGCTGACGACGGATGGCTGGGAAAACTTTTCCGAGGTCATGGGCTGGGAAAACATTTATGTTTCATCGGTCAACAAGCCTCAGAATTCCTGGTGCGAGGGCTTGAGCGCCGTTCAGATAGGCGAACGGCTTCATTGCTCGCCGGAAGACGCCATCCTGGACTTGCTGATTGATGAAAGACTGGCTGTCGGTCTGCTGGGCTTCGGCATGTCTGAAGAAGACGTTATCGAAGGCATCAAACATCCCTCAATGTGCGTGATAACGGATGGCTTGTTGAGCGGTAAGAAGCCCCATCCCCGGACCTATGCGGCGTTTCCCCGTTTTCTGGCCCGATACGTCAGAGAGAAGCATATTCTCACACTGGAGGAGGCCGTCCGCAAGATGACCTTCAATACGGCGCGGCGTCTGAGAATGAAGCACAAAGGATTGATCCTGCAGGGGATGGACGCGGATATCGTCGTTTTTGATGAGCAGCGAATTCTGGATGTGAACTCGTTTGAAGAGCCTCGCATTCATCCGCAAGGTATTGATCTGGTGTGCGTCAATGGAGAAATTGTCGTGCGTGATGGCGTGCATACGGGTGCAAGACCTGGAAGAACCATACGCGATCATTGATGGTGCTTCTGCAGTTGCCATGAAATGCCTGTTGAAGATATTTCATGGGCATGCCAGATGAGATCTATGTATGTAACGGATGGATAGTTTCCTGTGTGATGAAAGCTCTTCAAGCAGTGGTTTCATATTCATTGGTAGGAGATTCAGCGAGAAGGAACAACGACGTTTTCTTATTCCTGTCAGTTGATTGAGGCTTCCAACTATGCGTTTGTCTTCTGGTCTGCTTGATGGGCTGCCGATAGGGCTTCAGCTGATTGGCAGACTACACTCCGATGTACAACTTTTTCAGGCGGCATATTTTTTTGAAGCTTGCGGTGTCGTTCCGACTGCTCGTCTTCCTGTCGGCTGGAGTTGAAATAGCATTTATTTGGAATAAGAGCTCCTTAATTTGGGATGCGCTTTTTGCTCATGGTGGCGGGAGTGTCCTGATAACCTGCTTGGGGAAAATTGATAAACATGCGGGCACAGTAATTCATGAAGTGTGTTGCTGTGCCTTTTTATAGTGATTTATCGTCAATCAGAGGTAACTTATGCCTACTTCATCTGTCTCAGCCTACGGGAAAGACCGTAATAAACTGATAGTGGTGGCTGTCGGAGGCAACGCATTGCTCACGGAGCGTCAACGTGGTACATTTGAAGAGCAAATGGAAAACGTGGAATATTGCTCTACAGAACTATGTAAAATTATTCAGGATGGTTACCAGCTTGTACTGACACATGGCAATGGACCGCAGATAGGTCTGATCATGTTGCGCGATTCGCTTTCCCGTGTTGTGCGTCCCGCAATGCCTCTCTATGTGTATAGTGCAGAATCACAGGGGCAGATCGGTTTTCTGTTGATGCGTAGCCTGTGCAACCATGTTGCGCTCGTCGGCATACAGCCACGCATCACGACCATACTTACGCAAGTCATTGTCCGCAGGGATGATCCGGCTTTTTCTCGTCCCACCAAACCGGTAGGGCCGTTTTATACACTGGAGGAGATGCAGGATCTGCAAAAGATTTCTCCATTCCCGTATGTGGAAGATTCCGGGAGAGGATACCGGAAGATCGTCTGTTCTCCAGAGCCTGTTGGTATTGTTGAATCGAGCTTCATCAAAGGGCTGACGTCGCTGGGCCTGTCCATCATTGCCGGTGGGGGAGGGGGTATTCCTCTTGTCCAAAATGACGACGGCACGTTATCCGGGTGTGAAGCAGTGATTGACAAAGATTTGACCTCGGCTTTGCTTGCCAAGGAAATAGGGGCTTCCACCCTTGTCATCCTGACCGGCGTGGAAAGAGTGGCCATCAATTATAACAGGCCTGAACAGCAGTGGCTGGATACAGTGTCGCTGGCACAGATGAAGCAGTATTACCAAGAGGGGCACTTTGCCGAGGGCAGTATGGGCCCCAAGGTTTTGGCCGCCATGCGTTTTGTGGAGAACAGCGGCAGTCGGGCGATCATTACCTGTCTGGAAAAGGTTGTCGAAGCACTGCGGGGCCAGACCGGCACCATCATCGTTGCATGATATATCTACAAGCAGGATATATTGCGTTGCCTTGCTTCCATTTGAAACGTGGAGTCTGTATCAGTCGCTGCTTTTGGGGGTTAAGATATTTTCCAGTATGGAAAGGGAAGTACATCTATTTTATTCTCTTTTCATCTCTGAAACAGGCTCGTTCCACGAGGGCGTCATCATGCCTCAGTCATTCGCATTAACCGGACCTGTTGCCGAAGAATTGCTCTCAGAACGTGATTTTATCGTATTGGCTTCCTTTTCTAGAAGTTTTTATCTTGCTCCTCGGCGGGAAACAACGCCGGGATTAATTTGCTGTTGCACTGCGGAACTTGAGCCGGGACCGCTTTCTCTTTGTTGGCCACAGTGGTCAACAGTACGTATTCCGGCCCCGAGAACTGTTGTCAGCTATTCAGATAACGTGCTGTATTGGGACAAGTCCCGGTTATGTCTGTCGGCAAGGCGGCACTGGACGCCTCCGATATGTCCTTCCTTTTCTCTCACGTACCGAAACCGGCGTGGCATATGTCTGGCTACGGAAGTGATGCGGTCGTTTTCCTGCAATCTGCGTGGGTTGAACCGTCTTTTGCCGGAGCTTCTTGCCAGCGGTAAGCTGCCTTTCCATATGGCAGAGGATGCCGTTGGTATGGATGCCTCGGAAAGAAGGCTTCTCTCCATTGGAGGGCCCTTGTTGCACAAGGCGCAGGAGTGGATTCGAGGGGCTGATTTTTCCCCGTCGCTTTTTGTATCCGGACTAATGGGGCTGGGGCCAGGCTTGACCCCTTCCGGGGATGACATTCTTGGAGGGATACTGATCGCGTTGCATTGTCTGGGGCGACTGGATCAGGCCGGGATACTGTGGGATGCCATTGGCAGGGAAGCGCATCGGACGAATCGGATAAGTCAAGCCCATCTTTACGCGGCCGCTCATGGCATGGGGGCGGAAGTCCTGCATGGATGGATTCATGCTCTGCAGGGAGAAGCCGACAGGCAAACGTTATATAGTCTTTGCGAAAGGCTGGGGCGCGTTGGTCATACATCAGGCTGGGACGCTGCGTTAGGGGCGTGTCTGGCCTCTCTGAACGCCAGACCTTAAGAACGATGGTCTTGGAAAGATGGATTCAGTTTGAGACGATACTGAATTGGAAATAAATACCTCTTTCTGTCATTTCCTATTCATCCCGCATTGTTTCCGGCAAAGAGGAATAAAAAAGCACTACAGGATTTTGTCGTGGAATCCCTATATGGGCTGCAGGGATATTTTGAGTATTCTGCACGGCATGGGCTTTCTCGAGTATCCGTCATTTAAGAAGACAGCAGGTCCGTATGGGGCATGATATAAAGTCTGGAGGGCAAGGAAAGCTGCCCGGAATTTCTGATGAACAAAAAACGGCTCCATAAAATGGAGCCGTTTTTCGTCATATTCGGGATGTCGCCCTGACGCAGCAGGCGTAGCAGGTGCCGAAGAGCTGTATCCAGTTCGTCTTTTTAGACTTCCGCAACGAGCTGATCGAGTTGCTCCATCATGCGCCGTTTGAGCACGTCGCGGAAGTCTCTGGCCCGGATGATCGCCTCGGGCGATTCGGTGGAGCTGATGACGATATCTATGTTGGCGAGGCGCTCGATCATCTGATCAAAGGGAACTGCTTCGCAGCGAAACTGGGTCGCTAGCTCCTTGACCCGTTCTCTGGCTCCGTCAGCATGGCCTGATGTTGCCCCATGTCGCCGAATTATGCGCTTAGCCAGCTCCACGGCGGCATAACTAATGGATAACCGCGCTTGCGGCGATGTCCGTTTCGGTACTGACCCGCTTGGCTACGGAAAAGGATTTGTGCAACAGTCGATTGATGATGCGGGTGGTTCTGGCCTGCGTGGCATTGCGATAGGCTTCCTTGAGCTGGCCGAGAATCTGGGGCTCGCCCAAAACCATGGAGTCCAGACTGGAGGCCACCGTAAATAGATGCGTTATCGCCACTTCGTCCTTGTGCACATAGACATAGGGCGCCAGTTCCGAAGTGCTGTGGCCCCTGGCTCTGGCCCATGCGTCAATCTCGCGCCCTACAATGTTTCCCTTGCCGACTGCCAGAATTTCCACACGGTTACAGGTGGACAGGATCAGCACCTCATTGAGTTACGTTTCTTCGCTGGTCTGTTTCAGAGGACAGCCCGGCTGGGGATGGAGGGGAATGGCCCAGCTTTCACGGGAACAGTGGGCGGTCAGGGCAAATCTTTTCCGGACCTCAACGCCAGTAGTGCGGTAAATGAGACCGATAAGGTAAATGCCGCACCGGGGCTTTTTTCAAGCTCCAGCGTGAAGAAGGACAGGAAAAAACGAAGCTCAGGCAAAAGCGGGGGAGATGCGAATTCTCCCATCGGCCCGGTGTCCGGCCACCGGATCACGGTCCCACATGATACGGGCATCTCATGCGGAGCACCCATCTCGGCGTCTACTATAATGTGGTTCGCGGATGTCTGCCCGCGCAACAACGAGAGTATGGCGAACAGCTATGCGATTAAATGTATTCGTCGCGCAAGCCCGAGTGTCGCTTGAATACAGTCATTTGCCGACGAACGGTGTGGACGGCTTGGCGTTGTTTATCAAGCCTCAAACTTCCTTTTGCGTATGGTCAGTTCCGGTACATCCTCTTGGTATGAGAGAGGGACCCGTAGCGGTAAGTGCTTATGAAAACTCCGTGTGGAAAGGCATAATATATGGGGCTGACTGCTGTTTCTGCCATATTGTGGCATGCTGTTCAGGATTTTCTCTGTATAATGGAATATCGAGGTCTGGAGAGAGGTTGAAAGGCAACGGAATTTTGATCCGCCATGACTATTTGGGAAGAGCACGTCAGACACAGCAATACCATATGTGATCGTGGAGAATATGTTGGCGGGGCTGGAGGGACAAGGCCAGCATCCAAGAATCCCAAGGCAACCAGATGAGGAAAAAGCAATCACTTTTTCATTTCAGGTAACTTTCTTGCACACCGCAGGCAAAATATGGATGCCGAAAAATACGCATGCAGGGTTCTGTTGGCAACGTGCTCTTGTGGATGCATAAATCCCCCCGGCATGGTCGGGGGGATTGGAGTGTTGACTTGTCGCGTATCGTCGACGGGCGACGGGCATTCAAGAACAGAATGTGGAAACTAGCATTTTACCGTGTCGCACAAGGCGGCTACAGCCTTTGTGAAGCAGGCAAGGGGGGCGTGAGTACGGCCGGCTCCGATCTGACCTATGCTTGCTTCCTTATGGGGAATACCGGTGTTAATAGCTGGCAATATTCCAGTATCGACCACTTTACGGCAGTCAATGCCGGTGGCGGTGCCGGCAAAGTCGAGTGCCGGCAGACTGAAAGCAGGGTTGGTGGTCAGACATATGCGTCGCATGACGCGTGAGTTTCTGATGGCGTCGGCGACGGTTCCACCCACGAATTGGATAGTGGCGGGTGCGGAAGCCATGGCAAAGCCGCCAACGCCGGCGGTTTCGGTGATGGCGCTGTCGCCAAGGTCACGGCCAGCGTCTTCGGGGCCAAAGCCGGGGAAGTAGAGGCCGTCGACATAGGGCGACGGGGCCGTAAACCACTGGTCGGGCAGGCCAGAGATGCGAATGCCGAATTCCACGCCATTCCGGGCCATGGTGGTGACGAGGCTTGATTTAGGCACACCGGCAGCGGCGTCAAGCATGGCCTTGCAGGCAGGCATGGTGAGGTTGAGGAAAAAGTGATCCGTCGCGCTGATGAAAGCCAGAGCGGCGGCTACATTTTCAGATTTGGCGGCAGGGCTGCCAGTAGGGGCGTTGGCCATTCCGCGTACGGCCGCTGGAGCCAGCTGGCGGAAGAAAAGTGTAGTAGCCGCCAGATTACGGTTATGAATTTCATCGCCCATGTGCAGGGCCATAGCCATGATGTTTTTGAGTTCAAGGGGTTCGGGGAGGTTGGCAACACCCGAGGCGATGACGGGAGCCAGAATATCGGCCATGAAGCGCAGACGGTTGAGGGTTTCGTCGTTATAGGAGCCGAAGCGCAGCACCTTGCCTGTACCCTCGTTAAAATTGCAGTAGGTACGGTTGCCGTGGGTCGCGTTTTCCACGATCCACACGGGCATGGATGGGCTGGTGACGCCAGCCATGGGACCAACGGAGTTGTAATGGTGGCAGGGGGCAAGACGGACCTTGCCTTCTTCAACCATGATGCGGGCTTCCTCAGGAGTCTCTGCCCAGCCTTCATAGATGATGGCACCGATCACGCCCCCTTGCTGTGTGCCGCACATGCGTTCCCAATCAATCGGAGGACCAGCATGCAGAAGCATCCGGCCTTCAAAACCGGGGATGGTCTGTCCGGCTGTTCCGACCCCTATGAGTACCGGATTCGCCTCCATAAAGCGCGACAGGGCGACTTCATTGGCAGCGTCGATTTCAGGATTGTTCAAAAGCTCTGCTAGTTTCCATCCCAGTTCTGAATCTCCCTCCGCTGGAGGCTGCCATGCGCAGTTCTCCACAGGAACCTGAGCGAAGGCAAGAGGATCGGCAAAGCTGTCCACACCGAGGTTTATGACGTTCAATGGACGGGTTACTATAGATGAGGGTTGCGTATTGCAAGTCATGACGGACTCTCTTGTTGGTCAGAATGGGGCGGGGTTATGCCATAAGTACACAAGCGGCAAGGGCTGCGGCCTGAGCATTGCTCTGACACAGAACGACTCCCTGCGCTTCAAGCTTTGCACACTGTTCGTCGAGGTGTTGCGGATCCTGATCCGTACCGCAGACCGAGGCGATGCAGATAGGGGGATTGGCTGTCGCAGCCTTGCCCTTTGCGATGGCGGCCGCCAGCTCACCTGCCGGATCTTCGTGAGAGCCATAGCCGAGGACGACGTCAAGCAACAGCACGCCGCAGGTAGGATCGGCCATTTCCTGTATGAGACGCCCGTTGCGCGGGGTAGGATCAATCATGGGATGGGGTTTGCCGCGCGTAAATACGTCGTCACCGAGGTCCACAATGGTATTGCCGGTGCTTTTGAAGGGATTTTCCAAAGAATTGGATGATCCTGCAGGCGCGTTGGAATAGATATCGCCAAGGCAGTTGCCGAGCAGCCACTGAGCTTCATAACAGAAGGTTCCACCAGTATAGAGGGCGCGCAGGCGGGTTTGCTGCGGGGTGAGAGAGGCTTGAGCGCGGAGAGCCTTGGCCCGGGCGCGCAAGATCGTTTCTGCCGGGGAGTTCGTACCGGGAATGACGCTGGTAAAGGTCGGAGCCTTGCTTTCGGCAAGAGCCACGCTACGGTGGGCGGCTTCTTCCAGAGTCGTCGCGATACAGAACCGAGAACATGCAGAGGCGTCGAGGGTAGCGATAAGAGCGACCGTATCGGCCCCAAAAAAGTTGACGACTACGGGTTTGCCTGTGTCTGCTGCCGCCTTGAGAATGGTCGTGCCCACTTCGCGGGATGGGGGCTTGGAGATGAGCGTGATGATTTTGGTAGAATCGTCTCTGGCGAGGGCGTCGATGCCCGCAAGCATGGTCAGTCCGCCCACTTCGGCCGACAGATCATGGCCGCCAGTGCCTATGGCCTGACTGATGCCTTGCCCCAGACCGTGTATGAGACAGGTAACCTGCTGGATTCCTGTTCCAGATGCCCCCACAATGCCGATACTACCACGCCTGACCGCATTGGCAAAGGCAAGAGGAGCCCCATTGATGATGGACGTACCGCAATCTGGTCCCATAACCAGCAGACCCCGAGCTGTGGCGGCACGCTTGAGGGCCACTTCCTGCCACACGGGGACGTTGTCGGAAAAGATCATCACATTGAGTCCGGCCCCGATGGCTTTGAGAGCCTCTGCAGCGGCAAAGGCACCAGGTACGGATATGAGCGCGAGAGATGAGTCGGCGTTTTCGGCCACGGCACAGCGCAACGAAGTAGGCGGCGGAAGGATGCTGACTTCTCCCGTACCGCTTTCTTTCGGACGCAGGGCTTCGGCAGCTTCGGTAAAGGCATTGTCCAACACGCCTTCATCTCCCTTGATGACGACAACCAGATCACTGGATTTGACCACGGGCGGTTCTGCCAGCAGACCGCTTTGGACCAGAAGATCCATGTTGGAGGGAGTGCCCATGAGCACGGAGGCTTCGGCAACGCCTTCAAGTTTCATGAGGTTGGCCGAAATACGCATGAGAGTGACTGAATCTAGGTACACATTTTGAAAAATGCGGCGTTCTGTTTTCATAGGATTCCTTTTCAGTTGACTGAGGAGTCGATCAACAGTATCGCGAGAGGCCTGTCCATAGGAGCAATCCGTAGGTTAGAGCGGATCTAGATCTCAGCTGCACAAAGGGTCAGAATCTAATGCATCGGGATATTGCAGGAAGCGTGACCTGTTCCCTAAGAGCCATGCTGCTTTGTTACAAAAATGAATTTCATTTGAAACATGCCTGTCTAATCTGGGGATTGATCGGCATCCGAAAGATTGTCGGGACGATTCCTTTCATGTTGTTTAGGTTACGACATTTCTTTGATACGCTTTTAGTCCATTCTGAATCGGCCTTATACCTTGTTCAGTACAGGGTATTAATAGTATTGTTTTTCCTGAGCGTCTTTTTTTAACCATTCCGCCATTAATTTTTGGCAAATGTCTTCATAGGCAAAGACGACGACCTGCTTGTCGCTGCCGTGCTTCTCGAATGCCTCATACATCCTTTTAGCCCCGGGAAAGCCCATCTTGACGTTTTCTTCCTGAGTAATTCCGTAATATATCCTAGATATTCCTGCCCAATAGGTGGCTGCTAAACACTGAGGGCAAGGTTCACACGTGGTAAAGAGCTCGCAGTCCGATAGATCAAGCTGTCCGAGTTTTTGGGTCGCATTCCGAATCGCAACGATTTCTGCGTGGGCAGTTGGATCGAGCGTTTCAAAAACCATGTTGTATCCACAGGATACAACTTCATTATTCCGTACGATTACAGCCCCAAAAGGCCCTCCGGCTCCTGAGTTCATGGCTTTTCTTCCTTCTTCAAGAGCCAGCTCCATGAATTTCTTTTTTTGCGCCAACTCTTCAGGATCGAGCTGGATTGTGTTTTTGACCCTGCGCTGAAAATCTGCGTTCATTCTGCGTTTCTCCATTTGTCTTTAATCGGAGTAGAGTATATGATTAAAAGATATGAATTCGATTTGCCCCTTACATATACTGGCAACACCAATCGGCTTGTTTTTATATGAATTTAAGAGTTGAATAAGGCTGTATATCAAAAATGCATCCTCAATTTCGGCTTGAAAGCGCGGTTGCCGCTCCCCAAAAGGTAAAAACAGGATTGGCAGCCGCGGTATTTTGCAATCACATGGTACTTTTCCGTATATGTCTGACTAGAAGCTGCTGGCTATTTCCTTGATGGTGCTCGCTACGACAGTCCGAACAAGCAAAACCGGCTTTTTGACGATATCGGCAATAGGCTTGCGCAGTTCTTCCTTGAAGCCCAGGCACTCCACGGCGACCAGATCGACGTTCTGATCTGCCAGCCGTTGTGCGCACTTCGTCGCCATTTCAAGATTGGGCGGCGTCCAGTCCACCACCAGCTGCTCTTTCGTCAGGCCCACCGCTTCCAGGTAGGGCAGCCATGATGCGAATACATGGGGTACCTGGGGTTCTCCGGGGGTAATGACGCCGAGTCTCATGGATGGCTGAAGCAGACTTTGCACAATACTGCGCAAGAGAATGTTCGGCTGAACCGTGAGCACCGACGAAGGGAGCTTGCGGAAGTCGCCGGCGCACGCAAAGAAAGCGACATCCGCCTTGTCCCTTGTGTCGGCAAGCAGCTTTTCCACAGGCGGGGTCAGCTTATCAATGCTGATTGTGGTTACCGTGTTGTCATTAAGCCCGGACATCAACACTCTGCCACCCTTGTCAGCCGTATAGGGCTGCATGGCCTCAGCTGTTTTTTCAGTTATGACGGAAGAGAAGCTCAGCTCTACCTTATCGCCCCAGATCGCCTGCATATCGGTGAATCCCGTCGGGTCAAGCGGTGCAGCAGCCAGAACGGCCATACGTTGTGTCATAGCAGATCTCTCCTGATAGAATTTGTTTTTGCCATAATAGACAGGGCAAAAATGGGATCCTTGGAAGTGGAGCTTGCGCGCAAGCACTCATCTATTTTCAATTATTCCTGAAGAATATACGACTTTTCCATCTACCAGCGTCATTTCAACGCATCCCTTGACTTCCCAGCCGTCATAGGGCGTGTTCCGGGAAATTGAAGCAAAATTTTCAGCTTTGATAACCCATTCTCTGTCAGAAAAAATGCACACGTCGGCCGGCTCTCCAACGTTCAGCGTTCCTCCGGACAGGCCGAGCAGTCGGGCCGGCTTGATGGTCAGCTTTTCCAGAAGCCAGGAATAGGAGAATTTTCTTTTGTGCACGAATTCGTTGAGCAGTACGGGGAACATCACTTCAACGCCGATGACCCCGTTCGGAGCCTTGACCAGTTCCGTAGCCTTGTCTTCGGGAGTATGCGGGGCGTGATCCGATACAATGATATCCACCGTACCGTCTTCAAGGCCCTCGATCAGAGCCTCAATGTCGTCCTGCGTCTGCAGGCAGGGAGCCATCTTTGCGTTCGTGCCATAGATATCTCTGGCAGCCTTTGTCAGCAGCAGGTGATGTGGACAGACCTCGGATGAGACAGACAATCCGTCAGCTTTGGCCTGGCGTATCAGTTCAACGCTGCGCCTGGTGCTTATGTGCTGGAAATGAATTCTTCGTCCGCCGACATCTCTGATGAGCTCCAGATCCCGGGCTACAATCGAGCTTTCGGCAGAATGCAGAAACGCAGTCGGCTCAAACCACTTCATGTGCTCGTCTTCTTCATGGAGCATGATGAGCATGTTGTGTTCTTTGGTCTTCATTAAGATCTTATAAAGAACCGTCAGATCCATCAGACAATTTCCGTCATCGGAAAAAATTTCAACTCCAGAAGCGACAAGCTCGTCGATATCGCTGAGTTCTTTGCTTATGATGTTTTGACTTTGAATGCTCTGGGTCAGGCTGGCAACTTGCGTGGCCTTGACTTTGGCTTCCTTTCTCATCCGTTCCATGATCATCTGATGTGCCGAGACCGTGTGCGGAACGGGAATGACGTTTGCCATGGCCACGACATGCGTTACGCCGCCTTTGGCCGCCGCATAGGTATCTGTCGCTATGCTTGCCTTATACGAAAGTCCGGGGTCCCTGAGATGGACGTGAGCGTCAATAAGACCCGGAGCAGCGATCATGCCTGTGCAATCGAGGATGCATTCGGCTTGAGCGGGATCACAGGTTCCGATTTCGGCAATCTTGCCGTCACGAATCAGAATATCGGTCTGAAGGTCCCTGCCGCAGCTTGGATCAATGACACGTCCGTTTTTCAGTAGCATATTCATCGTAGTCCCCATATCTGTTCAGCTCTGTTTTGGAAATCCGTTTCCTAGAATGCGGGTCATGCGTTTGTCGACTTTTATGCATTCATTTATGGTTCAATAAGCGTCATATGTTCTCTCTATGTATGTCTGATCAAAAAGCTATGCATTAAGGCCAGATGCATATTCCAGCGCACGCCTAAAAACCATAGATGAGAGCGACAAGGGGGAATCCTACGCCTAACAGAATGACCATGCTGGCAAGCATTGCACTGATGCCGGCCTTAAAGGATCGTGGTACGCCAATCCAGTCCACGTTTGAAAACATGATTGCTGCATTTGATGATGCCGCAGGCGTTGCAATGGCACAGGATATAGCCATGAGAATAAGTACTGTGACGCCAAGAGGATTTAGTCCAAGGGTTTGGCAAACCTGCCAGACAATAGGTACGGCCACTACAACGAGCGTCATGTTGAAGGCAACCTGCGTGGCCAATAAAAGGAGTAGCGTAAAGGCAATAATAAAAACTACTGCTTCCACCCCTATGAAATAGTTATTCATCATGAGGCCAAACCATTTGGTTATGCCTGCCGCATCACTGCTGAGCGCGGCAGAAACGGGCATGGCTGCTGCATTCAGCCAGAATACATTCCAATGAATGCCTTTTTGGGCACAGCCGCCGAAGTCCAATATGGGCCCGCCTTCAAGCCGTGAAAAATTGAGAGCAATAAGTATTACAATAAGGGCGGAAAGGAAGTTGCCCTTGCTCAGAATTCCAAGAATACCACTTGAAGAGGACGGTAATATATTGATTAGAAGCAATATGCTTATAAAAACAAGCAATGCACCTGCAGCAATTTTTTCTTTTATATTGAGAGTGAGATCATTGCGAAGTTGCTGGAGATAGTCGTTAGAAAGAGACATTAATTTTTTAACATCGGGCTTAAAAATATATTTCATCACTATAAAGTAGCCCATCAAAAAAAGAAAACACAAGGGGATGGCCAAAAGCATGAATTTTACATAGTTAAGACTATAGATACCGCCAGAGGCACTTTGGAGAGCGCCGATAGCCATGATATTGGCATTGCCCCAAGGTTTACAGCCGTATGACAACAGCGCCGCGAATGACACTCCTGCGCACAGATAGGCCGGGTAGTTCTCGCCTTCCCTATAATCAACTTCTTTGAAGATGCCATACAGAAGGTTCCAGATCAGAAAGTTGACCGCGTTACCGTCTACCAGAAAACCAACGACAAAAGTCGCTAACAATACCATGAAAGTGAAAAACCATGGTCGGCCCTGCACGCTTGGTCGGCTCAGAAACCATGCAGCAATTTTTTTGTTGATGCCGCTTCGTTCAAAATAAGCGGTAAATACCAGAATAAGCAGCATGAAGATAACAAGCTGATTGCTGAAGGCGTTGGAAAACGCGAGCTGTGGCGTGTCGAAATAGCCGCAGACGCCAAGAGCAAAAATGCTCATCATACTCGGCCAGATAAAACCAATAAATGTCCATCCGTAGAGCATGCCGATAAAAATGCCCACTATACTCATGCCCAACGATGATATAGATTCGGTGGGAATATATCCCATGCCAAAAGTGAGAAACAAGTACACAGCAGAATGTATCCAATATGACATTGGCGTTTTGTTCAGAGACGCTGTTTCACTCATAGCAACATCCTTATGGGTATTTTTATCTGCATGGATTATTGAAAATATTTTTTAATAATCTGCCTGCATCAACGGGTTGGACCCACATCTTTAAAATGCAACATAGTCCGTATCCTTCTAATATCCTGTAAAATCCATAAATTTCCTCCTCTCCGTGCTCTTTGATTCAAACGCGTCTTTGCCCTCCATTCGACAATGTTTACTTATTCATTGATATAATATATTATATCAATGGCCTTGGACCAGCGACAATACTAAACATGAACATGTGCAATGAAAGAACGCCGTTTCGGCGTATAGATTATTCTGTTTCCATGATGCATGGATTGTGCCATACCTCTCAAGCGTCATATAGTATAATGATTTTATATTGTTATCGTTTAGAGATCGACATGGGTCGTTGCACTTACGTTCAAAAATGCATGTTTTATGTTCAAAAATGAGCTCTCTGCATTATGTTTAGGCCTGCATAGCGGTAAAGCACGATTGCGAGGTGGCTCGCCAGCGTTTTTTCCCAGATGCCATCGGCTGTTCCGTGGCATGCTTGAAGGAAGTTCGACGTCGCCACAAAAAATGGATATTTCATATAATAATCTGGTTTTATACGGAGTATTAGATGTTGTCTCGTGAGGGCCATAATTTCAGTTAGGGATTCCCACCACGCTCTGCGACAGATCATGAGGGAGCTTGGATGGATGTGAGCGCAACATTGAGCATTTGATGGTTAAAATTACGATTTACCCCTGAGGAACCGACCGGTTCTCTTATTCTGTGATCATTCTGTCCCAAATCGCGCGCCATTTTTGTACAACAGACGATCAAAAGCGATCAATCTGTCCCAAATCGATCGCCGCACTCGCTCATGCTAAATCTCCCCTAACCACGCGCCGCACAAAGGGATTTCCGGTGGATGTGGAAATACCCCGTGTCCCAAATCGATCGCTACCCCAGTGAAGGGCTTGCAGCCCGTCGCGGTTTTTCCGGTCTCGTACGGGAAACGTTCTCAAGTGCGGCAGGGGAGAGGGATACAGGGGCGTGCCTTCTGGAAGGCTCTTTGGGGAGCGCTCTTTCTAGAGCAGCGGAAAGCGTTTGGGAGGAGCATATTCCCCAGAACAGCCGCCTGCGGTATTGCGGGCGGCTGCTCTGCAAGAATCTATTGCGTCTGATCAGCGATTGGGCGGAGTACTGGTCTTGCCGGGCCAGAGGATTTTGTCCTCTTCGATGGTGAGCTTGCCGGTAACGGAATCAACGAATCCCACGGGAACGAAGCGGACTGTTTTGCCGTCTTCCTTGTAGCCTTGGCAATTCATGATTTCCACGGCCATGATCTCGCGGTCGTTTGTACCCGGGGCCAGATTCTGGCGTCCGGAAAGGCCATCGAATGACAAGGCGCGCAGGCTTGCCATAAGGGTGTCGCCATTCATTTCCAGCTTTTGATCTTGGACGTTTTTCATGGCGAGGCCCAGGGCCATCATGTGATCATAGGAAAGCACGCCGTAGAAGAACGCCTTGGAATTCATGTCCACCTTCTTGCCGATTTTTTTTGAAAACCGGGCGGCGAATTCGTCGAGCGCCTTGCTGGGCACGAGCTTGGTCATGGGCGCAAGATAGCCGAAGGCACCGTTGATGGCATCGGGCCTTTCATCGGCTGAGGTCATCTCAGCGGCGAAGAGGCTGTAGCCGGGCTGGTTCATGCCGAGGTTGGTCAGCGTGCGGAAGGCAATGACCGTATCAGGCGTGGGCATGGTGATAAAAATACTTTTGATCCCCAACTCCTTGACCGCAGCCATCCTCTTTTGGACTTCCTCGACAGGTGTATTCCGCGAATAGCCGTAGGAGGC
>CDZB01068882.1_pt1 | contig 22603 bp, 7 predicted proteins | sample 554961 | NCBI WGS metagenome assembly CDZB01 (sample SAMEA3182106, study PRJEB8094) | gut metagenome | biome: human; feature: gut; material: Stool; isolation source: human stools | place: Canada | collected 2013-02-26
AAGGCGCGCGCAAAAACGACGCTTTTTGCAAGCGCACTCTGTTTGCCAACGCTTTGGCTTATGGGAAGAGAGTGAATTTGCGGCATTGCATAATATGCGCGCCCTTAAAAATGCCGCAAAGAGAGAGAAAACGCCGATAGCCGCAAGGCGTGCGGCGGTGTCTTTCTCAAACTCACGGAAAAAATATTTGTCGGCACAAATATTTTTTCGTGAACAAATTTCAATTTAAAGGAGGACAAAAAAATGCCCAGGAGAGGCAGTGTACCAAAAAGAGACGTATTGCCCGATCCCGTATACGGCAGCAAGGTCGTCGCGAAACTTATCAACCAGATCATGCTGGACGGAAACAAAGCGACCGCGCAGAAGATCGTTTACGATGCGTTCGATATGATGAAAGAAAAGCTCAACCAGGATCCTCTGGAGATCTTCAACCAGGCAATGGCGAACGTCATGCCCGTGCTCGAGGTCAAGGCACGCCGCGTCGGCGGTGCGAACTACCAGGTTCCCATCGAGATCCGTCCCGAACGCCGCCAGACTCTCGCGATCCGTTGGATCGTCATCAACACGAGGAAGAGGAGCGAGCGCGAAATGAGCAAAAAACTCGCGGCGGAACTTATGGACGCATTCAACAATACGGGCGGTTCGGTCAAGAAGAAAGAAGATACCCACAGAATGGCGGAAGCGAACAAGGCCTTCGCACATTTCAGGTTTTAATGTAAGGAGTACGGAATATGCCCAGACAATTCGGACTTGACGTAACCAGGAACATCGGCATCATGGCGCACATCGACGCCGGCAAGACTACGACGACCGAGCGTATCCTGTTCTATACGGGTAAGACGCATAAACTCGGCGAAGTGCACGAGGGCGCCGCGACGATGGACTGGATGGTTCAGGAACAGGAGCGCGGCATCACGATCACTTCCGCCGCAACGACCTGCACCTGGAAAGGTCACAGGATCAACATCATCGACACCCCGGGCCACGTCGACTTCACCGTCGAAGTGGAGCGCTCTCTGCGCGTACTCGACGGCGCGGTGGCGACTTTCTGCGCGAAAGGCGGCGTCGAACCGCAGTCGGAAACGGTGTGGCGCCAGGCGGACAAGTATAAAGTTCCCCGTATCGCTTACGTCAACAAAATGGATATCAACGGCGCAAATTTCGACAACGCCGTGAAAATGATGCGCGAGCGCCTCGGCACGCGCGCCATCCGCATCCAGCTTCCCATCGGCAAAGAGGATACTTTCCGCGGGATCGTCGACCTCGTCAACATGAACGCGGAGATCTATAAAGACGACCTCGGCAAGGATTTCGAAAAGACGGATATCCCCGCCGAAATGATGGACGAAGCGAAAAAATACCGTGCGGAACTCGTGGAAGCCGTCGCCGAACAGGACGACGAGCTCATGGAAAAATATTTCGAGGACGGCGACCTTTCCGTCGAAGATCTCAAAAAAGGCCTCCGCAAGGCGACCATTTCCATGGCGGTCACGCCCGTTCTGTGCGGTTCGAGCTATAAAAACAAGGGCGTTCAGTTCCTGCTGGACGCGATCATCGACTATCTCCCGTCCCCGCTCGACGTCGACCACGTCAAGGGCATCAACCCTGTCACCGGCGAAGAAGAGGAGAGGAAAACTTCGGACGAAGAGCCGTTCGCGGGGCTTGCTTTCAAGATCGCAGCCGACCCGTTCGTCGGGAAACTCGCGTTCTTCCGCGCATATTCGGGCATTTTGGAATCGGGCTCTTACGTGTATAACAGCACCAAGCAGAAAAAGGAGCGCGTAGGCCGCCTTCTTCAGATGCACGCGAACCACCGCGAAGAGATCCCGATGATCTACTCGGGCGACATCTGCGCGATCGTCGGCCTTAAAGAGACGACCACGGGCGACACGCTGTGCGACGAAAAACATCCCATCGTTCTCGAACAGATGGAGTTCCCCGAACCCGTTATCAAAGTCGCCATCGAGCCTAAGACCAAGGCCGGCCAGGAAAAGATGACGATGGCGCTCATCAAACTGGCGGAAGAAGACCCGACTTTCAAAACCTACACGGACAACGAGACGGGGCAGACCATCATCGCCGGCATGGGCGAGCTGCACCTCGAGATCATCGTCGACAGGTTGCTGCGCGAATTCAAAGTGGAAGCGAACGTGGGTAAACCGCAGGTCGCATACCGCGAAACGTTCCGCAAAGCCGTGGACGCGGAAGGCAAATACGTCCGTCAGTCGGGCGGTAAAGGCCAGTACGGTCATTGCAAACTGCGCCTCGAACCTTTGGAACCCGGCACGGGTTACGAATTCGTCGACGAAACGGTCGGCGGTTCCATCCCCAAGGAATATATTCCCGCCATCGACAAAGGTATTCAGGAAGCCGCGAAGAACGGATTCCTCGCGGGCTACGAAGTGGTTGACTTCCGCGCGGTCGTTTACGACGGTTCGTATCACGAAGTCGACTCGTCCGAAATGGCGTTCAAGATCGCGGGCTCCATGGGCTTCAAAGACGGCCTGAAGAGGGCGAACCCCGTCCTTCTCGAGCCGATCATGAAGGTCGAGATCGTCACCCCCGAAGATTACTTCGGCGACCTGATGGGCAACGTTTCTTCCCGCCGCGGCACGATCACGGGCACGGAGGACAGGAACGGCGTCAAAGTCATCGACGCGCAGATCCCGCTGTCCGAAATGTTCGGCTACGCGACCGACCTTCGTTCGCGCACGCAGGGCAGGGGACAGTTCACCATGCAGTTCTCGCATTACAGCGAAGTGCCGAAGTCGATCGCGGAAAAGATCATCGGCGAGCGCGGCAAGAAAGCCGAGTAATTGCGCTTTTTGAAAATTTTTTCAAAAAAAGTCGCAAAAAGATTGATATTATTTTCAAATTACGCTATAATTGTAATTGCTTGTAAAAGCCGCTATTCATGTTAATGATAGATAGCTGCAAATGCCGGAGTCTTCGGCGCACAAGTTATCATTAAAAAATAAAAATTTTTTGGAGGAACGAAAATGGCTAAGGCTAAATTCGACAGAAGCAAACCCCACGTCAACGTAGGCACGATCGGCCACGTCGACCACGGCAAAACGACTCTGACCGCAGCTATCACGATGGTTATGGCTGCCAAAGGTCAGGCTGCCAAGATGAAGTACGACGAAATCGACAAAGCGCCGGAAGAGAAAGCTCGTGGTATCACGATCAACACCGCGCACGTCGAGTATCAGACGGACAAGCGCCACTATGCGCACGTCGACTGCCCGGGGCATGCCGACTACGTTAAAAACATGATCACCGGTGCCGCGCAGATGGACGGCGCGATCCTCGTCGTCGCCGCTACCGACGGCCCGATGCCCCAGACCCGTGAGCACATCCTGCTCGCCCGTCAGGTCGGCGTCCCTTATATCGTTGTGTTCATGAACAAGACCGATCAGGTCGACGATCCCGAACTTCTCGAGCTCGTTGAGGAAGAGATCCGTGACCTTCTCACGAAGTACGGCTTCCCCGGCGACAAGACCCCGATCATCAAGGGCTCTGCGCTCAAAGCGCTTGAAAAGGCTACGTCCGGTGCGTCCGATGCGGAGATCCTTGCCGCTCCCGAGTGCCAGTGCATTCTCGAGCTCATGGATGCGATCGACGCGTATATCCCCGATCCTGTCCGTGAGGACGATAAACCCTTCCTTCTCCCCGTCGAAGACGTGTTCACGATCTCCGGCCGCGGCACGGTTGCTACCGGCCGTGTTGAGAGGGGCGTTGCGAAGGTCGGCGATCCCGCTGAAATCGTCGGTCTCATCGAGAAACCTCGTTCGACCGTCATCACCGGTCTTGAAATGTTCCGCAAGATGCTCGACGAAGCGATGGCCGGCGACAACGTCGGTGCGCTCCTTCGCGGTATCGACCGTAAGGACATCGAAAAAGGTCAGGTTATCGCGAAACCCGGCTCCATTCATCCTCATACCGAGTTTGAAGCGCAGGTTTACGTTCTGACCAAGGAAGAAGGCGGCCGTCACACCCCGTTCTTCAACAACTATCGTCCTCAGTTCTTCATCAGAACGACCGACGTTACGGGTTCCATCAAACTGCCCGAAGGCGTTGAAATGGTCATGCCCGGCGACAACGTTAAAATCGACGTTTCCCTCATCAAGCCCGTCGCTGTTGAGGAAGGTCTCCGCTTCGCTATCCGTGAAGGCGGCAGAACGGTCGGTTCCGGCGTCGTTTCCAAGATCGTCAAATAATTAAAGTTACGAATAAAAAAGCATTTCGGCTTTGCCGAAGTGCTTTTTTGTTATTCAGAAAAAATGTGCTTTATGCCGCCGGGCGGAATCGGCGGCGGTGCGCCCGCGCGGGGCGTGGCGCAGCGGATAAATCGCGGACGTACAAATTTTACGGATACGTGCGGCGGATCTTTCGCCGTCTGCAAAGAACGATTTCGTAAAGAACGGCTCAGTTGCGGTAACGTTTCGGGAGTTCTTTATAATACTGCTCTTCCGTGCGGATCGGCAACTTTATTTCACAAAGACGAACACACGGAGCAATACCGCCGCTTGTTTTGTTGTCTTTCAGGCGGTTTTCGGGTATAATAGATAATGCGGATGCATAGCCGGGCAAAAACCGCTTTGCAGACGATCTTCGGGAGGGGAGTTACATGAAAAAGACGGTGTATGCCGCATCGGCGTGTATCGGCGCGGCGATCCTTACGTGCGTTGCGGGCGCGCTTGCGGCTGCGGGCGGCGCGGCATTCGGCTGGTTTCTGATCGGCGGCTGTGTGCCCGTTTTCCTGACCGGGGCGGCCGTCGGCATTTACTTTTTGATGAAGGAAAAGAAGACCGCCGCGGAAAAGGCGCGCGCGGAAGAGGAAGAACGCGCGGCCGCCGATCGGGCGATGCAGTCGCGGTGGCCGGATGCGGAGATTTCTGAAATTTTCGAAAAGGAGAACAAGCAATGAGCGAATACGAAAAGATGATAAGCGGCATGGTCTACGATATTTCGGATCGGGAACTCGTCTCCATGCGCACGCGCATCCGCAAATTGGCAAACGAATACAACCGCACGGATGAGGACGAGCAGGAAAAGCGGCAGAAGTTGTTGCACGAAATGTTCGGCAAATGCGGAAAAAATATCTATTGCGAAACGCCGATCCGTTTCGATTACGGAGTCAATACTTCCGTCGGCGAGTATTTTTATTCGAATTTCAATCTGGTCATTCTCGATTGCGGAAAGGTCACGATCGGCAAGCAATGTTTTATCGGGCCGAACGTGACGCTCGCCACGCCCGTGCATCCGTTTTTGGCATGCGACAGGAATATGCGCGAAGGCGCCGACGGCACGGTGCGCGATTTCGAATACGCGAAGCCGATCACGATCGAAGACAACGTGTGGCTCGCGTCCAACGTAGTCGTGTGCGGCGGCGTTACCATCGGGCACGATACGGTCATCGGCGCGGGGAGCGTCGTCACGCGAGACATCCCTTCGGGCGTCCTCGCGGCGGGCAATCCCTGCCGCGTCATCCGCCCCTTGACGGAACAAGACAAACTGAAAATGCCGGACGAATAATTTTATTTGAATCCGGAACGGATAAAACGCGCCGCCCCGAAAGCGAATGCTTTCGGGGCGGGCGTTTCATTTAAGCCTTTTTACGAAAACAAAAAAACAGAGCGCGCCGCCCGTATACGGGCGGCGCGGTTTACGTTTTTGCCGAAATTTTTCAAATTTCGGCAAAAAGCTACAATTTTTGTGACAAAAGAAACGGTATACTATCATAAAAAGGCGGAAGAGGAGGGCGGCGTTGACTGTATACATAGACCTTCTCTTCATCAACAACTTCGCGGCGGACGCGGCCCTCTTGTACTGTGCGGTCAAGACGGTCAAGGGGGAGGCGAAACTTTGGCGCATCGCGCTCGTCGCGCTCCTCGGGGCGGTGCTCGGCACGGGATATTCCGTTTTCAGGCTGTATTTTAAGCTCCCCGCGCCGCTCGATTTTTTTATCAAATACGCCGTTGCGGCGCTGCTGCCCCTGCTTGCCGCCGCTTTCAAAAAAAAGCGCACGTATGCGCTCTGTTCGCTCGCGTTCGCGGGGTACATGTTCGCCTTTGCGGGCATGCTGACCGCAATTTTCGCAAAATTCGAAGCGGGCGGAGAGGGGAGCGTTTCGTATACGTACGAAACGCTCCCTTCGGGGCTGTTGGTGCTCGGCGCGGTCGCGTTCAGTTTCGGCGCGGTGCGGTTGGTGCGCGCATTGTCGAAGCGGCGCAGGGTGGTGTCGCTCGTTTGCCCGTGTAAACTGTATTTTAAGGGGAAAGAATTTTCCGCAAAGGGTTTTTTCGATACGGGCAACAGGCTGACGACGCGCGCGGGCATGCCCGTGGCGGTGGCGGACAGGTCGCTCGTTTTGCGGCTGTTGGAAGACAGCCTGTTTTCGGGCAATACGCCGTGCGAAAAAGTGCGCGTGCGCACCGTCAACGGCGACGCGGAAATGAATGTGTTTTCCGTGGACAAATTGGAGATATATTGCGGGCGCGGCGTGAATATAATAGAGAATGCGGCGATAGGCGTAAGCCGCGAGCGGCTGGGGGAATACGATCTCATCCTGCCGCACGCGTTTGCCGAGGACGCCTGCGGAAAAGGGAGGTCACAATGAAAACGCTCAAAGAAAAGGTTTTGAAACTGCTCGAAAAAATGCGCGTCAAGGACAACGTTTTAGACTACATATGCGGGAGCGAGGCGCTGCCCCTGCCGTATTCCGCGGAAGAGGAATCCGAACTTTTGGGCGAACTTTCCCTCGGCAACGAAAAGGTGAAATCCGACCTGGTGGAGCATAACCTGCGCCTCGTGATCTACATCGCCCGCAAATTCGACAATACGGGAGCGGACGCGGACGACCTCGTTTCCGTCGGCACGATCGGGCTGATCAAGGCGATCAACTCTTTCCGCCCCGATAAAAACATCAAACTCGCAACGTACGCTTCCCGCTGTATCGAAAACGAGATACTCATGTACCTGCGCCGCCTTGTACGGCTCAAAAGCGAAGTCTCCTTCGACGAGCCGCTCAATACCGACTGGGAGGGGAACGAACTGCTCCTTTCCGACGTACTTGGAACGGACAGCGACACGGTGTACAAAGACGTGGAGACGGGCGTGGAAAAACAGCTTTTGCGCGACGCGCTCAAAAAACTTCCCGAGAGGGAACAGAAGATCATGCGTTTAAGGTTCGGGCTTGACGGGCGGGAAGAGATGACGCAGAAGGACGTTGCCGATCTTTTGGGCATTTCGCAGTCGTATATTTCGAGATTGGAGAAAAAGATCATATCCCGTCTGAAAAGTGAGATGAGCAAACTTGTATGATGTACATTTTTTTTGTTTGATGCAGACATAAACGGTCTGGCCCGCACCGATATGCGGGCTTTTTATAAGTTTAAAAATATCGCAAGATGCACACAAACGGTGTAAATTTCACATAAAATATTTCGTTTAATATTGACAAAAAAACCTTACTGTGATATTATGTATGCAAACAATGGATAAGTATCTGATGTTCTGCATATTTCAAATTTAAATATGCGGGAATTTCGGACGAACCAAAAGGGATATCCCTTTTTTCGGATTGTATCCGAAAAATATTTTTAAGAGTTGTTTTTACAATCTGTTGGATATTTAAGACAAAATAGAGGAGGAAAAAATGGAAACAAAAACAAAAAAGTGGGTAGTTGCCGTACTTTTCGCCGTTTTGTTCGCGTGCGTGGCGCTTTTATCGCTGGGCGTTACCGCGTTTACAAGTACGCGCGCGCGTGCGGCAACGGGCGATACGATCACGAGCATATCGATCGCACCGGAAAGCGACACCACGCGGTTCTACAACTTTGAAACGCTCGGTGAACTGAAAACAGAATCTGAGATCGGGGGCGAGGCTGTCGGGCCGCGCCTTATCGTCACGGCCACGTACGATAACAACTCTTCTCTTACGGAGCGCCTCGCAGCTTCCGCGTTCACTTTAACGACGGAGGGCGGCCTCAAAGAGACGGATACGCTCCCCGCGGGGCAGCATACCGTTATCGCTACGTTGGTCGGCAATGCGGAAATTTCGGATCGGTGCACGATCGAAGTCCGCGACAACGAGATCGTTTCGATCAGTGCGACGTATGACGCTGAAAGAGCGGGGGAAATATCTCCCACCACACAGCTCGGTTTTTTAAGGCGATATATAGCGATTGCCGGCAAATATGCAAACGGCGATCCTGCCTCTAATATTTCTAACTGGAGTATTGAGGGCGACTTGGCTGCTCCGAGAGATAATACTTCGGAAACGTATAGCAAGGTTGTAAAAATCGTTTATAACGATGACGCTTATGTAAAGCCTTATGAGCTTACTATAACAAACATTAAAGCGCAAGATCCGACAGGTATATTCTTGGCAACATCGTCGGAAGTGAGCTATGGCGCGGGAACAAAGTTTGATCCCTCCGAGGCTGCATTTGACTTTACGATTATGTACTCGACCGGCGTGATAACGTTGCGCTATTCCGCAAGCGACACTCGTTTTTCTTTCAGTTATACGAATGAAGAAGGCGAAGCGATCTGCGATGCGGACGGCAATGTCAGACCGGGCATGGAAGCTTATGCGGATAAAGACGCCTTTGAATATTACATCACGACGAATAATACGGATTATCTGTATATTTACTACACGGAAAACGGAGAAACCGTAGAGTACCAAATTATTGTCAACGTATTCAAATCGGCGCATTCGATCGTCATTTTAAATTCTGACGGGACGACCTATCGCCCCGGGCAAACGACGAGCGGGCTGACCTATGAATACGAAGTGACCAGCGACAATGCGGCAACGGGCAAAGCGCACTCTTTCGACCTCGACAATACAGGCTATGAGTTCGACCCCGAAATCATGGAAATTAAGGTTTCGGGAAATCGAGAAGGCGGCGAGGCGATCAATAGCGGCATAGAGATCGTGGAGGCGGCTTCCAAACAGACGGGAGAAGTCCGTCTTACCGAGGCGGGTACTTATACGGTCATCGTTGCCCTCACGAACCCCGGATATTATTGGAGCACTTACGAAGAGAGCGACTCCCTCTCCTTTACCGTAATCATAGAAAAGGCGGATTTGGAAGATCTTTCCGTTTCCGTCGGGCATACTACATGCGATGATTCCGAAGTGCAGCAACCCGGCTGGACGTACGGCGAAACTTTCCGGGAAGAATGGGTAACGTATGCGGGCAATTACGGCGGCGGCGATGTGACATGGCATTACAGCGGCAGGCTGAACGCCGGTACAGACTATTCCGATAATGCGCAGGCTCCGACGGACGCGGGGGCTTATAAGGTTTACGTCGACATCTCCGAAACGGATAACTTTAAGGCGGGTTCAACAAAAGGAGCCCCTGCGGAGTTTATCGTCGGCAAACTGGAGATCGAGCCGACGTTGACAGATTCGGAGCACAATATCCTGCAAACCAAAACATATGCGGGCACGCCCCTCACGGCGGACGCTGTTGCGGACGGGCGCTATAGTATTTTGACGAACGCGCAGAACGCGCAGAACGTAGGCACATACTCCGTCACTCTCAGACTGACGGACATCTATAACTATCGTTGGGATACGCCTGCGGGCAGCGTCGGCAGCGATACGTTCGCGAACAGAGCGGTGCTCTTTGAGATCGTCGCACAACAAGTAGATCGCCCGCAGTCGGCTTTTACAAATACATATGACGGGAACGAGCAGACGATCGATCTGAACCTTGGCGGCACGATCGGCGAAGGGTCTACGGACGCTTTTCAGGCGCCTGTCAAGGGCACAGCTACGCGGCACAGCGGTATAGGCGATACCACCCCTGTTTTGGATTGGAGCATTAGCGGAGATACCGTCAGTGCGACTTCCGCCGCAGTCTATAAAGTTACTGTCAAACTCAACAATACCGTATTGAACGGCGACGGCGACGGCGTATATATCAACTATGTTTGGGCAAACGATCAGTCGCACGGCGATATAGTAGTCACCTGGACGATCGAAAAGGCACACAATCCGATCTCCGTTACCATGGACGATTGGACGTATGGTCAAACTGCCCAAGACCCGTCTGCTACGGCGACTTTCAATCAGGAAGGCGCAAAATACGAGTTCTATAAAGACGAAGCTTGCTCTACGCCTGCCGTAGGGGACGACGCGTCTCAAAAGCCTACGGCGGCGGGCACTTATTGGGTAAAGGCGACGATCGCCGCCACGGGAGACTACGGCGACGAGTCGCAGGGATTTGCCGCTTCGGTTGCCAAAGATTCCTTTACGATCGTACAGGCGACCCTTGCGCTGCCTGAAATCGCGGGTGACGAGGCGTACTATACGTACAGCGGCGGCCGGATCGATGTGAAGATCAACGCATCTTATCTGAACGGCGGCAACGACGTTGCGATCACAAGAGCAGATCAGTTCAGCGAGTATTTTACGTTCAGCGGCAATCTGAACGGTACGGATGCGGGCGATTATGTATTGACCGTAACGCTCAATTCTAACTATAAATGGACGGCCGTTCCCGAAGGCGGAAGTTTGGATACGGATAATCTGAAACTTTCCTGGTCGATCGAACAGCAAGAAATCGCTTTGCCCGAAATTTACGGTACATATTCTTATACGGGCAACGCGCAAAATGTGCAGATCAGCGCAATGTATCTGAACGAAGGATCTCCGTTTACGCCGGCAAATGAAACTTCCGTTTATTTTACATTTGACGGAAACATTACAGAAACGGACGCCGGTTCGGATTATACCCTTATTATCAAGCTCAGTTCCAACTATAAATGGACTGGTATTCCCAACGGCGGAAGTTCGGTTACGGATAATCTGAGCCTTTCCTGGTCGATCGCGCAGGCAATCCCCGTCATCGATTCTTTTACGATAGAGGGGTGGGAGTATGATTCTGCGGCGCAAAGCCCCGGTATAAGCGTAAATTTCGACGGCGAAGAATTTAATATCGATTATTCGATCGATTACGTATATTACTTTGACGCCGATCAAGACGGTTCTTTTGCGGAAAATGAAATTGTAGAAGCTCCTACGAATAAGTCGTCTGCGGGGTCTTATAAAGTTGTCGCAAAAGTTGCGGCAGACGAAAGCGGCAATTGGATAGAATCTGCCGCAAAAGAAGCTACGTTTACCATTTCCCGTAAAAAAATCTCAACGCCCGAGGTAGATTATTCTGCGGGCGCGGGCACGGTCGGCGGTACGCAGGGCTATACGTATGCCGACGGCAAAACGATTTTTGTAGTTATTCAGTCGGATGAGCTCGGAAGCGTAAAAGTTGAAGGTACGCAGAGCCTCGAACCGTATTTTACTTTCAGCCCAAACAATTCGGGCGAGAACGCGGGGGGATATACGCTCTCCGTCACCCCGACGGCTAACTACGCATGGGAAGACGGCACTTTTGAGGCGAAAGATATCGGTTGGAATATCGTCGCGCGCGTCATTGAATTGCCGACTTTTGACGGCGGTACGGAAAAGGAGTCCGGTTATTCCAGAGGGGAACAGTCTGCCGAGATCGTCACATATGACGAAAAGGCGATGTCCGTTGCAGTTTCGGCAGATAACAGCGCGAACGAAAGCGGCCGTTTTGACCAGGGAACCGGAACGGTTTATGCCACCCATGCAGACGTCTATACGGTCACGGTCACGCTGAATAATCCCGAAGGCATCACAAACTATACGTGGGCAGAGGGCACCGACACCGCGGAAAAAACGCTCTCTTGGACGATTTCGCCCGAGGTCATTTACGCGCCCTCTTTTGCGGGCGCGGCGGAGGACGGAAAACTTACGACCGAGTTCAAGGATACATTGTCTGACGCGACGAGGAGCTGGGTCGCCACCCCCGAAGAGCAGACGGCTGCCGTCAACGGGTATGACGACGGCGCAATGTCGTTTGTTGTCAGCGGAGAGGGCAGTTACAGCGCGGGCGGAAGCGTTGTTGCAACGAACGCAGGCGTATATACGGTCACCGTAACGTTAAAAAACAGCGCGGATATTCAAAACTTCGTATGGGCGGAAGGCGTCGGTTCCGACGGCACGGTTACCCTGACCTGGGAGATCACGCCGAAAGCGGTCGGCATCAACGTTGCGACGACAGCCGAGGATAGGGCGGTAACGTATCAGAGCGATGCGCCTTCGCAGACGATTACCGCCATCGAAGACTATGTCACAAGCGGCCAGGGCAGCGCATACTTCGTATTCAACGAAAACAAATATTATCAATATCAGGGCGGAAGTTACGCTGTATGTTCTGAACCGCAGGGTTACGGCGATTACTATTTCTATATCGACTTAAAAGATAAAGATACGAAAAACTACAAGTGGTCTGACGCCTCCGTATCGGGCGGCGAAGCGCATCTGAACGACTCTCTGATCGACGGAAGCGGCGTAACAAAACGTTTCTGGTTCCAGATCGCCAAGGCGGACTACACGGTCGAAGTCACGTTTGAAGGCGGCGCCGAGTCGTATATCTACGGAACTGTTCCCTCTGTCAAATATAACATTCCGGATGAAGAAGCCGAAGAGGTTAAGAATGCGATCAAAGAGGGGAAGATCACCGTTTCGTATTATTATCTCGGCATAGACGGAACGGATTACGGTGCAGATCAGAACGACGGAGTCGGCAGTACGGTCATTCCTCAAAATGTGGGCAAGTACCGCGTCGTTGTCTATATTCCCGAAGTGGAAGGCGGCAACTACAGGGCGATGCGTGTCGGTTTGGGAAACGAATATAAGTTCGAAATCACCCCTAAAAAACTGACGGTCACGTTTACGGGCGATGCGTTTAACGACGGCTATTCCTTCGCATACGGCACGGCGGCTGATGCTTCCGTTTCGGTCGATGGGTATGAATACAGCGACGACAGAGAAGAAACTTCCCGCGTTACGCTTGCATATTTCAAAGGCGAAGAGTCGCTCGGTTCCTCCTTCCCGAAGAACGTCGGCAATTATACCGTCGTCGCGTCCGTCGGCGATCTCAACTATTACATCGAGGACGGTTCTGCAGGGAAAAAACTGCGGAGCACTTCCGCCGATTATATCGTCACGCCCGCGAAACTTTCCGTCACGGTAGAAGGGCAGAACATTACTTACGGCGAGGCGCGCGGCGAGTGGGTGCTTTCCGCAACGGGCTGGGTCACGGTTTACGGCGATGAGCAAGCGCAGTACGAGGCCGCCTTCCTCAAAGCGGTCAAAGCCGCGATCTCCTGCGATTATGAGCAGGGCTGGAATGTCGGCGATTACCCGATCACGCTCAACGCGCCCGCAAACATCGGGGACTGGGCGAAGAATTATAATATCACTTACGAAAGCGGCAAGCAGGTAAGCGTTTCGCCGCGCAAGCTCACCGTCGTCATCACGGGCGGGCAGGATTCGTATACCTACGGCGACGTCATCGCGCACGGGTACGAATTTGTCAATCTGTACAACAGCGACGAAGTCACCGTCACCCTCACGTATACGGGCACGGGCGATTATAACAACACTTCCGCGCCGAAAAACGTCGGTTCGTATTCGGTAACGGCGAGCATTTCGGGCAATGAAAATTATGTGCCCGATACGGAAAATACCAAGAGCGTTCAGTTTACGATCGGGCAGAGAAAGCTGACCATCGTCATTGCGGATAAAACCACGATCTACGGCGAAGCCGCTCCCGATTGGACGATCGAGAGGTATACAAACATCGGCACCGGGGATGAAGAGCTCCTGAAAGGCCTTGTCGAAATTCAGGAAAATTTCTCCTGCGCTTATGTCGCGGGGAAGAGCGGCGTAAGCACGTATCCCGTAACCCTTACCGAAAAGGCGCTCGCAGCGATCGAAGCGGGCGCGGGCAATTATAAAATCACCGTGGACGAAGGCTCGCTGACGGTTTCGCCGCGCCAAATCACCGTAGAAATCGCCGACAAGACGAGTATTTACGGCGGCGAGATCGTCGAACTTACCGCCTCGGTCGACACGTCGGGCGGCAAGTACGGGCTCGTCGGGGATGACCCTGACCCTTGGACGCTTTCCGCCGAAAACATTTCGGAAACGTCCGACGCGGGCACATATACCATTTCGGGCACGGCTACGGACGGCAATTACGAAGTGGTGCAGTTTAACACGGGCACTTACACGATCACCCCGAGGCAGGTCGAAATTCAATTCGCATTGCCTTATGATGAGGGTGCGGAAACGATCACGTACAGCGGCACGGAAAAAGAAGTTACCGCAGAGGTCAGCGGTACGGTGAACGGAGACGTGATCACCGCCGAAGTCACCTACAACACGGATGACAAGAGCGCCCCCGTAAACGTAAATGCGGACGGTTACACCGCCACGGCAACGCTTTCGGGCAAAAAGGCGAACAACTATTACGTTACCAGTACGGGTTCAGGCACCGCGGAAGACGAATATGTGTACCTGCGCTATGCCGAGCAGGATTTCACGATCGCCAAGGCGAACCTGACCGTGGAAACGTACGAGACGGACGGCACCGTCGTCTACGGCGACGTTGCGGTGTTCGGCTATGAAATCACGGGCTTCGTCAACGATGAGACGGAATCCGTCCTCGAAGGCAAAATAGGATATACCACAAACTACGAACCGGGCGCGGAAAGCGGCGCGGCGGGCGGAGCATACGCCGTTTCTTATAAGGAGGGTTCGTTCACGTCGGGCAATTACGAAATTTCCGCGGCGGAGAAAAACTCTTTCCAAGTCACCGCGCGCGAGGTCACGCTCGATCTCGGTTCGCTCATCGCGGATTTCGTCTACGGCAAAGCGGCCGGCGCAAGCGCGCGCATAAAGGAAACGCTGCCCGATAGCATCGAGGGGGAAGATCTCGAATTCTCCTATACATATGCGGGCAGGGACGGCACGGTATACGACGATACGGAGGAATATCCCACGTTTGCGGGCAAATATACCGTCACCGTTACGATCGGCAACTTGAATTATGAGCTTACGGGCGCGAACAGCAAGGACTACGAGATCACGCAAAAGACGGTGCGCGTCAAGGCGGACGATAAAACCATCACCTACGGCAACGTTCCCGATTATACGATCAGTTATACCCAGGCCGATTTTGTCTACGGCGAAACCGCGGAGACCGCAGGCATCGACGAAAGCGGGCTTGCATTTAACTGCTCTTATCGGCAGGGCGACGACGCTACGACGTATTCTATCACGGCAAGCGGCCTCACGTCGCGCAACTATGCGTTTACGTATGAGGAAGGCACACTGACCGTCGGCAAGAGGGAGATCACCGTCATATTGATCGATGCGGAAAGCACCTACGGAGACACGCGCGACCTGTATGACCAGGCACGCGTCACGGGCCTGTATACGGGCGGCACGGGCGGTGAGAACACCGAAGATACCGCAAAGGAAGTCTACGGCTTTACCGTGTATCGGTATGACGCGGAGACGACGGAATATTTGCCGTTCGACCGCGATTTCGGCAGCGCCGAAACGGGTGCGGGCACGTATTACTTCGTTCTCGTCAACAATATGCCGAACAATTACGTCATCACGGTCGAAGGCGGGTATACCGTAAAGGACGAAGAAGCGGGCAGGCACGTCATCGATCCGAAGTCGCTGCAGGTCGATATAATCGGTAACAATTCGGTCACATACGACGGCAATTCGCACGCGATCACGGCAAAGATCAAAACCGAGGAGGGCGTCGACGACGTAAGCATGCTCTCGCACTACACGGGCAAAGACGGCACGGATTACGATTCGGACACCGCGCCGACGAATGCCGGTTCATATACCGTGACCTTCCGCAGCAGCGACCCGAACTATACGTCGGCAGAGATCAGCGCGACTCTCACGATCTCCCCGCGCACGATCGACATCGTGTGGAACGGCGGCGAAACCGAGACCTATACGTATGACAATAAGCCAAAGACGGTCACGGCGGCGTATCACCCGTATGTCAACGGGGAGATGGACGAGGGGCAAAGCATCGCGCTTACCGCCGAGGTGACCTCGTACGAGGCGTACACCCTGCAGGGCGGGTTCGCGGCGGCGGTGAGCGGTGCGCGCGCGTTCAAGGACGCGGGCAGCTATACCTTTACCGTATCGTTTGCCGAGAATGACTCGAACTACGTGCTGCCGGCGGTCAATACGCGTGCGTTTACCATTGAACGCGCCGAGATCACGGTTTATATCGCCGACAAGACGAGCGAATACGGCGACGACCTTGCCGCCCTGACTTACAGGATAGAAGGCGATATTTACGACGCGGCCGAAACGGTGTTTACGCTCTCGACGGACGCAACGCCTTCGTCGAACGTCGGCAGCGATTACGAGATATCGGGCAGCGTAAACGAAGCGCGCGGTCTCAATTACATCGTGGCCTTCTACAGGGAGTCGAGTGGGCGCAATATGGCGGTCTATACGATCGCGCCCCGCGCGCTCGTCGTTTCGGCAACGTATAACACAAACAACACGATCGTCTACGGCGACGCGGTGGACGAAGACCTGTTCTCGCTCTCTTACAAGAGGGCGAACGACAAGAGCGGCGACCCGTTCGTAAACGAAGGCGACGAGGAGAAGATAAACTTCTCTTCCGGGCTGTACGATTACAGCCGTTATGCCGGCGGTCTGAACGGTACGAAAGCGGGAACGCCGATCGACGTCACTATCGATACGACCCGTATGTCCCTTGCCAATTACAGTTTCTCATTCGAAGGAGAGGCGTCCTTTACGGTTATAAAGAGGGATATTTCGGTCAACGGCAGCTTCAAAGAGAATCTGCCCGCAAAATATACTTCGTACGCGCTGGAAGCGGTCATGTCCGCCGACTATATCGACGGCAAGATCGGCGACGAAGTGCTCGGCGAGCATTTCGGCTTCACGCTGACGTATTTCATACAGGAAGAAGGCGAATATAAACCCGTTTCGGGAGAAATCGTCAATGCGGGCACGTATTATATCACCGTGGCGCTGAACAACGCCGATACAAGCAGTTATGAGCTCGCCGACGCGGACTACATCGAATGGAAGATCGAAAAAGCGGAGCTGAACATTTCGCTTGACGGCGACTTGTCTGCGGACGGCGTACAGAACGTCGTCGTGCGGTACGGCAACGCGTTGGACGACAGCGAACTGTTCGGATATCTCGTGATCGAGGGCCTGCTCGGCGACGACGCACAAACTTACCGTGAGGACGTTGTGGGGAATCTGAAGGCAACGCATGATTACAGCGTGGCGGATAAGAATAACCCCACGGCCGCGGGAACACGGCTGCCGGTCACACTGGCGTTCGAAAAAGAGCTGCCGAACTATGTGTTTGCCAATGTGGGCGACGATTCGCACGGCACGATCGAAGTGGCAAAGCGCAGGATCAATCTTTCCATGAACACGTACGACGATGACGGCGAAGTGTACGGCATGTACAACGGCGGTCAGTTCGAAAAGCCCGAGGGCTTCTGGGATATCAGTGCTGCGGAGGCCGACGTCGTCGGCGTGAGCGAATATCAGGGGCTTGTCGGCGACGATAAAGTCGGAACGGACGTCACGTTTACGTACATCTATTACGGTACATCTTATGACGGTGTATGGTTGCACGCGCTGGAAGAGGGGATAACGCAAAACCCGACCCTTGCGGGCAAGTATACGGTGCGCGTGACGATCGAGAGCGATAATTACATCATTTACGGCGGAAGTCCGGCGCACGGCGGCGTAGAATATGTCGACCTGACTTACCGTATCCTCAAACAGCGCGTCGAAGCGCCCGCGTTCGTCGGCGACGGCATCGACAACGGCAACGCGCAGGCGACGGGCGATGCGTATATGGCGTCTGTGGAGTTCAATTCGAACGTCATCGGCGTTGTTTCGAAATCCTGGCAAGCCACCAACGGCGGCGAGATCATTTCGGCGTCCATGCAGGGCGAAAACATGTTTATCATGACCGCTTCCGCGGCGGGCGGGTATTCGGTACGCCTCGAACTCAAAGATCCTGACAACTATGTATGGGAAGGCGACACGGGCAGCGAAGTCAACACGCCGTACTGGACGATCGAATGGCGCATCACTATATACAGAGACGTCAGCATCGAAATCACGGGCATCACGGTCAATGAAGTGCCGTACGCGCTGAAAGATGACCTGTTCGGAGGCGAAACCGTCAAATGGTTCGATGTGGAGGAAGGCTGGGTCTACGGCGTCAGCTTTGCCGCGGAGGACATCGGCGTTCAAGTCACCTTCGAGGGCGGAGACGGCGTTTATGCCGGCGCGATCGAATATCAATTCCAGCGTTGGGTGAGCGGCGGTTGGGACAGCGCTTCCTCCTCGTTCCTCGGCGCGGGTACGTACCGCGTCCACGCGATCGTAGCCGACCCGAATTACGAGCGGAAAGAGTCGGCGTGGGTATATTACACGATCGATAAACAGACCGTTGCGGTCCCGACGGTGGAAAACGGCGTTTACAACCACGGCGCGGCGGTTACGAGCAAGCTCGTCGGCTTCGACAACGCGCTCATGTCCGAGGGACTCGCCTGCGAGCACGTCACCCTCGTTTACAGCGGCGGCGCGTGGTATCTGCAGGCCAACGTGGTCAGCGCGAACCACTTTATTCAGATCGCGCTTACCGACCCCTCCAACTACTGCTGGCTGCAAGACGGCGAAACGCTTTCCAAAACGAGCGTGCAGGTCAATTGGACGATCGAGCGCTATAAAGTGAAAGCGCCTACCGGATATTCCGAAGATTTCAGCGCCGAATATAACGGCAGTATAATAACGTTTGAGTATACCGATTCGGAAGACAGAGCTTATTACAGAGTGAGCGGCGCATCGGGCACGAACGCGGGCAGCTATACGTTTACGGTCAGCCTCGTCAACACCAACAACTACGAGTGGGAAGACAAAACTACGGGCAGCATAACCGTCGGTTGGAACATCGCGAAGGCGGCAAATTCCTGGCTGGACGACGAATATTCGCGCGCCGGCTGGACGTACGGCGGCGCACCCACGGCGGAAAAACTGCCTTCGGCAAAATTCGGCAACATCGCCGTTGCGTATTATACCGACGCCGATTGCACGATCCCGATCGACTTCGGCGCGTTCACGAACGGCACGCCCGCGGGAACGTACTATGTCGTCGTTAAGGTCGCGGATAGCACAAACTATACCTCGCCCGAACCGATCAAAGGCGAATTTACGGTCGGCAAAGCGCCCGTAACGGTCATCTGGGACGGCGCGGAAGGGCTCGTCTATAACGGGCAAATTCAGGCGGCGCCTACGGCTTCGTACAACGCGCTGCTCGGGCAGGGCAGCAGCATCGAGCTGATTGTGACCCCTTCCTTTGAGGGCGAGTTCAAGAATGCAGGATCTTCTTATACCTTCACCGCGGCGTTTAAGGAAAGCGACGGATATGCGGCGAACTATTACATCGCTTCGGGCGGAAGCACCGTGCGCGCGATCGCCGCGGCGGAAGTACACGTGGAAGTTCTCCCGCAGAGCGCGGTATATACGGGCGGAAAACCCGATGTTTTGCAGGAAGAGAATCAGGCTTACCGCATTTCGTCGGGCGATACGTACAGCGATTTCAACTTGACTTTCTCGATCCCCGAAGACGCGGTCGACGCGGGTACGTATGTGATCGACGCGGTGTGCTCAAGCACGAACTATGCCGTTACCTTTACGGGCAGCGCGCTGTTCACGATCACTCCGAAGGATATCAGTATCAGCATCACGGCGGGCGGCGGAACGTACGGCAGCGTGACATACGCGACGGCGACGGCGTCCGACGAAAATGCGCAAAATTCGCTTTCGCTCACCTATGCGGGCACGCCCAACGGCGGTAAATTCACGGAATTCGGGCCGGGCGAAAAGCCTACGGAAGCGGGTTCTTACATCGTGACGGCGACGGTCTCCGACCGCAACTACAATGTTACGGGCACGAACACGGCGGCGTTCATTATCGCAAAAGCGCGCGTCACCGTTCAGCCGATCTCCGACAAGCCGTATAACGGCAATTTGCAGAAAGCGGAACCCGTGGTGAGCTGCTCTGTCGAAGAAGACGGTATTTACACCGTTATCGACGAGGGCGGTACGGACGTCGGCAACTATGCGGTCAGGTTCGAATTCGGCGAGAATAAGGAAAACAACTTCGTATGGTTCTATAACGGTTCGGAAGTGAACGGCGCAACGATGACGCTGAATTTCGCCATCACGATCGTGAAGGCGGAGAACAACCCCGTCACGCTCGAAAAACCCGTCGGCTGGACGTACGGAAACAAAGCCGAAACGCTCGAAGCGAACGCGGCGTTCGGCACGCCGGTACTCTATTACGCGACGGGCGAGAACGGAGCTTACGGCACGAACGTTCCCGTACATGCGGGCACTTACTGGGTGAAAGCGGTCGTTTCCGCAACGACCAATTACGAAGGTTCGGAATCCGCGGCATACGAATTTACGATTTCCGCGCTTGAGCTGGAAACACCCGAATTTGCGGATGCGGAAACCGTCTACAACGGCGGCGCGCAGACGAACGCGTTTACGGGGTATGACCGCGGCATGATGACGATCTCTTCCAACAGCGGCGCGCTGGTCACGACGGACGGGTTCGCGCTCCGCGCGATGAATGCGGGCGAATATTACATCACGTTCGCGTTGAGTTATTCGGGCGGCGGGCAGGAAGGCGATTACGTCTGGAAAGACGCCTCCGGAAGCGAAACCGTCACGATCAAGTGGACGATCAGGCAGGCGGTCAACGACTGGGACGGCGTGTATGAACGCGACGGCTGGACGTACGGTCAGGCGGCTTCCGAAGAAAAGATCCCCGGTGCGGATTTCGGTACGGTCGTCGTCGAGTACTTTACCGACAGCGCCCTGCAGAACGAGTACACGGGCGTGTTCGACGGCAGTACCGCGGCGGGTACGTACTACGTGCGCATAACGGTGGAGGGCAATACAAACTATACGGGCCTTTCGCTCGGAGCGGACGGAAGCCTGTTCTTTACGGTAGAAGTTGCGCAGAACGGCTGGAAAGACGATCAAAACGCGTATGAACGCGACGGCTGGACGTACGGCGACGAGGCGACGGAAGAAACGCTGCCCGTCCCCGAATTCGGCAGCGCGAGCGTTGCGTACTATACCGACAGCGCGCATACGAAGCCGTATACGGGCAGTTTCGACAGCCGCACGAATGCGGGTATCTATTATGTGGTCATAACCGTCGAGGGCAGCGAAAATTACAGCGGCATTACGCTGAACGGTCAATTCGAGGTCGAAAAGCGCAGCCTGGCATTGCCGGCTCTTGCCGATACCGCAGACACCGCGGTGGAAACGGGCGATACCCTTCACAACGAGATCGTCGGCTTCGACAGTTCGACCATGAACATGTCCGAACTCGGAAGCGGCATCACGACGATCGACGGAAAGCTGTATCTTGCGGCGAAGGACGCGGGCGTGTATCAGATCACGATCTCGCTTGCGGACACTTCGAATTATCAGTGGACGGACGGAAAGGACGGCGACGTTACGCTCGTGTGGACGCTGCGCCGCGCAGAGCTGGAAAGCTGGACGGAGGAGAGCGAAAGCCGCTACCCCGACGTCATCGTTTCGGCAGACGGCGGCATACATCCGTTGTACACCCTTGAAATTTCTTCCATTCTCGAAGAATCGTACGGAGATTACGATCTGTCCGCATATGAAAACGCGGAGATCGCGCTCGGCTATGACATCGGGTTTACTTCGGGAGGCGAGGCCGTACAGCCCGAAAGCGCTGTCACCGTCCGGCTGAAAGTGACGGACGAGATCGCTTCGGCTTTGGGCGAAGGGTACACGCTCCTGCATCTGCACGGCGGCGAATGGAGCGAAGTTTCGTATACCGTCGAAGACGGCTACGCCGTGTTCACCGTTACGGAATTCTCCGCATTCCTGTTCATCACCGAGACTCCCGCGACCAGCCTTGTCTGGCTGATCATTGTGCTGGCAGTCCTGCTGACGGTCGAGATCGTTCTTCTCGTCGTCGCTATCGTAAAACGCCGTAAGGGGAGGAATTGAGCGCTATGGATGCTTTGAGTTTGTTCATGATTCTGGCTTCTTCGATCCCGACGGGACAACTGATCGCCGTCATCGCGCTCGCCGCCGCCTGCGTGGCGTTCGGCGTCACGGATATCGTATTGTTTGCAACAAGAAATAAAGCGAAGGACGAAAGCCTTGCCGAAAGCGAGGCTTCCGCCGACGCGGAAGAACCCGTGCAGGAAGAACCCGCACAGGAAGAGCCCGCACAGGAAGAACCCGCGCAGGAAGAACCCGCGCAGGAAGAACCCGCACAGGAAGAGCCCGTGCAGGAAGAACCCGTGCAGGAAGAACCCGCGCAGGAAGAACCCGCGCAGGAAGAACCCGCGCAGGAAGAACCCGCACAGGAAGAGCCCGTGCAGGAAGAACCCGTGCAGGAAGAACCCGCGCAGGAAGAACCCGCGCAGGAAGAACCCGCGCAGGAAGAACCCGCACAGGAAGAGCCCGTGCAGGAAGAACCCGTGCAGGAAGAACCCGCGCAGGAAGAACCCGCGCAGGAAGAACCCGCGCAGGAAGAACCCGCACAGGAAGAGCCCGTGCAGGAAGAACCCGTGCAGGAAGAACCCGCACAGGAAGAGCCCG
>CDZB01012544.1_pt1 | contig 22551 bp, 19 predicted proteins | sample 554961 | NCBI WGS metagenome assembly CDZB01 (sample SAMEA3182106, study PRJEB8094) | gut metagenome | biome: human; feature: gut; material: Stool; isolation source: human stools | place: Canada | collected 2013-02-26
GCAGACGTATGCAGGATATGATGAAGATGTACTCCATGCCCGGCATGGATATGAGTGCTTTCGGCGGTGAGGGCGAGACCCTGATTCTGAATGCCAACCATCCTCTGGTACAGTACATCACCGAGCACCAGGACGGCGAGAACGCAGAAATGATCTGCGAGCAGCTGTACGATCTGGCAAAGCTCCAGCATGCACCCTTGTCCGCCGACGCCATGACCAAGTTCGTGGCAAGAAGCAATGACATTATGATGCTGTTGACCAAATAAAAATGACGGATTAAAAACAAAGGGAATCACAATCTGGGAACGGTTTGTGGTTCCTTTTTTGGGCTACACGGTGGCTCGGGGACAGATGCAGACCGGTACCGGAATTAGTATTTAGTGAATGCATATCACCCGTCTGTTAATCAAGTAGATGTATGATGAAGACAAAACGGATAGAAGTTAGTCTGCTTAGTATATGGGAACATGCACATATTTTTCTGACTTTGCATATTCTGTAAGGAACATTTGTTGCCTGACCGGATCAAGACAGACAAAACGGCATAGGCAGAAAGGACCTCTGTCCATGGAAACTACTTATACAGGAACACTTCAGATCAGCGTTGTCTCCGCTCTGGGGATGACACCGATACCCGGCGCGACCGTCACTGTCTCCTATACCGGGGATCCGGATTCCCCGCTGGAGACGATGACTACTGACGAATCCGGGCAAACCCCTACGATAACACTGGATGCGCCGCCGAGAGAGCTTTCTTTATCTCCGGATATTACGGCACAGCCCTATTCGGAGTACAACATTCAGGTGACTGCAGAAGGCTTTGAACCGGTACTGGTATCTGGTTCCGAAATTCTGGCAGGCGAATTTTCCCTACAACCGATCCGCATGAATCCGCTGAATGTAACAGAGGAGGAAGAAAAAGTAGTAGTAATACCTGCACATACGCTTTTCGGAGAGTATCCTCCGAAGATTCCGGAAGAAGAAATCAAACCTATGAACGAGACCGGGGAGATCGTACTGAGCCGTGTGGTGATTCCGGAATATGTGATCGTACATGACGGTGTCCCGGAGGATCCCACTGCCCGGAATTACTGGGTGCGCTATAAGGATTACATTAAAAATGTGGCCTCCAGCGAGATTTATTCCACCTGGCCGGAGAGTGCAATTTATGCTAATATTCTGGTCATTCAATCATTTACGTTAAACCGTATATATACGGAGTGGTACAGGGGACGTGGATACGATTTTACGATAACTTCTTCTACGGCGTATGATCAAAAATGGATCTATGGCAGAAATGTGTTCGAAGAGATCGACTATCTGGTAGATTCCATTTTTACCAACTATTTGTCAAGGCCCGGTGTACGACAGCCCATTTTCACATCGTATTGTGACGGTAATCGGACTACCTGCCGGGGGCTGAGCCAGTGGGGCTCCAAGTCATTGGCGGATCAGGGATATTCCGCTATTGATATCATTCATTATTATTACGGCAATGATATGTATATCAATTCCGCAGATATTATTTCGGGAGTGCCTTCTTCCTGGCCGGGGTATGATCTGACTATCGGTTCTTCCGGGGAAAAAGTCCGTCAGCTGCAACAGCAGTTGAACCGGATCGCCAGAAATTATCCGGCGATTCCTACGTTGACACCCGACGGAATCTATGGCTCCGGTACTGCGGAGGCTGTCCGGACGTTCCAGAAGATATTTAATCTTCCTCAGACCGGAATCGTGGATTATCCTACATGGTTTGAAATCTCGGATATTTATGTGGGGGTGACACGTATTTCGGAGCCGGATGCGTAGTAAATGGGAAGTTACGCGAGCAATGAGCCGCGTAACTTCCCATTTACCATGTTGTAACAAGTGTAATTCCAACAATTTTCCCGGACAAGCATAAAATCCGCTTGACAGATAAAAATAAATAACGTATTATTGTATTAAATAAATAATACAGTAAAACAACAAGACAATGAGGGACCAGGGGAGGCATCGATAGAAACGATGCGTGACAGGTAATAAGAAACAAGAAAGGATGATAGGAATGGCGTGGGAATTGGATGCTGACAGACCCATATATGCGCAGCTGGTGGAGCGGATCCAGAAAGAGATCGTGTCCGGCAAATATCAGCCGGGAGAGAAGTTGCCGAGTGTCAGAGATCTTGCGGCCGTGGCGGCAGTGAACCCGAATACGATGCAGAAAGCTTTTGCAGAACTGGAGCGGAGCGGCCTGATCGTGACACAGCGCACCAGCGGCAGAACCGTGACGGAGGACACTGAGCTGATCGGGAATACCAGAGAACAGCTGGCAGCCGGGCATGTCCGGAATTTTATCAACAACATGCAGGAACTGGGATATCAGAGAGAGGAGATCCGGAATCTCTTCGATAAGGTACAGGCCTGACAGGGGTGCAAATTTATGATGAAAATAAAGAGAGGCGGAAATAGAAATGAATAATCTGGTAGAAATTGTAAATCTGACCAAGAAATATGGTGCCAATGTGGCTGTGAACAATCTGACCGTAAGTCTCCCCAAGGGGAAGATCATTGGCCTGTTGGGACCCAACGGCAGCGGTAAGACGACACTGATCAAAATGCTGAACGGTCTGCTGACACCGACGGAAGGCACTATTATGATCGACGGCAATTATGTAGGACCGGCGACCAAGAGCAAGGTAGCTTATCTGCCGGACCGCACGTATCTGACCATGAATCAGACGATCCGGGAGATTCTGGATTTCTTTCAGGACTTTTATACAGACTTTTCCAGGGAACGTGCGGAAGAGATGTTAAAGAGTCTGGGGATCGATCCTGCAGTGAAAATGCGGACATTGTCCAAAGGTACGAAGGAGAAGGTACAGTTGATCTTAGTGATGAGCAGGAATGCCAGCCTGTATATTTTGGATGAGCCGATTGCCGGTGTGGATCCGGCAGCGAGAGATTACATCCTGCGCACCATTATCAACAACTACAATCCGGAAGCAACGGTACTGATCTCTACCCATCTGATCGAGGATGTGGAACAGGTACTGGATGAAGTCATCTTCATGCGTTATGGTCAGCTGGTGTTATATACATCCGTTGACAATATCAGAGAAGAGAAAGGTAAGTCTGTAGATGCTTACTTCAGGGAGGTGTTCGCATGTTAGGAAAGTTAATGAAATATGAATGGAAAAATATCTGGAAAGCCGGTACACTGATGCTTCTGGGAATGCTTGTGGTCACCGTGATTGGCTGCGTGGTATTACGCATGCCGGGAGGACTGGTAACGGAGATTGCGGACGGCAATAACATGAATGCGACACAGAGCTGGTTTGTACTCTCTTCCTTTGTGGCAACACTGATCCTGTATGTGATCATGCTGCTGGCATCCACCTGGGGAATGCTGATTTTTTTGGCATCCGCTTTTACCGCAGTATGTATACGGATGAAGGCTATCTGTCCCACACCCTGCCGGTAACAGCTAACCAGCTGTTTTTAAGCAAGGTACTGGTCTCCGGTGTCTGGTATCTGTTCATTACGATAGGCATCGGTATTTCAGTGGTGGCACTGATCGTGTCTCTGATGACAGGCCTTTTAAATATCGGTGAACTGAGTAGTGTACTGACACAATATAATGGGAATATCTGGGAATTTCTGGCAGATGCTTTTTATGAACTTGGCAGAACATACGAAGAAGAGATGGGGATCAATCTGTTGCATTATGGGATCACGCTGCTCTTAACCTATGTGGCAGGACCGTTCATTACCATGGTCACTCTGTTCGGAGCGCTGACCATCGGACAGCTTTCCTCCAAACATAAAGGCCTGATGGGAATTCTGGCATATGCCGGCCTGACGATCCTGTCGTCCATCATCGGCAGCACCGTACAGAGCGCATTCATGTTTGGTGCCAATGTCGCAAACAGTGCCAGTGGAATCACGGTGAGCACCAATTCCGCCTATGATATTAACGTGATCACCAGTCTGCTCATTGCGGCCATCATGTACGGCGTATCTTATTACATCATGAACCGAAAATTAAACCTAGACTAACCGGGTCTACACCTTGCCCTCAACTGGTAAATTTGGTATAATAAATCCAAATGACAACAGGGAACGGGTGAAGGTACATGCAGGAGATTATTGATAGAATTTTAGGAGGAAACTTCGATTATGAGAACGGTTCTTTGGAATTCTCCTGCGCTAAAATAGAGATTTCCCTGTCACAGGGGACAATATATGAGGGCTCTTTTCACATTCTTTCTGCGTCGGAAGGCTATGTAAAAGGATCCGTGATCTCGGACCATCTTCGGATGGAATGTATGACGGATCAGTTTACCGGCTCCGATGCAGAAATTTTTTACTGCTTCCACGGAGAAGATCTGGAGGAAGGGGATGTGATCAAGGGCTCTTTTTCCGTAGTCAGCAACAGAGGAGAATACAATCTTCCTTTTGTGGTGACGGTGGAGCATGGGATGTTGAATTCTTCCATCGGAGCTATCCGGAATCTGTTCCATTTTGCCAACCTGGCGAAGAACAACTGGAAGGAAGCTGTGCGGCTGTTCTATGATCCGGAATTTCTGCGGCTGTTCCAGGGGAACGATGCCCATTTCTATGACAGTTACCGGATCCTGTCCACTTATGAGGGCAACGAACAGAATGTGGAAGAATTCCTGATCTGTATCAATAAAAAGCAACAGCTGGAATTCCTGACGGAAGAGAAAGAACTGGTGAAAAAACTGCCTCGCAGCGCAGATAATTACGGCGTCACGGAGAACAATCTGACCATCGTGAGGAACGGCTGGGGATATACGAATCTCCAGATCGAGTGTGAGGGTGAATTTGTCTTTACGGAAAAGGAAAACATTACAGACGATGATTTTCTGGGAAACCGTTGCCGCCTGCCGGTCTACATCGACAGCAGCCTGTGCAGACCTGGCAAAAATTTCGGTAAAGTCTACATATATAATGCTTATACTTCACTGGAGATCCCGGTCATGGTACAGCTGGGAGACGGTGTAGTGGCCCGGCATGCGGATCACAGTCATATGCAGTGCATCACCCAGATCATGAAATATTATGAAGAATCGAGACTGAAAAAGATCGGTACGGGAACCTGGCTCGCGGAGACCGGCAAACTGGTGGAGCGCATGGTGACCATGGATGAGAAGGATGTGCCGGCGAGACTGTTCCAGGCACAGCTTCTGATCACAGAGGAACGCTACAATGAAGCCGGATGGATCCTGGATCACGCGGCGGACATGTTGGAAGCCCAGGGAGCTACCGGCGGAGAACAGTGGGCTTACTATCTGTATCTGACCACACTGATCCACAGGGATCCCCAGTATACACTGCAAATGGCGGAGCAGGTGGAACAGATCTACCGCTATGACAGGACCCGCTGGCGTGTGGCATGGCTGCTGTTGTATCTGTCGGAGGAATACAATCGTTCAACCTCCGGGAAATGGATGTTCTTAGAAAAACAGTACCAGTACGGCTGCACCAGTCCGGTGATCTACCTGGAAGCACTGGCCCTTTTGAACGGCAATCCGGCGCTGCTACGTAAATTGAACAGTTTTGAACTGCAGGTGTTGAACTTCGGTGTCCGTCAGGATGCGGTAAACGACAGCCTGATCGAACAGCTGTTGTATCTGTCGGGAAGAGTCAGAGAGTATTCTCCACTACTGGGCAGAATTTTACGAAGACTGTATGAGAAAAAGAAGGATGTGCGGATCCTGCAGGAGGTGTGCAGCCTTCTGATCAAGGGAAGTAAGACGGGGCCGGATGCCTTCACGTGGTATCAGATGGGTGTGGAAAGCCATCTGAGGATCACGAATCTCTATGAATATTATATGGCGTCGGTAGATCTGGATGCTGTGCTGGAGCTTCCGAAAGTGATTTTGATGTATTTTTCTTTCCAGAGCAATCTGGATTATGAACATAGTGCGTTCCTGTATGCGTATCTGTTAAAACACCGGAAAGATTATGAGGAACTGTACGAACATTACGAGCCGAGAATGGAGCGGTTCGTCATTGACCAGATCCAGAAGCAGCATATTAACAGACATCTGGCAATACTGTATCAGGAATTCCTGTCTCCGGCCATTGTAACGGAAGCTATGGCGAAGCCTCTGTCCCGTCTGCTGTTTGCCCATATGGTAAGAGTGGATGACAGCAGAATGCGCAAAGTGATCGTCAGCCAGCCGGGGAATCTGATACTGTCCGAGACGCCTCTGCAAAACGGCACGGCCTGGGTGGCAGTCTACGGGAATGATTATACCATTGCCTTTGAGGATGCATATGGTAACAGGTTCCTTAAAAATGTGGAATATACCCTGGAAAAACTGCTGGTACCGGGGAAATATCTCAGACTTCTGGAACATTATGTGCCGGATACGGCGGAACTGGATCTGTATTTTATGGAGAACGGCAGAACAGAAGAGACCATATCTTCCACAAAGCTGATGCGGATGGCAAGACTGGTGGAAAGCGATGCCGTGGAGCCGAAGCTGCGCAGTGAGATTGCGGTACAGCTGGTACAGGCCTATTTCGACGCGGATAATTTGCAGGCACTGGATGAATACCTGCAGGAGCTGCAGGGGGACGGCTTTACGGAGGAACAGCGGGAACTGATCCTGCGTTTTCTGGTGCTGCGGGGAAATTATGAGAAGGCATATGCCTGGATCGAAGCATATACCCCTTATTTTGTGGAGACCAAGATCCTGTTGCGGCTTACGGACGGTGTGATCACGCAGTCGGTCCATGAGGGAGAGGCAGTCCTGTATGCGGCGGCATTGACGGCGTTCCGTAAGGGAAAATACAACGGTGGAATTTTAGAGTATCTGGTGCGTTATGCCACCGGTACCACGAAGGAATTGCGTGACATCTGGAAAGCGGCAAGATCCTTTGAGATAGACTGCTACAGCTTAAGTGAAAAGATATTGCTGCAGATGCTGTTCTCCGGGGCATTTGTGGGAGAGCGGATGGATATTTTCCGTTATTATGTATCCCAGGGAGCCAGACAGGAGATCGAGGAAGCTGTGCTTGTACAGAGCTCTTATGATTATTTCTGCCGGGAGAAGATCACGGAGGAATATGTATTCCGGGAGATCCGTAACTGCTATCTGCGGGGAGAAGAGACCCAGCGGATCTGCAAGCTGGCTTATCTGAAATTCTATGCGGAGAATAAGGACAAGCTGGAGCGGGAAGATGAAACTCTGGTCCGGAATTTCCTGGAGGAAATGATGAAGGACCACATTCATCTGAACTTTTTCAGGGAATATCAGGACTGCCTGCCACAGCTGCAGGAGATGAAGGACAAGACTATCGTGGAGTATCACACAAGAGGCGGCGTCCGTGCAAGGATTCATTATGTGATGATGCATGAGAACGGGCAGGCGGAGGATTACCTGTCGGAATATATGCAGGAAGTATACAGCGGTGTATTTTTCAAGGAATTCGTCCTGTTTTTCGGGGAGAATCTTCAATATTACATTATGGAAGAATCAGAGAACGAAGAACAGCTGACGGAGAGCGGAAGCCTGCAGAAGAGCGATATTATGAATGAAAGTCCGGACAGCAAATACGAGATCATCAATGATATGATGATCAGCATGACACTGCAGGACGATACGACACTGGATCATCTGATCGAGGAATATTACCGCAGGGAATATCTGGATCACAGATTGTTCACATTGCAGTAAAGATAAAAAAAGACAGCAGGAGAGGAGGCGGAAGAACATGCGACTGCCGGGAAGTGATAAAGTTATAGTGGGTTATGACCTGGGGAAGGATTATGCGCAGATCAGCTGCTATGTCACAGGCAGGGAAGAAGAGATCACCACATTGTCTTCCGTTGCAGGCTCACAGGTCTATACGATTCCCCTGGTCCTGAGCAAGAGACAGGGAGTCAACCAGTGGTTCTATGGAAGTGAAGCCCTCCGGCATGCGGAGGAAGAAGAGGGAATCCTGGTGGAGCATCTTCTGAAGCTGGCAAAAGATGGGGAACCGGTGCAGATCGATGGAACGACTCTGGATCCGGTGGCACTACTGACTCTTTTTCTCAAGCGTAGTCTGGGAATGCTGTCCCAGATGACTTCCACAGAGCGGATCGGGGCCCTGATGATCACCTGCGAGGAACTGGATGCAGGAATGCTGGAGGTGCTGACGCAGGCAGTGGAGGCATTACACCTGAAGACGGATGCTGTCTGTTTTCAGAGCCATCGGGAGAGCTTTTATTATTACAATCTGTATCAGCCGGAAAATCTGTGGAAGCAGGGGAGCGTGCTGTGCGAGTATAGGGACAGTTCCATCCAGACTTATTATATGGAATGCAACCGCCATACGATGCCGGTGGTAACGTACATCGAAGAGCGGGAATTCCCTTTTCCGGTGGAAAAATCGGATGAAAAATTCCTGGAGATCGCCACACAGCTATGCGAGAACCGGATGGTGTCCTCGGTATATCTGATCGGGGAAGAGTTTTCTCAAGAATGGATGAAAGAATCGCTACGCTATCTGTGCCGTGGACGGAGAGTCTTTCAGGGGAACAACCTGTTCAGCAAGGGTGCCTGCTACAGCATGATGGAGCGACTGCATCCCAGTGAAAACGGACAAAATCATGTCTATCTGGGACAGGATAAATTGAAATCCAATATCGGTATGAAAGTGCGCAGACAGGGAGAGGAATCCTATCAGGCACTGTTAGACGCCGGAATCAACTGGTATGAGGCGCAGAATACCATGGAGTTTTACCTGCTGGAAGGAAGAGCGGTGGAGATCCTGATCACGTCCCTGACGGGAAAGGGCAGCCGGATCGCCAGAATCGTGCCGGAAGAATTGCAGGAAGGAATCACCAGACTGCGGATTCAGGTGGAGATGAAGGATGAAACACATCTGCAGGTGGAACTGGAGGATCTTGGTTTTGGCAGCTTCCGAACAGCTACGCATCATATCTGGAAGGAAGAAATAGAGTTGTAGATCTGCCCGGGGCAGAGAAAATGAGGATGAAAAATGAAGGCAAGTCTGTGTGTAGGAGAATATTGCGAGAATGCCTATAATGTGGAAGGCCTGGATATCCGGGTCTATAGTATGGAAGAGTTGTGCTATTGCCTAAAGGAGAATGCATTCCTGTTAGACCTGTCCATCATGAACGATAAGCTGGTGGACTGGATCGGAGAAGAATGTAAAGTGTGGGAACTGGCAAAACAGCTCTACCCCATGGTACATAAGCAGGGATCCTTAAGTGTGTTCGTGGTGACGATCCTGCAATATGTGGGGATGTACGATCCGGAAGAAATCCTGCAGGTGGAGCAGGTACTGAAGCAGGGAGCCGGACTCAGCAATCTGGAGAAACGCAAGAGCCAGATCGACTATATGGTGGAAAAAAGAAAATATGCGGCAGCCATCCGTGGATATGATATGCTGCTGGAGACCTGGAACCATCTGGAACAGGAAGGAAAGGAACTTCCGGCGGGAAAAGTCCGGGCGGCGATCCTGCACAATAAGGGTGTGGCGCTGACAGGGCTGATGTTTTATGACAAGGCGGCATATTACTTTAACGAAGCCTGGAAGACCGATCCGGACAGAGAACACCTGGATGCCTATCTGGCGGCAAAGAGAATGGAACTGACGGAGGATGCCTATGTGGCATTTGCAGCGCAGAATCCGGAAAATTATACGGAGTCCCTGGAACTGGAAAAGCGGATCGAGCAATTTGAACGGGAATGGGAACAGCAGCCGGAGTACCGACAGCTACGGCTGCGTGGTGACTGGCGGGTGAACGACAGGGTGAAATACGATGCGGAAAATGAGAGACTGACTCAGGCACTGAAAAACAGTTACCGGACAAGTGTCAGCGTATAGAGAAGACAGCAGGAGAGAATTATGGCGTGGTGGAACCGTTTATTTAAGAAAAAAGAACCGATACAGCAGGAAGAGGACTGGGAACAGCTGGTCTATACCCGCAACGGTGTGAATTTTGATGAGGAAGACCAGAGAAAACGTTACATTGTAAATTGCCTGGAGCAGATCGCAGAGGCTTCCAAGGAGATCGACCTCCTGACGGGAGAGTATACGCTGGTGACTTCTTATCTGACGGATACGGATGAGATTGAGGCCCTGCCAGCAGAGCAGAGAGAAGAGGTCAACCGGGTGGCCGGCAAGCTGGCCGGGCTGGAACAGGAACGCAGCAGATACCGGGAAAAGAAGAACCGTATGCGGGATGCGGACTTCTATGCGATCCGCAAAAGAGAGAACGAGATTGAAGAAGGCATTCAGAAGATTCGGGACGGCGAGAAATACGGCAATCTGATAAGGCAGGATCTGCACAGACTGGACGGAGAACGACATGCCTACGAATACCGGAGAAATGAGCTGGAGAATCTGATGAACAACCAACGGGGCATGGCTGTCATTTTCCTTACGGCATTGATCGTCTGTGTGATCATGCTGGTGATCCTGCAGTATGCTTTAGAAATGGATGTCTATGTGGGACTTTTTCTGGCAGTAGGTGCAGGAGCTGTAGCCATCTCCTATGTCTGCATCCGGTACATGGATGCAGGACGGGAACTGCAGCGGGTGGAGAAGACCATCAACAAGATCATCCAGCTGCAGAATAAAGTCAAGATCCGCTATGTGAACAACTGTCAGCTGATGGAATATCTGTATCTGAAGTACAATACGGACAGTGCAGCAAAGCTGGAAAAACAGTGGAAAATGTATCAGGACGAAAAGGAAGAGCGGAAGCAGTTCGCAGAGGCGGAAGCTAAGATCGAGTACTACCAGAAGCAGCTGGTACAGCAGCTGGCCGGTTACCGTGTGCAGATGCCGGAGCGCTGGATCAGCCAGACAGCTGCGCTTTTGGACAAGCGGGAAATGGTGGAGATCCGTCACGAACTGATCCAGAGAAGACAGGTGCTCCGTAAACAGATGGACTACAATCAGGAAGTAGCGGAGAGTGCAAGAAACGAAGTAAAAGACATCGCAGCCACCTATCCGAAATATGCCCAGGAGATCCTGGCCATGGTGGAGCGGTACGACCGATAAAGAATTGACAAGATACCTCTCGTTGTGTTACTATGACACCGTGTTAGCAATTTACCTTGCTAAAGCATACGACGCGGCCAACAGTGAGTGGCAGAACGGGAGGATGTATTATGAAAAGAGTATTAGTGGCATTACTGGCAATCAGCATGGCAGCAGGTGTTCTTACCGGCTGTGGTTCTAAAGGATCTGAGAAAACATTTACCGTAGGTTTCGATGCGGAATTTCCCCCTTACGGATATCGTGATGACAGTGGAGAATATGTAGGCTTTGACCTGGATCTGGCAGCAGAAGTATGCAAGAGACAGGGCTGGGAGCTGGTAAAGCAGCCTATCGACTGGGATGCCAAGGATATGGAACTTTCTTCCGGAGCCATTGACTGTATCTGGAACGGTTTCACCATGAACGGCAGAGAAGATGCCTACACCTGGACAGAGCCCTATATCGACAACAGTCAGGTATTCGTCGTAGCGTCTGCTTCCGGTGTACAGAACAAGGAAGAACTGGCAGGCAAGGTGGTAGCAGTACAGAAGGATTCCTCTGCGCTGGCTGCTCTGAACGATGAAGAAAATGCAGACAACATTGCACTGCGTGATTCCTTCTCCCAGCTGATCGAATATGCGGACTACAATACCGCTTTCATGGATCTGGAGCAGGGTGCGGTAGATGCCGTAGCCATTGATATCGGTGTGGCACAGTATCAGATTGCGCAGAGAGAAGAAGGAAAATTCGTTATGCTGCAGGGCGAGGACAACAAGCTGGCTGTAGAGCAGTATGCAGTAGGTTTCCTGAAGGGTAATGATGAACTGAGAGATACCGTACAGAAGACACTGGACGAAATGGCAGCGGATGGTACCTTCGCACAGATCGCTGAAAAATGGGGACTGACCGACAGCGCATGTCTCGGTAAATAATCAACTAAGGATAGTTAAGGAGTAGAATTCATGAGTTTGCTGACCATGAGTGCCCAACTGGCAGAGGGCTTTCTGATAACGGTGGAAATATTTGTACTGACCCTTTTGTTTTCCCTTCCTCTGGGGCTGATCGTAGCCTTCGGAAGAATGTCAGGATGTAAGGTGATCCGCATTATCTCCAAAATATACATATCCATCATGAGAGGAACCCCTCTGATGTTACAGATCATCGTGGTGTATTTTGCCCCCTTTTATGTATTCCGCATGCAGGTGGGAACGGGGTATCGTTTCCCGGCGGTGATACTGGCATTCGTGATCAATTATGCGGCATATTTTGCAGAGATCTACCGTGCGGGCATTGAGTCCATACCGGTGGGTCAGTATGAGGCTGCGGAGGTGCTGGGCTACAGCAAGGCACAGACTTTCGTGAAGATCATTCTGCCGCAGGTGGTGAAGCGGGTTCTCCCGCCAGTGACCAATGAGACCATTACGCTGGTCAAAGATACATCCATGGCATTTACCATTTCCATTGCGGAAATGTTCACGGTGGCAAAGCAGATCGGAGCGGCACAGACCAGTGTGCTTCCCCTGTTGGCAGCAGGTGTGTTCTATTATATCTTCAATCTCGTGGTGGCTTCTTTCATGGAGTATCTGGAGAAGAAGACATCTTATTACAGATAGGAGCAGTGCGGAAATATGGTCCTTTTGGAAATGAATCATGTGAAAAAAAGTTTTGACGGCAACGGGGTGCTGAAGGATATATCCCTGAAGGTTAACGAAGGAGAAGTTGTCTCCATCATCGGCCCCTCCGGTTCCGGCAAATCCACATTGCTTCGCTGTGCAACGCTTCTGGAGAAAATGGACGGTGGTGAGCTGATCTATTTAGGGCAGACGGCAGCTTCGGAGAAAACGGATAAAAACGGCAGAATACAGTGCGAATATGCGTCCAAGGCAGAATTACATAAGATCCGGAAATGTTTCGGACTGGTGTTCCAGAATTTTAACCTTTTTCCCCATTATACGGTGATGAAAAATATCATCGATGCGCCGATCCATGTGGATAAGGTAAGCCGCACAGAAGCCGTGGCGAGGGCGGAGAAGCTTTTAGCACAGTTGGGACTGTCGGATAAGGCAGATGCCTACCCTTACCAGCTGTCCGGTGGACAGCAGCAGAGAGTATCCATAGCCAGGGCACTGGCACTGCAGCCCAGGATCCTGTTCTTCGATGAGCCGACCTCGGCACTGGATCCGGAATTGACGGCAGAAGTATTAAAGGTGATCAGACAGCTGGCAAGTGAACATATGACCATGATCATCGTAACCCATGAGATGCAGTTTGCCAGAGAAGTATCCGACCGCATTATTTTCATGGAACAGGGTGTGATCGTGGAGGAAGGTTCTCCCGAAGCACTTTTTACAACGGAAAATGCCCGGGTTCGGGAATTTATCGGAAAGTTGCAGTAAAAATATATTGATTTTTTTTCGCAAATCTGTTTATCTATTAGGTGTGGGTGTATCTTGCCCACACCTGTTTCAATAAAAGACTGAAAAACATAAGAATGCGAGGACTGATGGTATGAGCGTACAGGAAATGAAACCGATCAAGGAAGGCAAAGTTCGTGAGATCTATGACAACGGAGACACCCTGATCATGGTGGCAACTGACCGTATCAGCTGCTTTGATGTGATCTTGGACAACACAGTAACAAAGAAAGGAACTGTATTGACCCAGATGTCGAAATTCTGGTTTGATATGACTGAGGATGTGATTCCCAATCATATGGTATCCGCTGACGTTAAGGATATGCCCGAATTTTTCAGACAGCCGAAATTCGACGGCAACAGCATGATGTGCAAGAAGCTGAACATGCTCCCCATCGAGTGCATCGTTCGTGGATACATTACCGGAAGCGGCTGGGAAAGCTACAAGAAGAACGGTACCGTATGCGGTATCAAGCTTCCGGAAGGTCTGAAGGAGGCAGATAAGCTTCCCGAGCCCATCTATACCCCTTCCACCAAGGCAGAGATCGGAGATCATGATGAGAATATCTCCTATGAGCAGAGTGTGGAATATCTGGAGAAGCGTTTCCCCGGCAAGGGCGCAGAATATGCGGCCAAGCTTCGTGACTATACCATCGCTATTTATAAAAAATGTGCGGATTATGCACTGACCAAAGGAATCATTATCGCAGATACCAAGTTCGAGTTCGGACTGGATGAGAACGGCAACATGGTACTGGGGGATGAAGTATTGACTCCCGACAGCTCCCGTTTCTGGCCGGTAGACGGCTACGAGCCCGGACATGGCCAGCCTTCCTTTGACAAACAGTTCGCCCGTGACTGGCTGAAAGCCAACCCTGAAAAAGGCTGGAAGCTGCCGGAGGACATCGTGGAGAAGACCATTGACAAATACCTTCAGGCTTACAAGATGCTGACAGGCAAGGATCTGTAGGGTACGGTTTTTGGTTTTTTTTCACGGGGCAGGCAGGAAAGGTAAGGCTTACAAGTGACGGACAACATTTATATTCAGACAGAAAATAATGACAAATTAAAGGAAGAATGTGGCGTTTTCGGCGTGTATGATTTCGACGGACACGACGTGGCATCCACGATTTATTACGGCCTTCTGGCATTGCAGCACAGAGGCCAGGAAAGCTGCGGTATTGCCGTCAGTGACACGAATGGGCCCAAGGGCAAAGTCTTAAGCAGCAAAGACATGGGACTGGTCAATGAGGCATTTACACCGGAACAGCTGGAGAAGTTAAAAGGCGACATCGGTGTGGGACATGTCCGCTATTCTACAGCGGGAGGATCCACCAGAGAGAATGCACAGCCTCTGGTACTGAATTATGTAAAGGGTACTCTGGGACTGGCCCATAACGGTAACCTGATCAATGCGCCGGAGCTTCGAAGAGAACTGGAGTATACCGGTGCTATTTTCCAGACCACCATTGATTCCGAGGTGATTGCTTATCATATTGCCAGAGAGCGTTTGAATTCCAAATCGGTAGAGGAAGCTGTGGGCAGAGCCATGACGAAGATCAAGGGAGCCTATTCCCTGGTGGTGATGTCTCCCAGAAAGCTGATCGGCGCCAGAGATCCTTATGGATTTAAGCCGTTATGCATCGGCAAGAGAGACAATGCGTATTTTCTGTCCAGCGAGACCTGCGCTCTGGATACGGTAGGTGCCGAGTTCGTCCGGGATGTGCTTCCCGGCGAGATCGTGACCATTTCCCCGGAGAAAGGAATTGAGTCCGATACCACCCATGTATTAAAGCCTGCGGAGACCGCCAGATGTATTTTTGAGTATATTTATTTCGCCAGACCCGACAGCTTTATCGACGGCGTCAGCGTATACGATTCCCGTATTCTGGCCGGAAAGTTCCTGGCTATGGATTCCCCGGTGGATGCGGATCTGGTCATCGGCGTACCGGAATCCGGCAACTGCGCAGCCATGGGATATTCCATGCAGTCGGGAATCCCTTACGGCATGGGCTTCGTGAAAAATGCCTATGTGGGCAGAACCTTCATCAAACCGAAGCAGAAGAGCAGAGAAAGCAGCGTTCAGGTCAAACTGAACCCTATCCGGGAAGCCGTGGAGGGCAAGCGTGTCATCATGATCGATGATTCCATTGTCCGCGGCACCACCTCCGACCGTATCGTAAAGATGTTACGGGAAGCCGGAGCCAAAGAGGTACATATGAGAGTCAGTTCACCGCCGTTTCTGTGGCCCTGCTATTTCGGCACAGACGTTCCGGCGAGAGACCAGCTGATCGCATATAACCGTTCCATCAAGGAGATCAGTGATCTGATCGGCACGGACAGCCTGGATTATCTGAAGATTGAGAGACTGGAAGAACTGGTGGGCGGTAATCTTGGCATCTGCAAGGGCTGCTTTACCGGAAAATACCCGATGGAACCGCCTGCGGAAGATATCCGCGGAGAATTTGACAAATAAACAATAACTATTCAGAAAACCGCAGAATAAGAAAAACTGATACGTCATGCCTGCATGTAAGTAGCAGTTTTCTTATTTGTAAGGTGACTCGAGTAGAGTCACCATCCCACACATGAACAAAATTAGCTGCGAAGCAGCGGGAAAGTATGAGAAGCATACGGTTTTGTGAATGTGAGGGATGGGTTTTGAATAGTTGCAATAAATTAGAAAATAAGAGGAGCAGACAAATGAGTACAGGTACAGACAGATATCAGAGCCCGTTATCCGAACGCTATGCAAGCAAGGAGATGCAGTATATTTTCTCCCCGGATATGAAATTCCGTACATGGAGAAAGCTGTGGATTGCACTGGCAGAGACGGAGAAAGAGCTGGGACTGTCCCAGGACGGTAAGCCCGTTATCACAGATGAGCAGATCGAGGAACTGAAGGCCCATGCTGAGGACATTAATTACGATGTGGCAAAAGAGCGTGAAAAACTGGTACGTCATGACGTTATGAGCCATGTGTATGCGTACGGACAGCAGTGCCCCAAGGCAGCCGGAATCATCCATCTGGGCGCAACCTCCTGCTATGTGGGTGACAACACCGACATTATTGTGATGACCGAGGCACTGAAGCTTGTCAGAAAAAAGCTGATCAATGTTATGAAGGAACTGGCGGATTTCGCTGATAAGTATAAGGCACAGCCTACCCTGGCATTTACTCATTTTCAGCCTGCACAGCCTACAACCGTAGGCAAGAGAGCAACGTTGTGGTTACAGGAGTTCTCACTGGATCTGGAGGATCTGGATCACGTTCTGGGTACCATGAAGCTGTTAGGCTCTAAGGGAACCACCGGAACCCAGGCTTCTTTCCTGGAACTGTTCAACGGAGATCAGGAGACCATCGACAAGATCGATCCCATGATTGCAGCCAAGATGGGATTCAAGGAGTGCTATCCTGTATCCGGCCAGACTTATTCCCGCAAGGTGGATACCAGAGTAGCAAACGTGCTGGCCGGTATTGCGGCATCCGCTCATAAGATGAGCAATGACATCCGCCTGTTACAGCATCTGAAGGAAGTGGAAGAGCCCTTCGAGAAGAACCAGATCGGCTCCTCCGCCATGGCTTACAAGCGTAATCCCATGAGAAGTGAGCGTATTGCTTCCCTGTCCCGTTATGTGATGGTGGATGCGCTGAATCCCGCCATTACTTCCGCAACCCAGTGGTTCGAGAGAACGCTGGACGATTCTGCCAACAAGAGACTGTCTATTCCCGAAGGCTTTCTTGCCATCGATGGTATTCTGGATCTGTGCCTGAATGTGGTAGACGGACTGGTAGTATATCCGAAGGTAATTGAAAAGCACATGATGAGCGAGCTTCCTTTCATGGCTACCGAGAATATTATGATGGATGCCGTAAAGTTAGGCGGCAACCGTCAGGAACTGCATGAGCGTATCCGTGAGCTTTCCATGGAGGCCGGACGCAATGTGAAGGTAGAAGGAAAAGAGAATAACCTCCTGGAGCTGATCGCCGCAGATCCCGCATTCCCCATGGGACTGGAGGAACTGAAAGCATCCATGGATCCGTCCAAGTATATCGGACGTTCCAAAGAGCAGGTGGAAGCTTTCCTGAAAAATGTGATCAGCCCGATCTTAGAGGCCAACAAGGACTTACTGGGTGTAAAGGCCGAGATCAACGTATAAACGTTTTCTGCTGAAGTAATTTGTGGAAACGAAAACTATTCAGAACCTCATTCATCGGTGATCTTTTGATGTTTACATGGCTCTGAATCGTTACAGAATGATAAGAAAGCAGGAGACGAAAATGGGTGGATTTTTTGGAGTCGCAGCAAAAGAAGACTGTGTGTTTGATCTGTTCTTTGGAACGGATTATCATTCCCATCTGGGAACCAGACGTGCCGGCATGGCAGTCTACAGCAAAGAAGAAGGTTACAACAGAGCCATTCACAACATAGAGAATGCACCGTTCCGTACGAAGTTCGACAAGGATGTCAATGAGATGCACGGACATCTGGGCATCGGCTGTATTTCCGATTTTGAGCCCCAGCCGCTGATGGTGCGTTCCCATCACGGAACTTATGCTATTACCACCGTGGGCAAGATCAACAATACGGATGCCATCATTAAGGATCTGTTTGCGAAGGGACATTCTCATTTCCTGGAGATGAGCGGCGGTGACATCAATGCCACGGAGCTGGTGGCGGCCATTGTCAACCAGAAGGACAATCTGGTGGAGGGCATTCAGTACGCCCAGGAGATCATCGACGGTTCCATGACCTTACTGATCATGACACCCAAGGGAATCTATGCGGCCAGAGATAAGATGGGCCGTACTCCGGTGGCAGTAGGCAAAAAGGAGGGGGCTTATTGCGTCTCCTTTGAGAGCTTCGCTTATCTGAATCTGGGATACCAGCCCGTGAGAGAGCTGGGACCGGGAGAGATCGCCGTGGTGACACCGGAAGGTGTACGAACCCTGGTGAAGCCCGGCAAGGATATGAAGATCTGTACGTTTTTGTGGGTCTATTACGGATATCCGTCCTCATCCTATGAAGGCATCAGTGTAGAGAAGATGCGTTATCAATGCGGTGCCAAGCTGGCGGAGCGTGATAATGTAAAACCGGATATCGTAGCAGGAGTGCCGGATTCCGGTACCGCTCATGCAGTGGGATATGCCAACCGCTCGGGAATTCCTTTTTCCCGTCCGTTTATTAAGTATACCCCCACCTGGCCCAGATCCTTTATGCCGACGATCCAGACCCAGAGAAATCTGATCGCAAAGATGAAACTGATCCCGGTACATGATCTGATCCAGGATCAGAGTCTGTTGTTGATCGACGATTCTATTGTCCGCGGCACACAGTTAAGAGAGACCACGGAATTCCTGTACCAGAGCGGTGCAAAGGAAGTACATATCCGTCCGGCCTGTCCGCCTCTGTTATATGGCTGCAAGTACCTGAACTTTTCCAGATCTTCTTCCGAGATGGATCTGATCACCCGCCGTGTGATCAAGGAGATTGAGCAGGAGGGCAGAGAAATCGATCTGAAGAACTATGTGAATCCCGATACTCCGGAATACGAGGAGATGGTAGGACGGATCTGCAAACAGCTGAAGTTCACCACATTGCAGTTTCAGAGATTGGATGATATGATTGAGTCTGTGGGCATCGGCAGAGAGAAGCTGTGCACCTACTGTTGGGACGGCAGAGAATAATGCGAAAAGAACTTCTAATCACTCAGAGCATAGGTTCTTTCGTGAAGAAGTTCTAAGTTTCGCATGGCAAAACGCTACGCGTTTTGAATATAGATGTAGGTTATATAAAATATAATAAATATTGATTTTACTTATACCATAAAGTGTTGTATACTGTAAAGGTGTGAGAAAGAGAAGCAGGAGTTTCTTTGGATCACCCGGAATAAGATATTGGATGTAGATTTATCACAGAAACTGTGGTAAAGAATGGAGGAAAACATGGTAAAGGCAGTTGTAGGAGCCAACTGGGGCGACGAAGGAAAAGGAAAGATCACAGATATGCTGGCAGAGAAAGCGGACATTATCGTACGTTTTCAGGGCGGCGCGAATGCAGGACATACCATCGTGAACAATTATGGTAAATTTGCTCTGCACACCCTTCCTTCCGGTGTATTTTACAATCATACCACCAGCGTGATTGGTAACGGTGTGGCATTAAACATTCCGATCCTGATGAAAGAGATCAAGTCTATCACAGACAGAAATGTTCCCATGCCCAAGATTCTGGTGTCTGATCGTGCACAGATGGTAATGCCTTACCATATTTTATTTGATCAGTATGAAGAGGAGAGACTGGGCGGTAAGTCCTTCGGATCTACCAAGTCCGGTATCGCACCTTTCTATTCTGATAAGTATGCGAAGATCGGTTTCCAGGTAAGTGAGCTGTTTGATGAAGAACTGCTGCAGGAAAAAGTACAGCGTGTCAGTGAGATGAAGAATGTCATCTTAGAGCATCTGTATCACAAGCCCATGATCGATCCCGCAGAGCTGTTAAATACCCTGCATGAGTATCGCGATATGATCGCACCTTTTGTATGCGATGTATCCGCATTCTTAGATAAGGCACTGAAAGAGGGCAAGACCATTCTGTTAGAGGGCCAGTTAGGAACCATGAAGGATCCGGATCACGGAATTTACCCCATGGTAACTTCTTCCTCCACGTTGGCAGCTTACGGCGCCATCGGTGCAGGTATCCCTCCTTATGAGATCAAGCAGATCGTTACCGTAAGTAAGGCATATTCCTCTTCCGTAGGAGCAGGTGCTTTCGTATCTGAGATCTTCGGTGACGAAGCAGATGAATTACGTCACCGCGGCGGTGACGGTGGTGAGTTCGGTGCAACTACCGGACGTCCCAGACGTATGGGATGGTTCGACTGTGTTGCCACCAAGTACGGCTGTCGTCTGCAGGGCGCTACCGATGTGGCATTTACCGTACTGGATGCACTGGGATATCTGGATGAGATCCCTGTATGTGTAGGGTATGAGATCGACGGTGAAGTTACCACTGATTTCCCTGTTACCTACAAGCTGGAAAAGGCAAAGCCCGTACTGAAAAAGCTCCCTGGCTGGAAGTGCGATATCCGCGGTATCCGCAACTTCGATGAACTGCCGGAGAACTGCAGAAAGTATGTGGAATTCATTGAGGAGCAGATCGGATTCCCTATCACCATGGTCAGCAACGGCCCGGGAAGGGAAGATATCATCTATCGTGAGAGTCCTTTGAAGAAATAAATGCTGTCAAATGCGGAGAGATAGGATAATCTTTGATGGAAAAAACATCTGTAAAATGTGAATGAGAATGGAAAGGGCATGGTGCTGGTATGAGATCAGCCCGTGTCCTTTTTGGTATACGATGAATCCGGCAGGAATTTTGATTACACAGTATCTGGCTGAATGCAAACATTCGTAGAACGCAGTTTTGCATGGCTCTGAATAGCTACAGATTTTTACTGTGAAGGAACAAAAACCAGTGTCTGATAGTAATTTTGAGATGGAGACAGCGAGATATGATCAATAATCTGGAAGCGTATAAAGTATTTTATTATGTGGCAAAATGTGGGAGTGTGACCAAAGCGGCCGGGGAACTGTCAATTTCACAGCCGGCGGTCAGTCAGGCCATCAAGCAGCTGGAAAATACCCTGGATGCCGCCCTGTTCCACCGGGCGGCCAAGGGAGTACGGCTGACCAGTGAGGGAGAACTGTTGTATTCCTATGTGGCAAAAGGGTACGAACAGATCGAAATGGGTGTGAAGAAGGTTCACCAGATGCAGAATATGGAACTGGGAGAAGTCCGCATCGGTGCCAGCGATATGACATTGCAGTTTTATCTGCTTCCCTATCTGGAAAAGTTCCATGAACAGTACCCCGGGATCAAGGTGATCGTCACCAATGCGCCGACACCGGAGACATTGAATTATTTAAGAGAGGGACACATTGACTTCGGAATTGTCAGTACGCCGTTTCCGGAGAGACCTGATATTCAGATGATACCGGTGCGGGAGATTGAGGATGTCTTCGTGGCGGGAAGAAGATTTTTCAGCTACAAGAACCGGACGCTGGATTTTCAGAAACTGGAAAGTCTGCCTCTTATTTTCCTGGAAAAAAATACCAGCAGCCGCAGCTACATGGATGAATTTCTGGCGGGAAACGGGGTATATGTGCAGCCGGAGTTCGAACTGGCCACCAGCGATATGATCGTACAGTTTGTGAGACGAAATCTGGGTGTTGGCTGTGTGATGCGGGATTTTGCCAGAGATTATGTGGAATCCGGCTTGCTTTTCGAACTTAGATTCAATAAAATAATACCGAAGCGTCAATTCTGTGTCGTTAGGAACACGAAGATGCCTATGGCTCCGGCGGCGGAGAAACTGTTGGAGATCATGGAGCTGGACAGACAGGAAGAAGCGAAGATATAAAAGTGACGGCAAAAAGAGGATATACCGGCGGAAACGGAACTGCTTTGACTAGTAAAACGAATAGGAGAGAAGAGTTATGATACGCAATATAATTTTTGACATTGGCAATGTGTTGACAGACTATCGCTGGGAGGGATTTCTGGCGGACAAGGGATTTGATGCGGAAATGATCAAAAAAATCGCAAAGGCATCTATTATGCATCCGCTGTGGGCAGAGTATGACCGCGGTACCTGGACGGACGAGCAGGTTCTGGCTGCATTTGTAAAGGATGCACCGGAACTGGAGAAAGAACTGCATCAGGCGTTCGAGAATATCGCTGGCATGGTAACCCCCAGAGCTTACGCTATTCCCTGGTTACAGGAACTGAAAGCAAAGGGATACCATGTGTATTATCTGTCCAACTTCTCACACAAGGCAGAGACAGAATGTGCGGAAGCGTTGAATTTCCTGCCGGAGATGGAAGGTGGCATCCTGTCCTACAAGGATCAGCTGATCAAGCCCGAACCGGAGATCTACCAGCTGCTTCTGAAACGCTATGGATTAAAGGCAGATGAGAGCGTTTTCCTGGATGATACGCTGGTGAATGTGAAGGCGGCCGAAGAACAGGGTATCCACGGCATCCACTTCCTGACCAAAGAGCAGGCGGAAGAGGAACTGCGTAAGCTCGGCGTGGACTGCTAAATGGTTCGTAGCGGAGGG
>CDZB01006544.1_pt1 | contig 22414 bp, 18 predicted proteins | sample 554961 | NCBI WGS metagenome assembly CDZB01 (sample SAMEA3182106, study PRJEB8094) | gut metagenome | biome: human; feature: gut; material: Stool; isolation source: human stools | place: Canada | collected 2013-02-26
AGTTTGTTTTTAATGCCGCATTGCTTGCCGATCTCGCGCAGGATGTCGTTGCAATGGCAGTTGCACGGCATATAAAAGACATGGTTGTCGAGCCGCTGATCCGCGTATTTCTCGATGATGCGTTTGGGAATATCCAGCAGGCGGATACGGCTTTCGGTATTGGTTTTCTTACGTCGCGTGATGATCCACAGGTTACCGTCGAACATAGTTTGAAGGTTGTCCGTGGTCAGCCCTTTCACGTCGGCATAAGCCAGCCCCGTGAAGATGGAGAAGACGAACAGATCGCGGATGCGGGCATGCGCCTTGTTGGCCGTTTTATAGTTCATCACGGCCTTGATCTCCTCTTGCGAGAGATAACCCCTGTCCACGCTTTCGGGAGAGTTGATATAGCCCGAAAACGGGTTGAACGGCAGGCGCCCGTCGTTGCGGGCAATGGCGACGATATGTTTCAAGACGATCATGTAGCCCCACACGGTATTTGTGCGGCATTTCTTCTCCGTGCGCAGGAAATACTCGAAATCGTTGATAAAGGTAAGGTTCAGTTCTTTCAGCGGGATGTCCTCCCGGTGGTAGGTATGGGCGAGGAACTCCCGCACACGCTTACACACGCAGCAGTACTTTTTCCACGTGGCGATCTCACGACTGAAACCCACCTTTTTCCGGTATTCGACATTGTGCTGTTCGAAGAGTTTCAACAGCGTTTCCTGCTTTACTCCGATACCGAGGTAGGCATCCCGCAGTTTGGCGGCCGTGACATAGCCGTCCGACTGCATCAACTCCTGATAGCGGCGGTTCACCTCGACGCGGATTTTATCGACGGCAAGATTGATTTGCATGGCCTCGACGCTCTTGCCCGTCGCCCGGCCGTTCTTGACATCCCATAAACGCGGAGGAACGTCCATTTTGCAACTGAATTGTTTGACCTCGCCATCTACTGTAAGACGGCACATCAAAGGCAGATCGCCGTTGGGGCGGGCGCTGCCTTTCTTCACGTAAAATAAGACCCGAAACGTGCTTCGCATAATAAACCCGATTTTTGGTTACAAAATTAATGTCTGTCGGGCCGTTTGTCAAGATGAAGAATAACGCAAGTAGCAGTAAAAGAATGCGTTACAAACAAAATTCAAAGCAAGTACCGCGTAATGATCTGGTAACGATTCTTATTCAGCAATAGGCCGTAAAACCGCTTCGAACGAATTTCTGTATAACGCAAATCAATGCGCTATTGATTATAAACCAGCACCTTAAGCCATTCGTTGCGTTGTCCTGCTAATCTCTTGAAAGTTTATTTTATCTTGCAAGGTATCCTACGACCTACGATTCTGAAATGGGCTTCGGCACCACGCTTGAACCGAAAGTAATTGTGTATAAACTTAATACTCAAATCAAATATGAGGTTTTATCTGCAAATTGATACCATAATGTTCCCATTATTTGCAATATTCCAATACAATTAAGGTGTTCATAGGAGTAACCATAGTCTAAGAATAGAAGTAATAAACCTCCGGTTTTTTATTGCCTTGTAAGAAATGACTATATTCTGCAACATTAAACATTAATGTGAATATCGTATTCGTCTTTTTTGTCTTGAATCTTTTTAACTTCATTAATCCAAAAGCTAATATTGTTAATGAAACTATCCCATCTAACCATATGTATATAACTGACATAACCACGGTAAACATTATCACCAATATTACAAATTGAATTTGTTTTCTCTATTTGATTAAACATATTCGCACGTAAGACTTTGAATAGTTTATTTGTATGCCATAACGTACATCCTGACTGACAACACATCTTTGGTTCGAGCATATAATCATACCTACCATTAATGTCAGGAAGAACAACTGCCAATATACCATTTCTTCTGCTAGTTCTGTCATTTCGAGTTGTCTCTCTTAGAGAATAAGACACTTCCCAAGGAATCCATTGTTCATCTTCGCTTTTATTTAATTCTTTCATATTAGGAGAGATGAGCACAATAGTAATGCTACTGTCAAAAATTTTGTTCCTTAATTTTGACTCCACAGTGGAATCTTTAAAATTGGAAAGGTCTTCACCATCTAGTTCTCCTTTATTAATGTGATCATCATCTTCAAGTTTATCCTGTAGTTCATCAACATAGTGACGAACTTTAGTTGATTCGTACCAAGGTGTTCTTTCAAGATGTTTCACAGAAGTATCACCATATTTATATGATATAAAAATCTTATGTCCCATAACTATTTATTATTTATAAATTAAGTAAGTCTTTAAACAATGAAGAATATGCCAAGTTAATACATAATTCAGGTTCTTTGCCATCAAAATATTTGTCATAAATGATTTTGGCAGCACCTCCAGTGCTAGCCAAAGGAAATACTTTTGCTTTTGGATGCAACTGGGTAAACATTGTATATTCATCTTCTACACCTTCCATACCTCCAATAAATATTCCAGCGTAAAATTCATTATCACCAAGCATATGTTTTCTCATCACTTTTATACTCAAATCTTTATTTCCCATATCGTCGGTCTTTATAATATGAGCAACACTTTCGTTTTCTAAAGGAAAGAACTGTTCAAAATACGTAGATTGATACAAAGTTACGCTGCTCTGTATGTCTAATCCCGAATGCTGCAAAATGCTAGCTATAAGCGGTGTTATTGAAGGATGGCCTCCCCAAATCAGTTTATACTTAGGCAATGCCACGCTAGCTAAAGCTAATACGGAATCACGTATTGCGATTGTATCTGCGGTTTTAAAATATTTTTCATCTCTTCCTAACATAGGAATACTTGCAGACAAGAATATATTCAATTGCTTTTGAGCCATAATTCAAAATCTCTTTTTTTAATAGTCTTAACCTCTAATGATTCATTTAACCATTCCAGATGTTCTATCCATTTTTTGCGAATGCGCAAGTCATCATATATGAGGAATAATTCAAGTTTTTCGTTATCAAGCAATTTTCTAAAACGTAGCGAATCGAAGCAGTCATAAGATTGTGGAATTCCTATTGCCGGAATAAACAATCTAATTCTATTGTCTTTCAAAGTTTCCACAAGATAGCGATACTCTTGTATAAGTTGTCGCCCTTGTTTACGGGCTTCTTCAACAAATTCTCCCACAAGGTTGTCTTGTCTTGCTGCGAGGTTCCTAGCTCTAATAGACTCTACCGTATGTACGATGTTCTCAATGCATTCTTCGGTAATACGACAAGATTCATTATGAAAATCTTCATTCACAAACATTTTTTGTGTTAATTGGATAGGTTCGCATAATAAATTGTGTATGTCTGGGGTACAATCAGGCCAGATAATTTCAACCACTCCAATTTGTTTTTGGTTCGCTGATACAATCTCCTCATTGCACCACTTGCTATTTTTAAAATCATTGGTGTATAGCTGAATTAGTACATCGCAATCCGTCATCCGGTGATGTAATTCTTCTTGAAAATTTTTAGCTGGATTGATAGAATATGTGTCAAGAAATACATCGTAATTATTCCGGACAAAAGCATCAAATAATTGGTTGGCCACAGCAGAAGAGTCCGTCCGGCGATAACTAATGAATAGCTTCCGGTTTTCTCTCAATAACCTCATTGATTCAAATGCATAGTTAATATACTTTTCAATATGATCAGCAACATATTGTTTTCCATTCATTACATGAATGATTTCAGGAACTTCTGCTTCAAAATTTTCCCCAAAATATATTGGCAAAATAGCATCTCCATTATCAAGGAGAACTTTTAAAGCATCGATATCTTTTTCCGAATGATTTATGTCACCAAAATAGAATGCGAAAGTTGGCTGTTTATTTGAATATTTTTCGAAGAAAGTATCGACATAGACTAGCTCAAACATATTGCTATTCAACCCTATACTCAGAATCTTCTCAAAAAAGCGAACTTTAATTGTATTACAAGCGTTATTTTTAATATCTCCCAGAAAGATAAGTTGGTATTTATATGCCATGAAAATTGTTGTCCTTTATAAGTAACTATGATATAATCCAATCGTATAATTTTTTGAGATAAAATTTTCCATCTTTATACTTGTAACGATAGTAGTATCCTCTAGGTATCCATTCCCCGTTTGAATATTTTTCTGTTCCAAAATAATATTGAATATTCGGATATATCTGCATATATTCAGAACCTTTCCAGCTACCATCATTCTGAGCAATTGGAAATAATGCTATTTTCCCTAAGTCAAATTTTTGTGCATCGCCGTAACCTAATTCCCAATTACACCATTTTGAGTCAATAGCACCATCAGTAGCAATCAATATGAATTTATCATATTTTTTAATTTGCTGTTTAATTTTTGTCGCTGTAACTCCAGAAGTAGTTTTGGGCATAGAATTATCAAGCCAATCAACATAAATGCTAGTATGTAAATTTTCTAAAATGTAGGCAACTCGTTTGAGTTGGCTAATTTCGTCATGTTTATGAGAGAGGAATACGGATGCACGTTGACCAGCAGAAAAATGTCTAGTTTGCTGATGAGTTTCCGAAATAGCATCAGCAGCAAGAGTAAGATCTTTTAGTTGGTTTTCTGTTAGAATCATAGCTATTTTTAATTTATTCGACAAAAGTACAAAAAGAAATCCGACTATCGAATATAATTCACTATATTTGCACAATAAAATTGCGTCTAAAAATGAAGTTGAATAGGATAAAGGCTGTTTTGTCGGATAAAGGTATCTCTCAAACTTGGTTGGCCAAGCAACTTGACAAGAGTTTCAGTATGGTTAATGCCTATGCGTGTAATAGAATCCAGCCGAATCTGGAGACGTTGCAGCAGATTGCAGAGATACTTCAAGTGGATCTGAAAGATCTGATAACGGACAAGGACGAACGTCAATAGCGTTTGGGGATATCCATTATTTTTAGAATGCAACTTCCGATAATTTAGAGATATAGGAACTTATGACACCTGAAGAAAAAGCGAGGCAAAAAATAGATCAGTGGTTTACCGATGCCGGTTGGAAAGTGGTTAATAGAGAAGACTACGAACCAACTTGCTCTGCCGTTGCCATACGGGAAGGGCTGCTGAAAGGTAATCTCGAAGCCGATTATTTCCTTTTTCTGAATGGAAAGGCAGTTGGTGTGCTTGAAGCTAAAAGGGAGGATGTGGATGCCTTTTCCAATAAAGTAAGTGAACAGGCTGCCTTATACGCCAGAAGTGTTCCTAAAATCTATCAGGCGTATCAGAAGCCGCTACCTTTCATCTTTACTTCAAACGGGAAAGAACTATATTTCTGCGATTTCCGCAAACAGAATTCTTCTTTCAAACAGATAACTACTCTTCCCACTCCTTATGAATTAGTCAAGCAGTTAGGGATAAATGATTATTTTGCCGGGCTTCCTACTTTACGCAAGAAAGGATTACGCGATTGCCAGTACGAGGCTGTAACCGAGTTGGAAAAGAGCTTTCGTAGTGGGCAAAATCGCGCTCTGATGGTACTGGCTACAGGGGCAGGTAAGACATATACAGCCTGTCTTGCTGCATATCGTATGCTGTCATATACCCCGATGCGAAGAATTCTGTTCCTTGTAGACAGGAATAATCTTGGCAAACAAGCGGAGGGAGAATTCGGAACTTTCCGATTGACAGAAAACGGAGATGCGTTCAATACTATATTTACAGTAAACCGACTTCGCTCTGCGTCTATACCTTCTGACAGTAATGTGATTATTTCGACGATACAGCGTCTTTTCTCTTTTCTGAAAGGAGAAGCCATCGAAGATAATGATTACGATGACGACAATGAACCGACGGAAGAGGTCACTTTACCGCCAAATCCCAATTTGCCGCATGATTATTTTGACATGATTATCATAGACGAGTGCCATCGTTCCATTTATGGAAACTGGAAGAAGGTATTGGAATACTTCGATACGGCAAAGCTTGTAGGATTGACCGCAACGCCTATTCCGGAAACAATGGCATTTTTTAATAACAACCGCGTTGTCAACTATACATTGGAACAAAGTATAGTCGACGGAGTAAATGTGGATTGCCGTGTATACAGAATCAAGACACAAGTTACCGAGAGCGGAGGAGCCATCTTGGAAGGAGAAAAGGTTAAGGAAGAAACCTGCTATACTGGAGAAGTGAAGACCGTCTGCAACAAAGAGACGAAAAACTATACCAATAAAGAACTGAATCGAAGCATTATCAATCCGGCGCAAATCAAACTTATCTTATCCACTTATCGCGATGTAGTCTACACAGAGTTGTTCAATGATCCGCAGCGAGACAAGAACATAGACTACCTGCCCAAAACATTGATATTTGCTCTAAACGAAACTCATGCAACCAATATCGTACAGATAGCCAAAGAAGTGTTCGGGCGCACAGATGACCGTTTTGTTCAGAAAATTACCTATTCGGCAGGCGACAGCAACGAACTGATTCGTCAATTCCGCAACGACAAGGATTTCCGTATTGCAGTGACCTGCACATTGGTTGCAACCGGTACGGATGTGAAGCCATTGGAAGTAGTGATATTTATGCGTGATGTAGAATCATTGCCCCTTTACATACAGATGAAAGGGCGCGGTGTGCGTATAATCGGAGATGAACAACTGCGCAATGTTACCCCAAACGCATATAGCAAAGACTGTTTCTATCTGGTAGATGCAGTGGGTGTGACAGAACATGAAAAGACAATTCCAACAGCGACTGATGACTCAACGACAAAGACAATCACCCTAAAAGAACTGTTGGAGCGTATCAGTCATGGCTATCTCCCTGATGAGTATTTGAAACGTATTGCAGCAACGCTTTCCCGAATATACAACAAGGCTGACAGCTCGCAGCGAACAGAGTTCACCCGCTTGGCTCATGACGACATGAAGGAACTTGCTTCCAGAATTTATAATGCGCTTGAAAATAACACTCTCCCTCCGTTTATCTGTGTGAATGAGCCTAACAATGAACGTAAAGGATTGGTTTCTCCGCTTGCTCACCATGCAGATGCACGGAGGTACTTGCTCATCCTTGCCGCAGGGTTTGTCAACACTTTGATGCCGGGAGAAGACACACTTATCTATAAGGGATTTTCCATTGAGGAAGCAAAAAGCACGACAGATGCTTTCGAGGATTTCTGCAAAAAGCACAGCGATGAGATAGAGGCTTTACGCATCATTTACAACACTGAGGGTGAGCCTATAACCTATTTGATGCTGAAGGATTTGGAGAACAAACTCAAAATGGCAAACAACCATTTTACATCCAAACAACTCTGGAACTCGTATGCCATTGTAAATCCTAATAGTGTACGACGTTCTACGACCAAAGAGGAAAGCGAAGCCCTGACGAACATCATACAGCTTGTGCGCTTTGCTTTCCGTCAAATAGAGCGATTGGATAGTATAGTCTACACATCAAAACAGTATTTCAACCTGTGGTTAGGGCAAAACCAACGCGAAATAACCGACAAGCAGCGTGAAATTATCAGCCGTATAGTGGATTATATCGCCGCCAACGGTGCTTGTACCGTCAGGGATATTCGTGAGGACGATGCTACCCATGCAGCACAAATGATTCGTGCATTCGGCAATATACAGAAAGCAGATGATGCACTTCGTTCTCTTTATACATTCGTAGTTTTAAGAAAAGCAGCATAAGAACAATAATATGGCAACAAATAATATAACAGAGCAATCGCTTACCAAGAAGGTCTGGAATCTGGCAACCACACTTGCCGGACAAGGTATCGGGTTTACCGACTATATCACCCAGCTCACCTATCTTCTCTTTTTGAAGATGGATGCCGAAAATGTGGAAATGTTTGGAGAAGAATCGGCAATTCCGGTCGGCTACCAGTGGGCGGATTTGATTTCTCTTGACGGTTTGGATTTGGTCAGGCAGTATGAAGAGACACTGAAACAGCTGAGCGAACAAGAGAACTTGATTGGCACGATTTACACCAAGGCACAAAACAAGATTGATAAGCCCGTCTATCTGAAAAAAGTCATTACCATGATTGATGAAGAACAATGGCTTATCATGGACGGTGATGTGAAAGGTGCCATCTACGAAAGCATTCTCGAAAAGAACGGACAAGATAAGAAAAGTGGTGCAGGACAGTATTTTACTCCCCGTCCGCTCATTCAGGCGATGGTAGATTGTATTGCTCCACAAATAGGTGAAACTGTTTGCGACCCGGCTTGTGGAACAGGCGGGTTCCTGCTAACGGCATACGATTATATGAAAGTTCAGTCTGCAAGCAAGGAGAAACGTGATTTCTTGCGTAACAATGCCTTGCACGGAGTAGATAATACGCCGTTGGTGGTAACACTTGCCTCCATGAATCTCTATTTGCATGGTGTAGGAACAGACCGCAGCCCGATTGTTTGCGAGGATTCATTGGAGAAAGAGCCATCTACGCTCGTGGATGTAATACTTGCAAATCCTCCTTTCGGAACACGTCCGGCAGGCTCTGTAGATATTAACCGTCAGGATTTCTATGTAGAGACAAAGAATAACCAGTTGAACTTCCTCCAGCACATGATGTTGATGCTTAAAACCGGAGGTCGTGCTGCTGTGGTATTGCCGGACAATGTACTTTTTGAAGGCGGTGCCGGTGAAACGATACGAAAGAAGTTACTCACAGATTTCAATCTACACACAATTCTACGTTTGCCTACCGGTATATTCTACGCCCAAGGCGTAAAGGCCAATGTATTGTTTTTTACAAAAGGTCAGTCCACAAAAGAGGTATGGTTCTACGACTATCGTACAGATGTAAAGCATACGCTTGCTACCAACAAACTTGAACGTCATCATTTGGATGATTTCGTTTCCTGCTATAACAACCGTGTAGAAACTTTCGATGCAGCGAACAATCCACAGGGGCGGTGGCGTAAATATCCGGTAGAAGACCTCCTTACTCGTGACAAGACGAGCCTTGACATCACTTGGATAAAGCAAGGCGGCGAAGCCGATGATCGCTCATTGGCTGAACTGATGGCTGATATAAAAGATAAAAGCCGGACGATAAGTTCTGCTGTGGCTGAACTTGAAAAATTGCTCGCAAATATAAATGAAGATTGAGTGTATGGAAAACGATAATATAGCCATATCAATGGAGCAGCAGTTTGGAGAGGTCATAGATATTATTCTCCAACATAAAAGCCGTGCTTCAAGAGCCGTAAATAACGAACTGTTGTTCACAGCGTGGCATGTCGGAAGATATGTATCAGCCAAACTGAAAAGCGAGGAATGGGGAAGCAAGGTTGTAACGCAGTTGTCCGAATATATCCGTTCTCGAAGACCTGACATTAAAGGCTATAGCCGAAGAAGTATCTATAATATGGTGATGTTCTATGATGAATATTCATCGGAAACATTCTGTACGATTGTAGAAAAGTATTTGAACTCTGAATTTGTGCAGCCAAGAACTGCACAAATTGAATCAGCCCAACCTACACAGGAGGTAGCTGTAATTGTGCAGTTTCCGGTTGCACAATTCATCCAGCCAAAAACCGGACAAATGCCTAAGATTTTAGAACTGACTACCTTAACCAATCATATTGAGATATTATGCCGATGCAAAAGCAATGAAGAGCGGATGTTTTATATACTCTATGCCAATAAAGAACATTTAGTGAAACGGGAACTTCAACGTTGCATCTCCAATCAGACATATACGGCTTTATTGGGCAACAAGAACAATATGTCGAAAGGATTACTCAATGCTTATCCGAATGCCCCGATAATGTTCAAGGATACGCTGTTTGTCGATTTTCTGAATCTTCCGAAAAAGCATAGCGAGTCAAAATTGAAAAACGGTTTGATAGAACACATGAAGCAGTTTATTCTCGAACTTGGCAAGGATTTCATCTTCATGGATCAAGAGTACCGCCTCAATATTGGTTCGTCTACCTTCAAGGCCGACTTGTTGTTCTTCCATCGCGGATTACAGGCATTGGTGGCAGTGGAATTGAAAAAGACAAAATTCCATCCGCGAGACCTCGGTCAGTTGGAGTTTTATCTGGAAGCACTCGATAGAGATGTGAAACGCTCCAACGAGAACCCTTCTATCGGCATTATTCTCTGCCCGGAAGTAGACCGGGTTGTGGTGGAATATGCTATGAGCCGAAGTATGAGCCCGACAATGATAGCCGAATATAAACGCATTCTTATTCCGCAGGAACGTATGCAGCAGCAACTGAATGAGTTTTGCAACTTGTTCTTAAACAAAGAATAGCCTATATGGATACAAAGAAATTACGTCAAAAGATACTCGATCTTGCCATTCGTGGCAAACTCGTTCCACAAGACCCTACGGATGAACCTGCATCCGTATTGCTCGAACGCATCAAGGCGGAGAAAGAGCAGTTGATTAAAGAAGGAAAAATCAAGCGAAGCAAAAAGGCTGCAAAGACTTCCGATACGCCCCATTATGAGAATGTGCCGTTTGAGGTGCCGAGTTCATGGGTGTGGACAACTGTGAATGACATATCAAAATCAATTTTATATGGTGTAAGTAAATCTGCGAAATCAGAAGGTAAATACAAATTATTGCGCATAACTGATATTCAAAATAATCAAGTAGATTGGGGAACTGTTCCGTTTACAGATTTTGATGAGGATAAGGTATCTTCATACATTTTGCATGATGGAGATATTGTATTTGCACGAACAGGAGCAACAGTTGGAAAATCATATTTAATTGATGGGCTTAGACAAAAGGCTATTTATGCGTCATATTTGATACGAGTACAAACATTTGACTTGATTTTACCGGAATATGTAAAACGATTTTTTGAGTCTGGTTATTATTGGGAGCAAATTGAATTAGGCTCTGTAGGCATAGGACAACCAAATGTAAACGGAACGATTCTTGGAAATTTAAACATTCCATTACCTCCTCCTGTCGAACAACAACGTATCGTGGCAGAAATAAAAAAGTGGTTTGCTTTAATAGACCAAATAGAGCATGGCAAAGATGATTTGCAAAGCATCATAAAGCAAGCAAAAAGCAATATTCTTGACCTCGCCATTCATGGTAAACTTGTACCGCAAGACCCGAATGATGAACCGGCCAGCGAACTATTGAAACGCATAAATCCCGACTTCACACCTTGTGATAACGGGCATTATGAGAACTTGCCGGATTCTTGGTGTCTTACAGATATTAAAAGTATATTTACAATCAATCCTAAAAATAAAGTTCTAGATGATGTCATTGCAGGGTTTGTGCCTATGACTAACATTGCAGATGGTTATTCTAATGAGTTCAGATTTGAACCAAGATTATGGGGTGATATAAAGAAAGGATTTACTCATTTTGCGGAAGGAGATATAGTTGTGGCCAAGATTTCACCATGCTTAGAAAATCGAAAATCTGCGATTGTTACTTCACTTCCTAATGGTATAGGAGCAGGTACTACGGAACTTTTTGTATTCCGTTCACAATGTGTTTTACCAGAATACGGTTTATACTTCTTCAAGTCAGATTTATTTATAAGCCATTGTGTTGGTACCTTTAATGGCGTAGTCGGTCAGCAACGAGTATCAAAATCCATTATAGAGTGCATCAAATTTCCTTTGCCTCCATTATCCGAACAAAAGCGAATTGTAGATGCTGTTCATACAGCAATTGCCAAGTTGGATACAATAATGGAGAGTTTATAAGCTCTCCATTATTATATCAAGATGTCTGAAAGCAATATTCATTGCATTGACAATTCGCAGTTGCTCATGATATGATGGTATCGGTACTTCTATAGCTCTGAATAATTTTTTGTTCAAGTGAGGAATAGCGGAACCCACCTTATTTTCACGCAATGTCTTTCGGTGCAAATTGATGACTTGTAGAATATAATCAGTATTCATATGGCTGTTTATAGTCAACAGTTTGAATGTACTGCCTTGATAGCCTTCAATTGGCGTTCGGAACACTTCTCCGGAGTTTTCGCCATCTACCAGTATTAAAAGAGAATTAGCCGGAATGAACTTCCCTGCAGTCAACGTCTTTGCATCGCGTTCTCCACGCAAATATTTGACATCAAGATTTATTCTCTCTATACCATTCTGTTTTTCACCATCGTTCAAAGAACATAGTGCTTGCATGGGCACAACACACCAAGAATCCGGCAAGTTCTCATAATGCCCGATACGTTCTACTATATTGTTGTCATATTCATTATAAATCAATGTAATATGACAACGAAATTCAGAAACTATCTTGCCAAGACAAACTTGGCAAAGAACACCGTAACATCGTATGTATGGACGGTGCAGTATTTCCTCAACCACTATGGGGAAGTGAACAAAAAGAACCTGTTAGCCTACAAGGGGTATTTGGTTGAGAACTTCAAACCTCAGACAGTAAATCTTCGATTGCAAGGTATCAACAAGTACCTTGAATTTACGAAACAAGAGAAACTTAAGGTAAAATTCGTCAAGGTACAGCAGAAAAACTTTTTGGAGAATGTAATCAGCGATGCCGACTACAAGTTTCTCAAAACGCGCCTGAAAGCGGACGGTTATGATGAGTGGTATTTTGTCGTATGGTTTATGGCGGCTACCGGTGCGCGTGTTAGTGAACTGCTCCACATCAAAGCAGAACATGTACAAATCGGACATCTTGATCTTTACAGCAAAGGTGGGAAAATACGCCGTCTGTATATTCCGAAAAATTTACGCATGGAAGCCACGAAATGGCTCAAAGAAAAAGGTCTTGCGTCAGGCTACATATTTCTGAACAGATTCGGAGACCGAATTACAACACGCGGCATAGCCCAACAGCTGAAACACTTTGCGGAAAAATACGGAATGAATAAGGAGGTTGTTTACCCTCATTCATTCCGTCATCGTTTTGCCAAGAATTTCCTTGACCGATTCAATGACCTTGCCCTACTTGCTGACCTTATGGGACATGAGAGCATTGAAACCACTCGTATCTATCTCCGGAGGACAGCCAGTGAACAACAAAAAATTGTGGACAAGGTGGTGAACTGGTAATTCCACATCAGCCCTTAGGAGTGTATTCAATTACACTTCTAAGGCTGTTTGAATATCATCAAGGGATGAGAATAGTTCTTCTACCTTTTGAACTATACGTTGTTGCTCTGCAAGAGGGGGCAAAGGAACATTTATTTTATGCAAAGCGTTGGAAGATAACCCTAACAAGCCTATTCCTTTTCCTCCTATAAGATTGTTTTCTTTCAAATACACTAAAACGTAATAATAAAATGCTACACACAAATCTCCTTTCGCTCGAAGTCTATGAATATGGTTCTGAATACAAATGTCATAATCATAGTTCCAAATAGCCGATCGCCCAATATCACCACCTTCACATACTAGTAAATCCCCTTTTGTTACAGTACACTTATCCAATTCAGATTCTTTGTATGGCATTTGTTTAATCAAAGTAAAATCAAATTCATTCCAATATACGTTAGATGTTGTTAGATAGCTTCTCATTATTCCTTCCTTGTTTGAGGAATTAAGAGCTTTACCTGTATTGTGATTAAAAATATCTCCTAAAATAGTGCATTGCCATCCTTTGGGATAATGCCCGTTATCACAAGTGATTTCAACTTTCGGATTGATACGTTTGAGTAGTTCGATAGCCGGTTCATCGTTCGGATCTTGTGATACGAGTTTGCCGTGAATGGCGAGGTCAAGGATTTTGCTTTTGGTTTGTTTGATGGTAGCCTGCAAATCGCCTTTACCATTTTCAATGATGTCAATCAGAGCAAACCACCTTTCTATTTCAGCCACGATGCGTTGTTGCTCGGTAAGAGGAGGTAAAGGTATCATTCCTTTGCATGCATCATTTGTACTTAATCTCGGCATTTTTACGCCATAACCACATTGCTGTGTATAATCAAGAAAATATGCAGAGCGCAGTACATGGCACAAGTAATGTGTTGAAATGCCATAATATGAATTGAACGGAATAATTTCAGTTGTGCAATACCCAGCTTGAGGAGCAACCAATACCTTATTCAAATATGTACGCAATTTGGAATATAGTACATCGCCTTTTTTGAATTTATGACGTACACCTTTGATGCTTCTTTCTTTTTTCGATAATATCTGAATAATGGAAGCTGTATCTTTTTCCAAATCTTCAAGTTCTAGTATCCATTCATCATCAGCAATATCTGTGACAGAAACATTATTACTGTCGCCATAATTACTTATTTCCCCTAAAGTTGCCCACACCCATGAACTCGGCACCTCAAACGGCACATTCTCATAATGGGGCGTATGTGTAGTTAAAATATAGTGTGCCGTAGCCTTACTACAGCACACTAAAAGGGATGGTTACCTTCTCCTATATCCGCTTTTTACAGATTTAGCTACTCGTGAAGCATGAAGCAAACACCTCCTCCGATACGCTTCTTCCTCCTCGTCCGGTCTGCGCCCATCCCAGCGAAGATCCAAATCGGAATTTCCTCCGCCACCAGAGGATATAGGTACAGGCTGGCCACCGACGAGTGCATCGGCAACGGTAAAAATCAGATTGCGGATTGACGGTACAGACAATTGGTCGAGCAATGTATTCAGTTCTGATTCCAGTTCTTGGTTGATCTCTGAAAGGGACTGGTTTTCCCTTTTCAGCCGGTAGAACTCGCCGTAATCCGCCAAAGTATTGTGCTGGGCAGCTTCAACCTGCCGTGCTGCATCATTCCTATACAGTGATTCAATCTTGCGGATAATCTCGGTAAACTGCTTGGCGATGTGCCGGTTCTGCCGTTCGACCCACTTGTCCGTACCGAACAAAGGAACTTTCTCTGTAATTCGCGGCGGTGTGAAGTCAACCTTATGGTTTCGGAAGGGCTGGACAACTGAACGAGCCTTTGTAGCATCCATTGTCAGCCGTTCCAATTCCTGCTCCTTTTCGTTGAGTTTGTCGGCTTTGTCTTCGAGCTTGGTCTGATACTCGGCAATGAGTTTCTGTATATCCGCTTTCTGCACCTCATACCTGTCGAGGGTTATCCTGCCGGAAGCCAGTTCCTTTTCCGCATCTTCAAGCTGGCGGCTGTAACTGAAAATCTTTGATTCCAGATGCCGCATCATGGATTGAAGCCCTTTGACTGCTTTCTCCGCTTGCTTTGCCTCTTTGGTCAATTTGCGGATATATTCGCGCTTGTGGAGGTGCTGTACATTGCGTCCGTCAATACTGTCGCCACGTTCAAGGCCGTATTTGCTGCCTACGTCTTCATATAGAGAAGTGTGCATCTCTTTCAATATTCGGCCGTATTCAAACCGGTCTTTCCCGAACTTTGCCGACCACATCACACATTCGCGTCCGCTTTTGGGACGGACTCCGACCGGAACGATCAGAGCATGAATATGTGGACTGCTCTCGTCAAGGTGTACCTGAAACCCGACAATGTTTTCCTGTCCGTATCTGCGGACACACCAGTCATAGACATCCTTTGCCCAATGTTCGACTTCTTCACATCGGTGCAAGTGGCTGTTGTCAGCATCTTTCTCCAGACTGACGGTCTGATTTCCGAACGCCATTGCAAGCGTCCTGTCATGGTTGCCACCGAAGATAAACTTAGCACAACAATTCGGTTGGATCTTGCTGTCCGGCTTGAAGGGTTTCCACCCCAATGCATCCAGCCGTTCCTGCAGACGAACTTCAAGCGGTTTCTCCTGATAGCCCAACGGATGGATTTTTCCGTCAGGGCCAATCTCGAAATTCAGTTTCATTCTGGTCTTGTCATAGTGGTTGGTCGGATCCTGATTCTTCTTGTCAATCTTGTCCTCATTCCAACGACGTTCATTCTCATTGGCTTCTGCTGTGCTGAATGATTTGCCGGCTTCAACGTGCATGGCCTGTTTCCTATCTGTTGTCATAATGAATGTTTTTTGATAAATGATTGATGTTTGAGCTTGCTCACTCCGATTCGGATTTTGCCGGATGCAGAGGGGACTTTGTTGCTGTCAGGCAAAAAGTCCTTATTGTGTTATGGACTTTCTTACGAACTCCCGAAGCAAGGCTTCGGATTACTCGACCAATGCCAGATCAAATTCGTCAATAAGCAACTGCAATGCAGGGTTACGTTCTATCATCCTTGTAAGAATCATCTGCGGAGTATCTTCCATCAGGAGGAAGTCGGCGATGTCCAATCCTGCCTCACGCTGGTCGTCGGTCGCCATCTTCTCCAGCAGATCGGAACAAGTGGCACGTCTGCAAACGGATTGCAGCATCGGGACTTTGCGCCGCCATTCTTCCGTAGCCTTCAGGTCGGGAAATAGAATCACCTCACGTCCCTGCAACACCTGCATGGCTTCGCTGTTGAAGCATCCGTGCATACCACCTGTGGCAAGCCAGATGAAGTCCGGAATAAAATGGGCGGCAACTAATGCCGTCTTCTCGCTCTCGACAATGGCGACAGTCTTTGCCGAAGATGAAGCATCCGCCAGCAGATGTTCACCGAACAGGCATTGCTTCATATGGAAGTCCGGTGTCTTTTTGACCGAATGTACCCAGTTTACCTGATTGAACGGATGCTTGATCCGGTGCCCGGTCTTAGCATCATAGCCCATAATCTTGCCTGCACGGACATTACTGTTGATGTCTATTTGCCAGAATACGGTCGCTCCGTTCCACATTCTGGATGTACCGACCTTATAGAGATTGAACAGCCGATCCGTTTTCTCTTTGCCTGCCACTGTTGCAAGGTATCGGTATAAAGGGTTGATGTCAAGCCTCTGCATGGACTGATCTACCCAATCGGAGGGCAGATAAGAGATTTGCAGTGCTGGATTGGGCGATGGTTTTACTGTTGGCCTGACTCCTGTCGCCGTACTATCACCAATCCTCTGCTGCACGGTTAAAGTCTCTTTGACAAGCGGATTGTCCCGGAAATACTCCTTCGGTGTATAGTGGTAGCCGCAACTGTTGATGTGGTCGCATTTGCCCACACTGTCAGGAAACGATACCTGCGCTTCCTCATCAACATATCGGGTAAAACAGGATTTTCTGCCACACAGGGGACAGGCTGTCTTGCTGCCCGGCCTGTATTTCTGGAGATGGAATCTGTATTCGCTCATGGCCTTGTATTTTTAATTCCTGCAAAGCGGAACACCGTTTTGCAGTCTGCAGTCCTTGCAGTCTTGCAGGAATTTTCCGCTTTTCAACACCCCAAACTGCAAAACTGAAGACACTGCAAGCTGCAACAGAGTGTCATTCATTGCAGTCTTTGGTTGATGATTCATATTCGGTTGTGGATGATTTACCAGATTCATATATGATTTTCTCGTAATGCCCAGCCTTGGCTTTCCGCAGAAGCCGGCTGCGACACAGTTCCTTGAGGTAGTTCATTACCGTGCGCTCGCTGACACCCTGTAATTCTTTGCCTATGGCAATGGCCGTCTTTGTATCGAATGTATCAGGCAACAATGAAATCAATATCTTGGGAGGGTCTTCACAAGTATCGTTTGCCACGAAGGAACGGATGCGGATGTATGAATCCTCGAAATAATCGTTCAAACGGATGGCGGATTTCACCGATACCATATCCACAAACTGCAAATGGCTTTCATCGGCAGCATAACGCAAGACTTGGATAATCAGAGCCAGCCGTGCGACATGAGCCGGATGCTTCATCTCGCGGCTGTCAACCTCGGCATCATCCTCTATCCGGTTGATACGCTCCACTTTCCCGTTCCACCAAGAAAAGAAGTACCCCTTGGCTTCCTTGTCCATAGACAGTACATGGGCGGTTCTTTCTTCTGTCCCGGTGTCATAGTCCAAGGCAAGCACCTTGTCCAGTATTTTCTCCCAGCGCGCCGCAGCCGATGATGTTATTTCCCCGTCATCATCCCGGTCTATCCATTGCGATATTTCGGGGGATTTGGGCAATACGAACAGGATGCGGTCAAGCAGTCCGTTCTCCTCAAAGCCTTTTGTAAGCAGTTCGTGAATCCGTTTGGTCTGCGTGGTCCCGATGATATTGATACATGGCCGTTCTATATGAATCGGAGTGGTACTGCTTACCCTCGTCACATCCAAAGCCCCACCACTCCAAGCGGTGAGCAACTGTTCTATGAGCTGGCCGTTGGTATAGCGGTTGGCGGAATTGAACATACCCATAATTTCGTCCACTAGAATGACAACGCTTCTCGGATTGTTGTTGTGTGTCTGCAACAGGGATTCGGGAGTGAAGTCCGATACAATGGTTCGTTTCAAGACAGGCTTGTTTCCTGTTCCTCCGACAGCTTTCCACGACTCCAATTCCGCTTCGTATGCCTTGAACAGGGCATAGTCATGTTTTCGGAGAGGCCGGTAGGCAGCTTCCAGCGGTGGAGTCTTGCCCAGTCCGGGTCTACCTACCATAATGACATACAGTGCGCCGTTGCTCTGCCAGTCGCCTTTGATACGGATTCGGTATGTACCGCCCAATGCCGTTGATACAGCCGACAGCATGGACGTTGCGATGAACTCTGTCTTGTAGTTCTCGTATTTGGCCATATCGAGTATAATGGACTGTATGGTCTGGGGAAACACATCCAGAGGAAATCCTGTATCTTCGGTATGCTCCGCCTCCATACGGATTCGGTTGCATAGTTCAAGCCGGGTGTTTTTCATGTCAGCCATTGTTCTTCTTGCAATAGGATGTTACACTCTCGGACTTGTTTCCTGTCTGTACCCTGCGGATGTCGGACTTGGCATACATGTTCTTGTTGCCGACCTTGACGGGTACGAGGTAGCCGCGCTTCGCCCACAGGTTGAGTGTGCCTTCGCATACGTTCAACAATTCGCGGACTTGCCTTGTGTTGAGATAGGTCTCTTCCGCTTCACGCAATATGGCGGCTCTCTGCTCTTCCTGCTGCGCCATGATGGTACGCTGCACGATGGATTCTGCAAACATCTTGAGGTCTGTGGGAGTGACTTCCAGCTTTACGTTTGCTCCCTGTTCGACCAGACTTTCTATGGTAATCATAAATATCAATTTTGAAGTTTGTGATGACCATCTTCAAAAGTTCCCTGATGCTCCGCTTCCGATGGCTTATAAAAGAGAAGCACCGCCGACCCTCGGGAAAGGATTGACGGTGCAAAAGTATAGGCGAATTAAAAGTAATTGAAATAAAACGAGTTGGCATATTTGTTATGACAAAAAAGACAATTGTGACAACTCCCAAACCGCTTTATTTTACCCCATTTCGGGAGGTTTGTCTGCTGGTGGATGTATAGCGCCGTTCACTGCTCCCGTAAGTTCAGCCTTGAGTTCGGCCAACAATGTCTGGCAAATGTCGCCATTGAGCATGACACACATCCTATTCACTCCGTCTTTCATGACGTGCTGCGTTGTTGTCAGTATGTGGATGGCCTGACGGTAGGAACTTTCGCTTTTCATGCTTCCCATACCCTCGAACTGGCGGATGAGTGCGGCGGCGAACTCCTTTGCGCTGCCCATACCGACCAGCAGCCCAAGTTCGTTCAAGGCGTAATAGGTCAAAGCCTGTTCCGCAGCCGTATCATACTTGGAGATGAATTTCCAGATAACTCCGATGACTGCTTCCTTGTTGTCACAGTCAAGATAATCTATAAGAGGAATTTCCTTTGCCTTCTGCCGCCCTCGCGACTTCGGGACATCACTTGTAGCTGTAAATTCGTTCACAGATTCAGTGACGGATTGGCTTATGCCGGTATGTTTGGACGGCTCGGTTTCACCGGTCATATCATCGGCCACCGATTGCAACGCCCATTCTCCGATATGACCGCTCTCAATGGCGTTGTTCATGGCAAAGTACCTGTCCCAGTCCGCTTGGGTACGGAAGCCATTCTTTATAGACACACTGATAATCTGTCTGGCGACAAAGGAACAGCTCTGCCTGTCCGCACTGTCCACCTTTGGATTCTTAGCCTGCCTGCTGACCATGCCCACCATCGCTTCGAAACTCTTGCCGTAATAGAGCCAGCTCAGCACAAGCGGTGCGGAAAGAATGACATCCGGTTCTTTGGGCTTACTGCCAAAAAAGGATTTTATCCTACCCCATAGTGTTGTGGGAGAAGTCACATCGGGCAAAGGATTATCCTCATCCCTCTGTTCTCGGTACAACTCCACAATCTGTCTGGGCACTGCGTTCTCCTTGAACTGCAGATCAATGTTCTCAAATCCCTCCGTGCTGTCATCGTTCCATGACAGTTCCCATTCACGCCTGATTTCGGGCAGTTGCCTGAATATGGCCTGACAGATGGCGAGGTACTGCCTCTCGTCTCCGTTGGTCATCAGACGTGCGAAGCGGCTGTATTCCTCCCGGTGCGTGTTTTTCCATTGGAGAATGTCCGCCTTGAACTGCTCGTATGTCAATTTCTGCTCATCCATATTCGTTATATGTCAGTGAAATATGATAATTATAAAAGGAGGGATATAAAGAAAATCAATCCAACAGGTTCACCAGCTCCTTCTTCATCTCGTCATCTATCTTGCGGTATCGCGCGAAAGCCCGGCTTCCTTCCGAATGACCCGACATGGAGGCAATCAGGTTCGGGTCCTTGACCTGCTTGTAGAGGTTGCCGATAAACGTCTTGCGTGCCGTATGCGTGGTGGCCACTTCGTATAAAGGTCTTGCCACATCCTCGCGCGTTTTCGGGTCGAGGACTCTCACCATGCGGTCGATGCCTACATATTTGAGGATTTCCTTTATCTTCTTGTTATAGCCGAAGTGGGAGAACCGTGGAAGCAACGCATCTTCCAGTTCTTTGTAGCGTTCCAATATATCCAATGCCTTCTGGTTGAGCGGCACACGCACCGTATTGGCGTGTTCCAGCTTGGTCTTCTGCGGAATGTATTCTACACAACCGTCCACGATATTTGCCTTGGTAAGTCTGTTCAAGTCACTCACACGGCAGCCTATCAGGCACTGGAACATGAAAATGTCCCGATAGATCGGATAGGTGGCTCCCATTTCACTTAAATCGGCATAGTACACCTTGTCCCTTTCTTCAAGGGTCAGGTAGAACGGGTCGCCGTACATCGGCTGTGCAATCTGATACTGGTCGAAAGGGTTGTTTCTCGTCAGTCCTCGCTTGATGCACCACTTGATGACGGTACGGATGCGGTAGAGTGTTCCCGACATGCTGTTCTCGGAACGTTGTTGGGCAACATCGCGGGGCAATTCGTCTTTATAAAATACAGGGTACATTTCCACGTACTTATACTCCTCCTGCATCCAGAACTTGAAATCACGGATGTCGTCAGCGGTAATGGAGTCAATGCAAAGGAGAAATCCTCGCTGGTGCATGACTTCATGGCGGAAACGCTCGTAGCGCAGCACCTTCTTCAGATTGTCACGGTGATGTTTCCAGCTTTCATCGGCAAGAGGTGTCTCGTCCATGTATTTCTGAATCTGATATGACAGCAGGTATTCGTCTGCCTTGTTGCCGCCCCTCGCATTGATGTTGGGATGGTGGTATTCCTCTATCAGCCCTTTCAGCCAGTTGCCGTCCACGCCACGGTGGTACTCCTTGGTGATAAGGTGGGTTATCTGCTGGATGTCCCTGTCGAAGTTCATCCGCTTCTCTTCCGAGACCAAAGCCACACGTGGCTTGTAACCCTGTTTCTCCGCGCTCCAGTGGTTGGGGTTGATGGAAAGCTCGCTTGCAGCCTTGATGTCCACTCCTCCGATGTCTCGGACACGGAAATAGACACGCGCCAGATCCGTCACGTTGTTCTTGGCCGATGTCTTTCTGATGAATGCCGTCACTTTCATATATATGTCCTCCTTAGTTTATCATATCTACCAGTTTCCGCTTCATGTCATCATCAATCGTTCGATAGCGGTTGAATGCCCGGCTACCCTCCACATGCCCCGACAAGGAAGCTATCAGGTTCGGGTCGGGTACCTGTCTGTACAGGTTGCCTACGAATGTCTTGCGTGCCGTGTGGCTGGTGGCTACTTCATACAATGGCTTCTGCACAGTATTATAGCCATGTGTGTCAAGAATGGTGACCATACGGTCTATTCCGCAATGCTTCAAAAGTTCACGTATGCCCAAATTATAGGTGTGTATAGGTTTGAACGGAAACAGTCGGTCCGCATTTGCATCGTAGCGTTCCAGTATCTTCAATGCCTTTTCGTGGAGGGGGACTCTTACGGTCTTTGCCTGACACTTCTTCGTCTTCTGCGGCATGTATTCCAGAAATTCGTCCTTGATGTTGTCTCCTGTCAGCCGGTAAAGGTCTCCCACACGGCAGCCGACATAGCAGTGAAATACGAAAATATCACGAATGACAGCCAGTCTGGACTTGTCGTCCAAATCCGCGTCGTATAGGATATTTCTCTCTTCGGATGTAAGGTAGAAAGGGTCGCCGTATGTTGGCTCCTTGCAGCCGTAGAGCGCATAGACCTCATTGTCGGAATACTTCATCTTCTTGCACCAGTGCAGGAAGGTACAGAAGAGGTTCATGATGTTGATGACGGTAGTGCC
>CDZB01041711.1_pt1 | contig 22386 bp, 18 predicted proteins | sample 554961 | NCBI WGS metagenome assembly CDZB01 (sample SAMEA3182106, study PRJEB8094) | gut metagenome | biome: human; feature: gut; material: Stool; isolation source: human stools | place: Canada | collected 2013-02-26
CGGTACGGCTCATAAATGACCTTGCCGTGCTTATCCTTCATGGGCTTTCCGTCCTTTCCCAGTTTGGGTGCGCCCCTTTGGAGCATTTTCCCGCACTCCACCAAAATGGTTCCCTTCGGAAGCGTTCTGTCAAGATATAAACAGGGGATATTACAACTTTTTTTTGCAATCAGAAATTTGCTGATTTTACCTCGTCTTTTATCAGCCGCTTCACTTTATCCTCCAAAGTGTCACGGCTGGTTTTGCTGAAATGAACGCCTACTACATAGGTGGTGTTTCCAACCCTCATGCTAAATGTCCCTGCCGGGCTGGCGTTTGTTCTGTCTGCCGTGTCTGTGTTCTGTGCCATGCGGTTTCCTCCTTGCATGAAAAAGCCCGACAAGGAAAGGTCTGACAACGAAGTCCTGACAACGGACATCAGAAAACCTTTTTTCTTTATCGGGCGATACTATCTTTTTACTGTTTCCTTTTTCTTTCTAATATTGGTTGTCATGGTTGTCAGAGAGGGAAAAGTGCCGCAGTATCAGGGCTTCCGGGAATTTTGCCCGACAACCAGACCGACAACCGGCTCGACAACCAAGCGGCAACGGGCTGTTATTTTTGCTCCAGCCACTCCGCCGGAAGCCCAAGCTGTTCCATTTCCTCTGTGGGGACTTCCTCAAAACCGTCCATGCTGTTGTCAGGCTCGTTGTCATTTTTGATACGCTCCCAGCCCTTCTGGCGGCGGTACGGCTCCGGGAAGTAGCGGGGATTGGAAAACGCCCTCCAGCCGGTAACGGCGTTGTTCATAATATCGTTGATTTCCCGCAGTTCCCATTGTTTCGGCTCGTCATAGTCATGTCCCAATGCTTCCCTGTAAAGCTGTTTGGAGCAGACCATACTGCCGGAGCAGTGTTCCAGATGTACCCGGCCCGTTCCAGCTCTTTCAGGGCGGAGCCGATGCTGTCCGTGCCCTCCTTGCAGATTTTGGCCAGGCCTCTGGTGGTGTAGTTCCAGTCCTCCGGCAAGGACAGCATCATGGAGAGCAGCCCTTTGGATTTCAGCGACAGTCCCGCATTGCGCAGGTGGTGGTTGGACATCACCGTGTAGTCACGGGTTTTCTCAATGCGAAATACCGCCATGGTATCACCTCCTTTCGGCGGCCTAATAAAGTGTTGATTTTCGGGAAAAAGGCAGCCTCTATGCTGCCCGGATACCCCGGAGGGGAAAATCTATGGGCGGGGAACTTCCGGCTGACTGCGGAAGAAAAAACATTGGATTTTCAACCTCTTTCGGTACAGTTTTAAATTGGCTGGCAGGTGCATCGCTCACGAAGGCCCGAAAACGAGCGATGACATGAGAGATGCATCTGGGAATGAAAAAACGCCATAGGTGCAGAACCTATGGCGTACGAAAACTTAGTGTTTTGATTAAAAGAGGTGGTACATTGTCATTATTGGTAGACAATGATATAATAATATAATATAGTTAGCTTGTAGTCTGGTTAAAGTATAATCCACATACTATACAACCCGTTAATAGGGAGGAGATATATATGTTACGGATTGCATATTGCCAAATCAGCGCGCATCCTGCATATTGCGGAGCTAACGGTAATTTTTGTCGAGAACCTGTCTATGATGCTGGTGGAGCGGTTTTGACGGAAACCTCACAAATAGGAACAGTAAACGAAATTTGTGACAAAATCTATGGCCTTTACACAAAAAAGTTTTGCTTAAAAATTCAGCATTTACTGCAAACTTTAAAGCGAGAGGAAATTGATATACTTGTTTTCCCTGAGTATACAGTGCCTGCCGAATGTTTGCCTCTATTGTATGAATTTTGCCAAAGTCAAAACTGTATTTGTATCGCGGCATCACATACAGTGCAGCAGATTCACCAACCGATATATAAAAGTATTAATTTAAATATCGGTCCGGAAAGTAACAACTTTAGTTGTTGCCCTGTTATTTTTCCTGATGGAAAAACGGAGGTTTTATTTAAACATTACAAATCCAAATGGGAAGCTAATATGGGAGTTGAAGAATATCCAACTGAAGAGAAGTCATTTACCTTTATATGTAAAGATCAAAAGGTCACAGTACTCTTGTGCATCGACGCTCTACATATAGATGTGGATGAAAAGAAAACCGATGTAGTAATTGTTGCAGCTGCAAGCCCTTCAGATGGATTGTTTGGCAATAAATTTGAAAACTATGTATCCAAAGAAATTCCTACAATCTTTTGCAATTTTTATCTATACGGGAAAAGCACGATTTATGCTTCGCTTCCCAAAAACGCAAATGTTGAATATGCTGAGAAAACGCATATTACTAAAACAGGGGAAAAAGAAGAAGTAGTTGTTATCGCTGAAATAAATACCGATTGTCAAGCAACAAAGGTTCATACCATTAATCCTACTGTTCCGGTAAATGTTTGTAAAGTCCTACCTATTCTCTATCGTGATGATAATTCAGAACAAAAACTATGGAGTCAACTAAAACACTTTGCTCAGATACAAGACTATTGTAAGTTGGATAGCTGTCAACGAGCTTTTGTGCAAACAGCAGATGGAATTATATCTCAGAAAAAGAAATATCTATGTACCGGAATACATGAACAGACACTTTTCTACCCGCGCATTGTAGAACTGTCTGATTTTATCTACATAAATGATTTCTCATTAAAGCATTATGAAATAAATTGGCTGGAAAAATCAATAAATAGAATTATGGAAGAGATAAAAACGGCAAAAATCAAATTTGAAGATATAAACGCCGCTCTTTCTAAATTAATGCAAACCTATCAAGCACTTTTACCACAAATACCAGAAAAGTTAGATATTCCAGTTTTTGACGAGAACATAAAATCTAGCTCTGTATTTCAAAACAGAGGCGGTGAAATTCAAAAATTCCGGGACCAACAACAAAACGGAAATACCACACTTTTTATTGTTCAAAGTTTTCCCCAAATTGGAAAAAGTGCCTTTATTGATCAATTAAAGTTTCGATTTTCGTTTAATGTAATCAACTGTCCCATGCCTAAAGGTGGAGGGTTTGAATCACTGATTAGATGGGTGTGTGAAATTGCTAAAGCCCCTTTAGATTGGGAAAACTTTGATGAAGTGACAATAGAAAAGTATGTAAATTATTTTTCCCAATACTTAAACAACCTAAATAAGACGATTGTCGTGTTTAGAAGGACGGGCAATCTCTTTGATGAGTATAATGGGCCTAAAGCAACATTGTTTTTCACTTTGCTTGCCTCCAAACTACATGAAATGGACTCTGGGATAAAAGTTATAATCGAACACTCTAGACGTTTATCGCCAGTTATATCTCAACATCCGAATATATATGTTTGCACACTAAAACCACTGTATGATCTATATATAGAACGTCTCATAGAACAAACAGCTAACAATATTATGTATTCGTTTTCTTTGCCTCAAATCCCTAGTAATAGTGTCTATCAATGCCACGGCAACCCCGCAATTGCAAGAATGATTGGTATTTATATAGGCCAAAAAATCAATCAGGGCGAAAATATCGAAATTTCCAAAGACGATATGGATACCTTTTTAGATCAATATACGGATGGAATATTAAGTGCAATATCAGCTACACCTGAAGAAAAGGAATTGCTCAACGAGATAGCAGTATATAGACTACCAGTTCCCAAAGAGGCTTTTGAAAAATTACCACATTTCACCAATGAAAGACTTTCGCATTTAGTGGAAAAGCTCTTGGTAGAAGAAATTGATCAATATTTTGATGTAAATTCCTTTATTGCTACTTCTTTGAGGATGAAGGCAGTGGCTCGTAAAGATTTGCATGAAATCGCAGCACAGTACTACGAAAATTTGTTTACAAGAGAAACATCTTATATTGCTAAAGCAGAGCAGTTATTCCATGCTAGTTTTTCTCCTGAAAAAATAAAACTACGAGAAAATTTGCGATACTATGCAAATGATTTTTTTTCTGCTTCAATCGATTTGATAAATATGGGCGAAGTAGAAATTGCTCATACACATTTGGATTCTATCTGCCATTTTCAAAGTGCGTTTAATTCATCGGAGTTTTATTTTTATTATTCATTATGTTACATTTTTTCTGAAGAATACGATAAATATAGAGAGTTCTTTGAAAAAGCAGTAGCGCATCGTTCAGAAAATCAAGATGTTTTGTATTATCGAATGATTGATAGACTTATTAAATCACGATTTTTGAATGAAGCGGAGAATTTACTGAATGAGGTTTGTGAAAAATATACGCACACACGTCAAATGGATGCCCTATGGGTTGCGTATAAGTATGCCACAAATAAAACACGCAACGATGCCATTAATGCAGCTATGCAATTGACCCGTAATTCCGCTGGAGATTTCTATTCTGCAAAAATTCTTGTGCGAATATACTTAAAAGAGGGAATGATTGACGAGGCGCTCACAGAAGTAAAAGCAGTGCAGGAGAAGTGGCCTAAAAATAGATGGGCCCCAAAAATGGAACATATCATCAGCACGGGAAAATATCAAATGGATGCGGAAGAAGACGAAATTGATTCAGATGAAGAATTTGAGCGAGACTAGAGTTTTTAAATGCAGTGAGTGCCATAGGCTTGCGGCCTATGGCGCTCCTTACTGTTATTCCGTTTCGTCATCCAACCCCTCCGCCTTCAACCAATCCTCAAAGGACTTTCTGGAGATGCGGATCATGTTGCCGATGCGGATCGTCTTGAACAACCCAGAGTTGGCGAGTTTATAGGCCGAGGCGCGGCCGATACCGAGAATGGCTGCGATGTCATTCACGGTGTATGTTCTGCTTTGGGGCGTCCCTTTTTCGTTGATGCTCATAAAATGATCCTCCCTGCTAATAGCATTTTGAAATGCCCCTGGAAGCCCTCTGTCACAAGGGGTTCCTGCTAATACCTTGCTAATACGACATTTGAAAAGCCGTTGTAAGGCAGCATATTTCAGGGGAATTTGTGCAAATTGACCTGCCTCCAGGCAGCACAATTTGCGAAGAAACAACACGGGAAGATATGATATGAACAATTTACGAAATGGTACGCCGTACTCCTAAGCGGAAGGTCGGGGATTCGAGTTCCTTCTGGCGCGCCATGTGAGACCCCGCCGCAAGCCTGAACGCAAGGCTTGCGGCGGGGTCATTTTTTGCTTACCTGATCGTTGCGCCGCAGAGCAGCAGCACGTCCGTCGTGCGCAACGGCATAAATCCGAGTGCCGCACCGGAGCGGTTCAAACCGCTTATTTTTCCCACTTCGCTTGACAGCCGTCCGGGTAAATGCTATTATAGTCCGTATAAATACTATTTTTTTGGGGGGGAACCGTATGCAGCATAGTCCAAGAAAGTTCTGGGAAGTCTGGGGGCGCTCGGATGCGCTCTACAACCGCTGGGCCGCCGCGCACGGCGTGAACAACTACCGCCTGTTTGTGCTCTACGTGCTCGATAACCACCCCGGCGCTACACAAAAGGCCATCGCTGACCACGCGGGCCTGCCCAAGCAGACCGTCAACACCGTCGTGCGCGCGCTGCGCGACGAGGGCTACGTCACGCTCAGCCCCGCCAGCGGCGACCGGCGCGAGAAGAACGCTTCCCTCACGCCCGCCGGGCAGACCTACGCCCGTGCGCTGCTCGAGCCGCTCTATGCGCTCGAGGACGCCGTCTTTGCCCGCATGGGTGATACGCGCGTGCAGGAGATGATGGATGCGATCGCGCTGTTTAATATGCTCTTTGAAAAGGAAACGGAAATGATCAAATGAAGACAACTCGGCATGACTCTTTTGCGGCCTATGTGCTCCCGTCCGTGCTTGCGTTTGCGCTCTCGGGCCTGTACACGATCGTGGACGGCTTTTTCATCGGCCAATCGCTCGGCGACCTCGGTCTCGCTGCCATCACGCTTGCCTATCCGGCAGCGGCGCTGCTGCAGGCTGTCGGCACGGGCATCGGCCTCGCCGGTGCGATCCGCTGCACCATTTTGCAGGCGCGTGGGGAGGAGCAGACGCCGCGCACGTGCTTTTCCGGCACGGTGCTGCTGCTGCTCGTGACGAGCGCGGTGTTCACGGCGGTGCTGCTCGGGCTGCTCGGCCCGGTGCTGACGGTGCTCGGCGCGCAGGATGAAACGCGCCCGCTGGCCGCGGAATACATCCGCGCGATCGCCTACGGCACGGCTTTTCAGATCCTCGCCACCGGTCTTGTGCCCTTCATCCGCAACCTCGGCGGCTCGGCGTTTGCCATGGCTGCGATGGGCACAGGCTTTGTGACCAACATCGCGCTCGACTACCTGTTCGTGTGGGAGTTTCACTGGGGCATGGCCGGCGGTGCGTGGGCGACCGTCATCGGGCAGGCGGCGACGATGCTGCTTGCCATCGGCTATCTGGTGTGGCGGCGCGTGGGCTTCGTGCCGCCGAAGGCGGGCGAGGTGCTGCCGCTGTGGGGCGCGCTGCTGAAGGTCGCGGCCGCGCCGATCGGGCTGACGTTCTCGCCCAACATCACGCTCATGGTCATGAACCACTTCCTGCTGCGCTATGGCGGCGCGCTGGCGATCGCGGTCTACGGCTGCATCGACTATGTGCTCTCGACGATCTATATGCTGCTGCAGGGCGTCGGCGACGGCAGCCAGCCGCTCATCAGCCGTGCCTACGGTGCGGGCGACTTCGGTGAGCTGCGCCGCACGAGCACGTGCTCTTACCGCGCGGCCTTCGGCATCACGGCGGTGTGCATTGTTGCGCTCTTTCTCACGCGCAGCGTCATCGGCGCGCTCTTCGGCGCGTCTGCGGAGGCGAACGCCGGCGTTACCGCCCGGCTGCCGCTGTTTCTGGCGACATTGCCGCTGCTGGCATACACGCGCGTGACGATCGCATATTTCTACGCGACGGAAAAGACCGCACTGTCATACGTGCTCGTGTTTTCCGAGCCGGTGCTGACGTTCGTCGTGCTGCTTATTCTGCCGCAGCTGCTCAAGCTCACCGGCGTGTGGCTGGCGATCCCGGCGGCACAGGCGCTCACGTTCTGCATCGCCGTGCCCGCGCGGCGGCGCACACAGCGCGCGCGGGAGCTTCCGGCGTGAGCGAAAACGCCAAAGCCGCCTGCGCATAATAACAGCGCCCATTGCATTTGCAATGGGCGCTGCCGGCTTATCAAAAACCTCGTAGCCTTTCGCCGCCGGAGCGGCGAAAGAAAGTCCAATCATTTTCCCAGGCGACATGTGCGGCTGAGAAAATACTGCTCGGCCTGCAAACGTGCGCGCCGTCCGCTTTTGGCGGACGGCGCGTGCGCTGCAGTCAGGCTGCAAACTCCTTTGTCAAAAAGTAATACTTTTTGACAGTCACAACAGCGCCCATTGCATTCGCAATGGGCGCTGTTTTTGCTTTGGGTTTGGGTTTGCTGTGCCTTGCTCAGGCCTGCGTGTCGCCGCGGTAGAGCATGCGCACGATCTGGCCGCGCGTGCATGCGTCGTCCGGGCTGAAGGTGGTGGCGCTCGTGCCGGCGGTCACGCCGTTGGCTGCCGCCCATGCAACAGCATTGGCGTAGTAGGCGTCTGCCGCCACATCCGCGAAGCTCACCGTGTCGCTCACGGCCGGTGCGCCGGCTGCGTTATACAGCAGCGTGACGGCCTGTGCGCGCGTGCACGTGTCGTTCGGGCTGAAGGTGGTGGCGCTCGTGCCGGAGGTCACGCCGTTTGCCACTGCCCACTTCACCGCGTCGGCATAGTAGGCATCCGCGGCCACATCCGTGAACGGAAGCGCCGTGCCGGACACATCTGGCTCACCGGCCAGACGGTACAGGAAGGTGACGATCTCGGCGCGGGTGCAGGTGTTGGCGGGGGCAAAGGTGGTCTCGGTCACGCCGGCCGTGATCTGCGGGTCGCTGAAGTAGGCCCACTCCACGGCATCGTAGAGCTCGGTGTCTGCGAGGACGTCCGTGAACGGAAGCGCCGGAACGGCCGGGATCTCATCAACGGGGATCTCCGCGCTGACGGAAGCGTTTTCGAGCGTGATCTGGTAGTCCTGGCTGTAGTTGGCCTTGCCCGGCTCATAGGTGTAGATCACGAGTGCGAGCTTGTGGCCTTCCTTGACGGTGTAGAGGTTCGGCTGCAGGTAGATGGTGTAGTCGTGGTTCTCACCGACCTTGAGGGCGACCTTCGTGCCGGCGGAGGCGGAGTCATAGCCGGCGCCGGGGTTGCAGAGGTCCATCCAGCCGCGCGCAATGATCTTGTAGCTGACGTCGGTGGCGTTGAGCTCGGCGTAGTCATAGTTGTTCAGGCCGCCGCCCATCCACGCGCCGCCGGCGGTGATGGTCTTGGGCACATAGCTGCCCTGCGTGTTGTAGGCCGGGAACGTCGTGCCCTCGGGCGCGATGTCGACGAGCATGGCGCTGACCATGAGCGCGTCGCGGTCGATCAGATCGGCGCCGTCCGGCAGGGACACGGTCACAGCGCCGTCAGTGGACGCTGCGCCGACGTAGTTGTCGTGGTCAAGGGCGTTCGTCTCGTCGCCGACATAGTTGTCGTGGTCGACGGTGCCGCGCGGGCTGCTCGTCTCCGGCGCGTCATAGTTGTCGGCGCTGGCGGTGAAGCTCACGGCCACGCTGCCCTTGATGACGGTGTCGGCGTCGACATCCATGGTGTACATGGCGCTCACGTCGGTGGAGCCGGCGGTCAGCGCATTCTGCCAGTTTCTGCGGTTGATGCCCTGCGTGGCGTAGTCGCTGTTGATGGTGGTCGTGCCGGTATCGCCGGCGTTGGACATGACGATGCTTTCGTCGGTCGTCCAGCTGTCATAGGTGTTCCAGACGGAGGCGTCGACGTTGCTCTGCGCGGTGACAGCGGCCATGTTCTCGGCGCCGTTTTCCACGCCGCACAGGTAGTGGCTGAACCAGCGGTTGAGGACGTTGTTGTAGCTCTCGCCGTCAATGTAGAACTCGAGGTTGCCGGCGGGATAGCTCGGGGTCAGGTGCGCGTCCTGATGCAGCAGGAGCTTGACGTTCACGCCGGCCTTCTGATAGGCCTGATACATGAGGTCAAATTCCTTCGTGCGCACGTTGTCGTCGTTGAGACCGTGCACGATCAGCGCCGGGCACTTGATGTTTTCCGCGTCGAGCGTGTAGTCGCGGGTCGCCCAGTGCTCGGAGTAGTCGCCGTTGCTCTTGAGCTGATCCTGCTGGATCTGGTACATGTAGTTGCCGTACTTTTCGGCGATGGTCGCGTAGTCGTCCGGATCGAGGTAGCGGCCGTTGCAGTACCAGCCGAGCCGCTCGGAGTAGTTGACGAGGCTGTTGGTGGAGATGCCCTGAGAGTTGGTGTACTCATACCAGCTCGCGATGCCGGCGACGGGGACGATGGTCTCAAGGCCGGCAACGCCGGTCGTCGCCAGACCGAACTGCGTCGTGCCGGCGTAGGAACGGCCGGTCATGCCGACCTTGCCGCTCGACCAGTCGGCCGAGATGGCGACGTTGCTGGTCTTGTCGGTGTAGGCCACGCGGTCGCCGTGCAGCCATTCGATCACGCACTTGAACGCATCGATCTCCAGATCGGTGCCGCAGGTCTCAAAGCCGTCGGAGCCCTTCGTGCCCAGACCGCCGCACTCGACCACGGCGAAGCCGCGCACAAGATAGTAGTCATACCAGTTGAGGTCCTCGTAGTCGTACATCCATTCGGACGGGTTCCAGTAGTACCAGTCGGCGCTGTCGGCATTGGCGGCAGCCTCAGCGGTCGTGGCGGTGCCGGCGGGCACGCGCTTGTCCGGCTGGCTGTAGAGCTTGGAGATGTCATAGCCCTCGCTGCCGAGGTTCTCGCCGGGGTTCATGCTCTCGTTGCAGCCGGTGATGTACGGGCGCGCCTCGTAGATGGTGGCCGCCTTGTAGTTGCCCTCCATCGCCGCGCGCGGGATCTGCACGAGCGCCTTGACGAGGTCGAGCTTGCCGTCGTCGTCGGTGTCGTAGTTGGTCTCGACATAGACGCAGTAGCGGATGATGTCGCTCTCGTCGTTGCTGTAGCCCTCCGTGACCTCGCCGGTCGTGTAGGGGAAGATGGGCTGGGCCATACCGTTCATGTACAGCGGCTGCAGCTTGTCGGCGTGCAGCGCGTCATACATCTGGTCGGCGACCGCCTTCATCTGGCGGTAAGCCGCGAGCGTGCAGGGCGCGTCGGCGTCGGTGTCCGCGTCGATCATGCCCATGCTGCGGGCCTGAGCCAGATAGTCATCCGGGAACGAGCCGAGCTGCTGCTCGGTCATGCCCGTCCACAGCAGCAGTGCACGCACTGCGTCCGCTACGGTCAGTTCCGTGTTTTCGCCTGCGCCGTCGGGGACGAGCGCAGTGCCGTTGATGTCTGCCAGATCGGCATACGTCACGGCGGGTGCGCTGCTGCTGTCGTTCACGGCGAGCGCCGTGCCGGGCAGAAGCGACAGCACCATGACCAGCGTCAGCAGCAGAGTCAAGATTCTCCTCTTCATGATAAGCCTTCTTTCTGTACGAGATTGGATTCTTCACCGCCGGAGCAGCGGGAGTGCGCCGCAGACGGAAAAAATCTTATGTGCAGTTTACGTCTGAAATGTAAATTTTTCAATTGACAAAGCACACAAGGTTTTTGATGAATTTAATTTCATTATTCGTCGTATTATTAGTATATTCATACATGAATTATTTTTGATGCGGTTATATGCGCTTATTATAGGTCTGAAGGCCCATATATTCCAGCGTTTTTCCAGCTTGCGGGCAATCGAGGAATAACGGCGCACATTAGTATTTATTCATTCAATTTTTTGCTTTATTCGCACGCGGGCACTTGACAGATACCCACCGGGGGTATATATTAAAAATACCCCGGAGGGGTATATGGGAAACAATGAGGTACTGACATATGAACGATGAGAAAAAAACCTGCTGCTGCGGCTGCTCGCAGCGCAAGAAGGAGCGCACGCCGGAGGAGTATACGCGCCTCATCCACCGGCTCAACCGCATTGAGGGGCAGATCCGCGGCATCCGCGGCATGGTCGAAAACGATGCCTACTGCCCGGATATCCTCATGCAGTCGGCGGCGGCCGGCGCGGCGCTCAACGCATTTAATAAGGAGCTGCTGGCCAGCCACATCCGCACCTGCGTCGTCGAGGACATCCGCGGCGGCAAGGATGAGGTGATCGACGAGCTGGTGGCGACGCTGCAAAAGCTCATGAAATGAGCATTCCCGAAGGAGGGACGATCTTGAAACAATTTGATGTCACCGGTATGAGCTGTGCCGCCTGCTCGGCGCGCGTGGAGAAGGCGGTGTCACACGTGCCGGGCGTGACGGCGTGCGCGGTCAGCCTGCTGACAAATTCCATGGGCGTGGAGGGCACGGCGCCGGATCAGGCGATCATCGACGCGGTGCAGGCTGCGGGCTACGGCGCGTCTGTTCAGGGCGGGCAGACGCCCTCCGCGCCCGACGGCGACGCGCTCGCCGACCACGAGACGCCGAGACTGCGGCGCAGGCTCTGCTGGTCGCTGGGCTTTCTGCTCATCCTGATGTATTTTTCCATGGGGCACATGATGTGGGGCTGGCCGCTGCCGGGCTTTTATGACGGCAACCATGTCGCCATGGGCCTGACGCAGCTGCTGCTGACGGGCATCATCATGGTCATCAACCAGAAGTTTTTCATCAGCGGCTACAAGGCGCTCTGGCACCGCGCGCCGAACATGGACACGCTCGTGGCGCTCGGCGCGACGGCGGCGTTTGTCTACAGCACGTATGCGCTCTTTGCCATGACGGGCGCGCAGGTGCGCGGCGATGCGCAGGCCGTCATGGGCTATATGCATGATTTTTACTTTGAGTCTGCCGCCATGATTCTTACGCTCATTACCGTCGGCAAGACGCTCGAGGCGCGCGCCAAGGGCAAGACGACCGACGCGCTGCGCAGCCTCCTGCAGCTCGCGCCCAAGACCGCGACCGTGGAGCGCGGCGGCGCGGAGCTGACCGTGCCGATCGAGCAGGTGCGCCTGGGCGACGTGTTTCTCGTGCGGCCGGGGGAGCGCATCCCGGTCGACGGTGTGGTGCTTGACGGCACGAGCGCGGTCAACGAGGCGGCGCTCACCGGCGAGAGCATCCCGGCCGACAAAGCGCCGGGCGCAGCCGTGTCGGCCGCGACGGTGAACCAGTCCGGTTTTCTCAAATGCCGCGCCACGCGCGTCGGCGAAGACACGACCCTCGCGCGGATCATCCGCATGGTGCGCGACGCGGCGGCGACGAAAGCGCCGATCGCCAAGATCGCCGACAAGGTGTCCGGCGTGTTCGTGCCGGCGGTCATGGGTGCCGCGTTCGTGACGTTTCTCGTCTGGCTGCTGCTCGGGCGCAGCGTGGGCTACGCGCTCGCGCGCGGCATCTCGGTGCTGGTCATCAGCTGCCCGTGCGCGCTCGGCCTCGCCACGCCGGTGGCGATCATGGTCGGCAGCGGCGTGGGCGCGAAAAACGGCGTCCTGTTCAAGACGGCGGCCTCCCTTGAGGAGACCGGCCGCATTCAGATCGTCGCGCTCGACAAGACCGGCACCGTCACCTCCGGCGAGCCCACGGTGACGGACATCTGCCCCGTTCCGGGTGTGACCGAGGCGGAGCTGCTGGGCGCGGCCTGTGCGCTCGAGCAAAAGAGCGAGCATCCGCTGGCCAAGGCCGTGCTGCGCCGCGCGCAGGCGGACGGGCTGACCGCCGCCGAGGTGACGGCGTTTCAGGCGCTGCCGGGCAGCGGGCTTCAGGCCATGCTCGACGGGCAGAAGCTTTGCGGCGGCAATGCGGACTTCATCCGCACCGCGGCGGCGCTCCCCGACGTCGTTTCGGTGCGCGCAGAGCAGCTCGCGGAGGAAGGCAAGACGCCGCTCTTTTTCGCGCGCGGCGGCAAGCTTCTCGGCGTCATCGCCGTCGCGGACGTGCTCAAGCCCGACAGCCCGCAGGCCATCCGCGCGCTGCGCAACATGGGCATCCGCGTCGTCATGCTCACGGGCGACAACGCGCGCACGGCCAAGGCCATCGGCGCGCAGGCCGGCGTGGACGAGGTGATCGCGGGTGTGCTGCCCGACGGCAAGGAGCGCGAGATCCGCCGCCTGAGCGCGCGCGGCAAGGTCGCCATGGTCGGCGACGGCATCAATGACGCTCCGGCGCTCACGCGCGCGGACGTCGGCATTGCCATCGGCGCGGGCACGGACGTGGCCATCGACGCGGCCGACGTCGTGCTCGTCAACAGCCGCCTGAGCGACGTCCCGGCGGCCATCCGGCTCAGCCGCGCGACGCTGCGCAACATCCACGAGAACCTGTTCTGGGCGTTTTTCTACAACACCATCGGCATCCCCGTCGCGGCGGGCGTGTTCGTTCCGCTCGGCCTGACGCTCAGCCCCATGCTCGGCGCGGCGGCCATGAGCCTGTCGAGCTTCTGCGTGGTCACGAACGCCCTGCGCCTGAATCTGTTTGACCTGCACGATGCACGTCGTGATCACAAACGTGCAAGCTATCTCAAAGAAGTACCGGAAATCAAGGAGGAAACCACAATGAAAAAGACCATTTCAATCGAAGGCATGATGTGCACTCACTGCGAGGCGACCGTGAAGAAGGCGCTTGAGGCGCTGCCGGAAGTCACGGAGGCCGTCGTCAGCCACACGGCGGGCACCGCCGTCGTGACGCTCAGCGCCCCGGTGGACGACGCCGCGCTCAAGGCCGCGGTCGAGGCCAAGGACTACACCGTCACCGGCATCGCGTAAGCGCATCAAAGCACGGCAAAGGCGTCCCCGAAAGGGGACGCCTTTGCTGTTTTCTGTTCACTTTTTGTGCGCGTCGATCTTTTGCGCGAACAGCCCGTGCCGCGTGCAGTACCACAGCAGCGTGCCGTGCGCGAAGTACGGCAGGCGCGTCTGCGCGTCCCATTCGGGGTAGAGGCGGCGCAGCACGAGCGTGTCCTCGTCGACCAGCGCCGCAAATGACAGGTAGTGCTCCCGCTGCATGGGGTGACTGGATGTGAGATACCACGCGCCGTCGCTCAGCTCTGCCGTCAGGCGGTGGGCCTCATCCGGCGCCTGCGGTGTCAGGGCCTGCAGCGTCTGGCCGCAGCAGGTCACGTCCGCCGCGTCGCTCAGCAGCACCAGATTGCCGCAGTGCGGGCAGACGCAGACGCGCACGCGCTTCATGTTTCCGTTTGACAAATCGTTTTCCTCCAAATCGCCCCGGAGCAGCGCCTCGGCGCTCGTGCCCAGAGCCTGTGACAGTCGCGGGAGGAGAGAAATGTCCGGCGCACCGCAGCCGCGCTCCCATTTGGAGACGGCCTTGTCGCTCACGCCGATCGTGTCGGCGAGCTGCCGCTGTGTCAGATGCTTTTGCTGCCGCAGGGTGCGGATGAGCGCCCCGGTACGTGTCTGATCCATGTTTTGCACCTCCCGTGCGGTTCTATCATAGGGAATCTCTGCCGCATATGCAACCGACGCTCCGTAGAGTCGTTCAGCTTGTCAAAAACCTTGTAGCCTTTCGCCGTCGGCGCGGTGTCAGCGCAGCGCCTGCAGCGCGCCGTCGATGCGGCTGAGGAGCATGTCCGGCTTCGTGCCGCGCCATACATGGATCCGGTGCAGCAGCCGGAGCGTTTCCGGCTCGCCCTTGACCAGACGGTTCGCGCCGCCCTCGGTCGTGACCGTGACCTGAACGCCCAGCGCCTGCAGCACGCGCTCCGACAGCTCGGAATACGCGCCGTTGGGATAGGTGAACACGGGCAGCGGCGTGCCCGGCAGCCCGGTAAGCAGCTCTTGCGCGCGCGTGTAATCCTGCGTCAGCGCGGCGATGTAGTCGGGCTCGGCTTCGCCGCGCATTTGCAGCACGCCGCGGCGGCAGCCGGCTCCGTCGACGGCGGTGACCTGGTGCATGTCATAGGAGTGGGTCGTGACCGTCAGGACGCCGCGCGCGACCCACGGGCGCGCATCCTCGAGCGAGAAGTGCGGCATGATCGGGATGCCGGTGTCCTTGTAGGTCGTGTGACCGATGGAGACGCCGATCACGGCGATGTTGGCGCAAAAGCCGTATTTTTCGAGCAGCGGCGCCGCCAGATCCAGATTGTTCTGATAGCCGTCGTCTATGGTGATGAGCAGGGGCTTTTCCGGCAGCTTGCCGTCGCCGTTGACAAATTCGATCAGATCGTCATAGCCGACGGACGTATAGCCCGCATCCCGCAGGGCGCTGATCTGACGCGCAAACTCGGATGCCGGCGTGCACAGGGAGCCGGTGTCCGCTTCGTCTTCGGTGAAGGCGTGGTACATGAGGATCGCGACATCGGCGGTTTCGGTGCGCGGGGCACAGGCCATTACAAGGATGGCCAGCAGCACGCAGAGCCCCAGCAGGGCGGCAAGCGCGGCGGCGGCCCGTTTTCTTATCGACATGGCAGACTCCTTGCAGTGTTATGAAAGGCAGGCACCCGTGCCCGCCTTTCCAAAAGCTGCATGTATTATACCATGCGGCACGCCGCGCCGCAAGGCACAAGCGCCTTACGCGCCGTCGGGTGCCCGGCGCATAAAAAAATAACCGGATCACCATCGGTGATCCGGTTATTGGCACGCCGTGAGGGATTCGAACCCCCGGCCTTCTGGTCCGTAGCCAGACGCTCTATCCAGCTGAGCTAACGGCGCTTAGTGCGCTCCTAACGCGCCTAAGTATAATAGCATAGCTCTGCCGGAATTGCAAGCCCTTTTCAAAAATATTTTCTTCTTCGCGTTTTTACCAGCCCATCGTGTCGCGGATCGTGTCCGTCACATCGCTGACCGTGCGCACGGCGTCGGCCACGATGCCGTTGGCGCGCTTTTTCTGCGGCTGCATCATCAGCCCCGCCGCCGCGCCGACCGCCATGCCGACACCCAGCCCGATGCCCATGCCCTTGGCAAACTGCGCGGCGCACATTTTGCTGTCTCTGCTCATGCTTTTGCCTCCCTTCGCAGCAAGGCTGCTGCGCGGATAGTATGCGCGCGGCGCGAAAAGCCATGCGTGGCACGCAAATGCAGTTTCTGGATTGCTTCTCGCCCGCCGTCGGTGGTATACTACTTTTATTGTAGCTTTCAAATTTTCTTCCGATCGAATGGGAGGGGACAGGTATGATCCTGCGCATTCTGGCCGTGGGCGACGTTGTGGGTGCGCCCGGCCTTGCATTTTTGAGCGAGCACCTGCGTGCCTTCAAGGAGCAGGAGCACATCGATTTCACGGTCGTCAACGGTGAAAACGCCAATGTCGTCGGCGTCACGCCCAAGCAGGCGGACGCGATCTTCGCCGCCGGTGCGGACGTCATCACGCTCGGCAACCACACGTGGACGCGCTATGAGCTGCAGCCGTATCTCGAGCAGAAAAAGCGCATTCTGCGCCCGGCAAACTTCGCGCCGCAGTGCCCGGGGCGCGGCTGGGGCGAGTATTCCCTGCGCGGCGGGCCGATCTGCGTCATCAACCTCATGGGGCGCTTCACGCTCGATGCGAACACGGACAATCCCTTCCTCGTCGCGGATGACATTCTCGAGCAGACGCAGGCGAAGATCGTCCTCGTCGATATGCATGCTGAGGCCACGAGCGAAAAGCGCGCCATGGGCTTTTATCTCGACGGGCGCGTGACGGCCGTCTGGGGCACGCACACGCACGTGCAGACCTCGGACGCCGAGGTGCTGCCCGAGGGCACGGGCTACCTGACCGACCTCGGCATGACGGGACCGGCCAACGCCGTGCTCGGCATCGCGCCGGAGCAGTCGATCGGCAAGTTTCTCGGCGACCCGCCGCGCCGCTATGAGGCCGCCATGGGCGCGGCCAAGCTCGAGGGCGCAATCTTTGAGGTCGACAGCGACACCGGCCTGTGCCGCGATGTACGCCTGGTGCGCCTGAGATGAGCGTGCGCATTCTGCACGCGGCGGATCTGCACCTCGATTCGCCGTTTGAGGCGCTCTCCGGCGCGCAGGCGGCGCAGCGCCGCCGGGAGCAGCGCGACCTTCTGCGCGCTCTGCCGGAGCTGGCCAAGGCGCACGGTGCGCAGATCATCCTGCTCGCGGGCGACCTGCTTGACAGCGGCAGCCCCTATCCCGAGACGGCAAAGGCGCTCGCCGAGACGTTTGCCGGCTGCGCTTCGGAGGTGTTTCTCGCGCCCGGAAACCACGACTATTACAGCGCGGGCGCGCCGTATGCGCGCCTGACGTTTCCGGAGAACGTACATATCTTCCGCACACAGCGCATCGAGGCCGTCGCGCTGCCGGAGCTGGGCGTGCGCGTCTGGGGCGCGGCGTTTACCGACAGCCGCTGCCCCGCGCTGCTGCGGGGATTTTCTGTGCCGAAAGAGCCGGGGCTGCTGGACGTTTTGTGTATGCACGCGGAGGTGGGAAATCCCGCCTCGGCGTATAATCCCGTGTCGGCGGCGGACCTTGCGCACAGCGGGCTGGACTACGCCGCCTTCGGCCACACGCACCGCTTCGGCGGCGTGCAGCGCGCCGGGGGCACGGTGTATGCGTGGCCGGGCTGCATGGAAGGGCGTGGCTTTGACGAGACGGGGGAAAAGGGCGTGCTGCTCGTGGACGTCGCCGCGGGCGATGTGCAGGCGCAGTTTCTGCCCGTTCCCGGGCGGCGGTATGAGATCCTGCGCGTCGATGTCACGGACGCAGACCCCGTGCAGGCGGTGTGTGCCGCGCTGCCGGAGGGGGCTGCGCGCAATATCTGCCGCATCGTGCTCACGGGTGAGACCGACCGCGTACCGAACCCCGCTGCGCTGCGCGCCGCGCTCGAGGGGCAGGTATTCGCCATGCAGCTGCGCGACGAGACGCGCGCACGCCGGGATCTCTGGGCGCGCGCGGGCGAGGGCACGCTGCGCGGACAGTTTCTTGCGCAGCTCAAGCAAAAATACGACGCGGCGGGCTCCGACCGCGACCGAGAGACGATCGTCATGGCCGCGCGCTGGGGGCTCGCGGCACTGGACCACGATGAGGAGGTGGTGACGCTGTGATCATCCGGCATATGCAGGGCACGTTCGGCACGCTCGACGGCGAGCAGCTGCGGCTCGACACGGGGCTGAATATCATCTATGCGCCGAATGAGAGCGGCAAGAGCACGTGGTGCGCCTTCCTGCGCGCCATGCTCTACGGGATCGACACGTCCCAGCGCGCCCGCGCGGGCTTCGTGCCCGACAAGCAGAAATATGCGCCCTGGAGCGGCAAGCCCATGGCGGGCGAGCTCGAGCTCGAGCAGGCCGGCAAGTGCATCACGATCCGCCGCTGGACGGAGGCGAAGAGCGCGCCGATGCGCGGCTTTTCGGCGGTGTACACGGGCACGGACATCCCGGTGCCCGGCCTGACGGCGACGGACGCGGGTGAGCAGCTCACGGGCGTGTCGGCGGAGGTGTTCCAGCGCAGCGCGTTCATCGGGCAGGGCGGTCTCGTCGTGACCGGCACGCCCGAGCTCGAGCGGCGCATCTCCGCCATCGTGACCTCCGGCGAGGAGGCGAGCTCCTACACCGAGGCCGATGCCCAGCTGCGCGTGTGGCTGCGCCGCCGCCGCAGCGGACAGCACGGCGCGCTGCCGGAGCTGGAGCAGCGCATCGCGGACACGGAGACGCAGCTGCACCGCCTCGAGCGCAACGCGCAGGAGCAGGCGGCCTGCGCCGCCGAGCTGCGGGAGACGGAGAGCGAACTGCAGACCGTCACCGATCAGATGAACGCCGCCCGCCAGCGGCAGCGCCGCGCGGCGCTGAGCAGCATGGGCGAGGAAAAGTCCAACCTGCGCACGCTCGAGCAGGCGCTCGAACAGGCGCGGCGCGATGCCGCGGCCAAGCGCACCGCGCTCGAGCAGACGCACTTCGGCGTGCAGACGCCGGACGAAGCGGGCGAGACCGCCGAGCGCGACGCGCAGCGCGCACAGGCGCTCTCCGACACGGCGGCGCACGGCGGCAAGCCGTATTTCTGGATCGCGGCGCTCGTGCTCGCGGCACTGTGTGCCGTGCTGGGCTATCTGGTGGCGCAGCCGCTGTACTATGCGGCCATCGCGCTGGCGGCCGCGGCGCTCGTGCTGCTGATCGCGGCGGCAAACGGCAGGCAGCGCGCGCAGCAGGCATCCGCCGCGCTCGGAAAGCTCCTGCGCAGCTACGGCGCGCAGGATGCAGACGGTATTTACTATCAGGCGGAGGTACACCGCGCCGCTTACCGCGCGTGCGCCGCCGCCATGGAGACCGAGCGGCGCGCCGCCGCCGCGCTCGAGGATGCGCGCGAGCACCAGTGCGAGACGCACGAGCGGCTGCTGCAGAGTCTCGATTTTGAGAGCGGCACGGGCGAGGCCGCCGCGCTCTACCAGCGCAAGTGCGCGCTCGAGAGCGTGTGCACGCGCCTGCGCACGCAGCAGGCGCAGCTCACGGGTGCGGCCCTTGCCATCGGCGACCCGATGGCGCTGAAAAGCGAGCACGCGCAGCTGCTCGAACAGCGTGACGCGCTCGAGCGGCAGTACGCCGCCATTACGCTCGCGATCGAGACGCTCGGCCGCGCGGACGTTGAACTGCAGAGCCGCTTTTCCCCGCAGCTGGCGCAGAAGGCGGCGGACTACATGGACTACCTCACCGATGGGCGCTATGACGAGCTCGTGCTTGCGCGCGACCTGTCGGCCAAGGCGCGCAGCGCCGACGACCCGACGCCGCGCGACACGGCCTATCTCTCGGCCGGGACGGCGGACCTGCTGTACCTGTCCGTGCGGCTGGCGCTGTGTGAGCTGACGTGCCCGGCGGACGATCCGTGCCCGCTCGTGCTCGACGACACGCTCGTGAATTTCGACGATGCGCGCGCCAAGCGCGCCATGGCGCTCTTTCACGAGATCGCGCAGCACCGGCAGGTCATTCTCTTCACCTGCCACGAGCGCGACTGCCCCGCGCAGGCGTAAAAAAACACCGGAAATTTCACGGCCGGACACGGGATATTCCGTGTCCGGTTTTTGTCGTTGACAGGCGGGGCGAATCGCGTTATACTGACGGCGTTTTGCGTTTTCCGGCAAAAACTTTATGGAGAGGGGATCCCAATGGAAAAGCTCTTTCACCTGAAAGAAAACAACACCACCGCACGCACTGAGATCGTCGCCGGTCTGACGACGTTCATGACCATGGCGTACATCATCGCGCTCAACCCGAACCTGCTGACCGGCTTCGGCGCTCAGGGCGGCTCGCAGCTCTGGAACGGCGTGTTCCTTGCCACGTGCATCGCCTCCGCCGTCGGCACGCTCGTCATGGCGTTCGCGGCCAACAAGCCCTTTGCCATGGCACCCGGCATGGGACTCAACAGCTTCTTTGCCGTCGTCGTGGCCAACATCGTCACCCTGACCGGCATGAGCTACCTGCAGTCGTTCCAGACGGCGCTGTGCATCATCCTCATCGAGGGCATCGTGTTCATCGTGCTCTCGGTGCTCAAGGTGCGTGAGAAGATCGTCGAGGCCATTCCGCTCGGCATCCGGCTCGGCATCGCGCCGGCCATCGGCCTCATGCTGCTCAACATCGGCATCGGCTCCAACGCCGGTGTGTACTCGAGCGAAGGCGGCCCGTTTTACGTCATGCGCGATTTCTTCGGCGCGCTCACGCCCAGCCTCGCCAAGGCCAACATGGGCGACGGCTACCCGCAGATGGTGCTCACGGTCGTGACCATGTTTGTCGGCCTGTTTCTGATCGTGCTCTTTGCGCACAAAAAGGTCAAGGGCTCCGTGCTGCTGGGCATGCTCTGCGCGTCCGGCATCTACTGGGCGGGTGAGGCCATCTTCCTGCACACGAACCCGTTCGCGGCGCTCAAGGGCGCGTCGTTTGTGCCCGCGTTCGGCGACATGGCCGAGACGACCCTGTTCAAGTTTGACTTTGCCGCCCTTGGCGAGATCGGCTGGTTCACGGTCGTGACGCTCGTCATCACGTTCTGCATCATTGACATGTTTGACACCATCGGCACCCTCGTCGGCACGGCGAGCCGCGCCGGCATGGTCGACAAGGACGGCAATATGCCGCACATGCGCGAGGCGCTGCTGGCCGACGCCGTCGGCACCGTCACGGGCGCGTGCACCGGCACGTCCACAGTCACGACGTTTGTCGAGTCCGCCTCCGGCGTGGAGGCCGGCGGCCGCACGGGCCTGACCGCCCTGACGACCGGCCTGCTCTTCCTTGCGAGTATGTTCCTCGCGCCCATCGCCGCCATCATCCCCGCCGCCGCGACCAGCTCCGCGCTCATCTACGTCGGCCTGCTGATGCTCGGCGGTCTCAAGAAGATCGACTTTGACGACATTTATCAGAGCCTGCCGGTGGCCATCATGCTCATCTCCATGCCGGTCTCCGGCTCGATCGGCCACGGCATCGGTCTGGGTCTGATCAGCTATTCCGTGCTCAAGCTCTGCACGGGCAAGGGCAAGGATGTTTCGCTGCTGACGTATGCCATCTCGCTGCTCTTCCTTGTGAAGTTCTTCCTCGTTGCCTGAGGAAACATATCTGTCCGCGAGGTTTTTGAAAAACCGGCCGGGCGCGTCTTGATTGACGCGCCCGGTTTTTTGCGCCCTGCCGCGCCGCCTTACGAAGATGTAAGCCAACTGTAAGCCAAAACGATGGCGATGTGATGCCGTTTGCGGCTATACTGATGTCAGAAACCGGGGGCGGGAGCGCTCCCATGGGAGGCTGACATGATGGTCAATGTTCTGAGCAGTATCCGGCTGGCGGTATGCGCATTCCCGCTGCTGGCGGCGCCGGTCGCCGTGCCGTTTTTCTGCCGGCAGATGCGTGCGCGCTGCTTCAACTGGGTGCGCACCGTGTTCGGCGGCCTGTTTTTGTTTTATGTTCTGTGCGTGCTGGCGCTCGTGTTTTTCCCGCTGCCGGACGCTGCGCAGGCGGCGAAGCTCACGACCTATGACGTGCAGCTCGTGCCGTTTCAGTTCGTGGCCGATTTCCTGCGTGAGACGCCGCTCGTGCGCTCCGATGCGCGCACATATCTGCCGGCGCTGTTCGACCGCACGGTGCAGCAGGTCGTGTGCAACATCCTGATGCTGATGCCGTTCGGGATGTACCTGCGTTACGTCTGCGGTCTGGATCTCGGCTGCGTCGCGCTCGTGTCGCTGGCGTTTTCGGCGTTCATTGAGCTCGGGCAGCTCACGGGGCTGTTTTTCCTGTTTCGCGGCTCGTACCGCCTGTGTGATGTAGACGATCTGATGCTCAACACGCTTGGCGGTCTGCTCGGGGGCGAGCTCGTGCGCGCGCTCGAGGCGCATCTGCCGCCGATCGATGCCTTCGACCGCATTCCCGGCAGCGCCGGTGCACTGCCGCGTCTGGGGTGAGCAAATAATATAGAAACCTCGTAGAGTTTGCGCCCGCAGGCGCAAAGAAAGTCCAATTATTTTCTTCGGCGACATGTGCGGCGAAGAAAATACTTCTCGGCCTGCAAACGT